>MDTB01140583.1_pt1 | contig 17075 bp, 13 predicted proteins | sample 811161 | NCBI WGS metagenome assembly MDTB01 (sample SAMN05326650, study PRJNA326480) | marine metagenome | isolation source: seawater | place: Mediterranean Sea | collected 2009
ATCTAAATACTATAAGTTAGATGAGATGAAAGAACGTATTCAAACGTTACGTGAGAAGTTTTCATTATTGCATAATGAATTAGATTATAGAATGGATGTAATAGGTCCTTGGGGTGATAAAAAGATATGGATACATCAAGATCCAAGTAAAAAGTTATTAGAATGGGCAAATGTACAGCAAGTTGTAAATAAAGAGTATGAAAAAATAATAGATACAAAAAAGTCGCTTGTTACCGAATTTGAAATAATAATGGATACAAAATCAAGAAATGCATATCATATAAAAAATAGAGAATTAAATTATAATAATAGAAAAATATTATATTCTTGGGATCAAAAAGAAGCGAGTTTAGAGAAGAGTATAGCAAAGGAAGTAACGAGAAGACCATCATCAATAACGTTACAACACGAAGAATTAGATAATTGGGAAAATAGTGATAGCGATATAGATTTTTAAATATTCATATAATATTATTTATAACATATGAATATATATGCCGAGTGATAGATTAGTATTTACTGGTAATTTAATATCAACTTTAGTAAATAGATATGTACCAGGGTCTGGAGTAGGTGCTAAATCCAGAGCTATTCGTAGAAAGTTACACAATAAAGCAGCTATTTTTTATGAACTAAATGACATTGAAACAACAAATGGAAATACAACTAACGATAATACAACAAATGGAAATACAACTAACGATAATACAACAAATGGTAATACAAACATTGATTTTAGTAATTATAATTATATTAGTAATCCCAATTTTTTTAATCAATCAGGTCAGTATCTACAAACACAAAGTATAGTTACAAATATGGTTTATGCTGGGTTGGGTAATCAGACTCACAGGGTGCACACAACTGCAATAAGTAACGATGGTTCTGTTATTTGTTTTGGAATGGACTTTTATACAGACCCCATAGATAACATACCTTCTATTGGTTTGGCTCGTGTATATAAATACGATGGAAATACGTGGGTACAATTGGGAACAGACTTTGTAGGTAATAGTGTGAACGACAAGGTTGGGACTGCAACTGCACTGAATAGTGACGGTACAATTATAGCTGTATCTGGAAGTGGTGCAGGTTCTCACGGGCATACAAATATATATAAATATTCAACCCCCGAACAGGTCGGGGGAGTGTGGGAACCGCTTGGAAGTACTATATCTGGTGTTACGCATCCTCACATTGAAAATTTAGGGCTGGATTGTGATTTAGATTCAACTGGTTCAATTATTGTATTAGGAACACGAAGTGATTCTGTAAAAATATATAAATATTCAACACCCGGGCAACTTGGTGGGGTTTGGGAACAACTAGGAAATACTTTATCTAATATATCAGTACAAACTGTAAGCGGCATGTCAAACATTTCTAATGTTTCAATTAATGGAAATGGAAATATTATTTGTGTCGGGTCACCCAGACACGCAGACACAAAAGGTCTGGTAAACGTATATCAATATACAACTCCAGGACAGCTTGGTGGTACATGGTCATCAATCGGTGCAATAGAGGCTGAGCGGTTCGCTGGTGATAAATGGGGGTCTTCGGTTTCAATAAATCAATTGGGTACAATTATTGCATGTGGAGCAACTGAAACTCGGGACGGGGCGGGGGGAGAGAAGTCAGGTCATGTAAGAATATTTCAATATTCTGGAAATAGCTGGAGTCAAATGGGACAAGATATAGATGGCGAAACTACTAATAGTTATAGTGGAAACACGGTTTCGTTAAGTGCAAATGGATTGGTTGTTGCAGTTGGTGCACTTTCACATGATGAAGGGGGGGTAGAACATATTGGTGAGGTAAGGGTTTATAGTTATAGTAGTAATATAGATACATGGGTCCAAGTAGGTGTTGATTTGAATGGTAGCACTGCACAACAATATTATGGTTCTACGTTAAAATTAAATGAAGATGGTTCACGATTAGTTGTAGGGTCTCTATCAGGAGCGGAACGGGTATTTGTTTATAATTATGAATAAAATTATGTTGAACTTATTTTTTAGGTGGAGTGTACAGATAAATATCAGTTTTAGGTGGGTTATATAGACAAATATCTTTATTTAATTGCGATACGTTAATAATAGTTTTAATATTTTGTTTAAGTAAATCGTGACGTTTTATAAAACGTATCATGATAGCTAAATTTGTATATTTATTTTTCATATACAAATTTACCATATATTTTTTACTAAGTTTTCATAATATGATTCACAACTATGATCGGCAATACTCCAATTGGAGAATATAGTATAGTCAAAACAAGAATGTGCTTTACCAACATTAATATAAAATGAATCTTCATATAACTTAATATCTGTACCAACATGGTAATAATTAATAGTAGGCGTACCAACAATAAGGTCTCTATTATTAGTAACACGAAAGTGTTTAAGATTAGGTTTTTCTTCAAATGATTTTTTCCAATAATAATTACCAATTCTGGGGCTTGCAAATGACACTACAGTTACAAATACTTCAAACTCATGAGCTAAAATATATCCAAAAAGTGTAGCTAATGCTCCTCCTAAACTATGACCAGTTACAAATAATTTATATTCAGGATGTTCGTTTAGAATACATTGTACTTTAGAAATTATACATAAATGTATATTATCTGTATGTAATTGGTTATAAAATCCAGAATGTATCCAAATTTTATCTTTATATTTATGTTTATAGATTTGTAAATCATAGTACCAATCTTTAATAGACTCACTGCCCCGAAAAACGACAGCAAAATGTTTTTCTGCATGATTAATAGTAATTCCAACTTGAATATCACTGTTTGGGTCATCAATAAATGTATGTATTTGTCCTTTTGGACAAAATAATTTTAATTCTAACATTGCTGCTCTTCTTGCATTGTTTAATCCTAATTTATGAAAAAAGCCTTGTTCAATAGCTTTATCAACAAAGGTTTCAATAGTTTCATTTGGGTCATGAATAGTAAAATTCTTTCCATAGTCATATATTAATAAGGTTGATTGTAATAATACAAGAACTGCACTATGGGGAATAACAGTATCAAATATACTATTAGAACGTTTGCATTTTGGAGGAGTATTACTACTGACTTCTATAATATTATTACCTTCTATGGTATTATCATTTTCTATGGTATTATCAATATCTTCTACATTATATATTTTTGAACCAGGCATTATGATGTATATTATAAAGTAATAAAAAATAAATATTATTATTCATTTTCTTGTGAAAATATATTTCTACAATTTACACATGAGTAATATTTGTAGCGCAAGGCATTCCAAAAAAGTTGTCTTCACTTAAAGTTTCAACATCTGGAACGTCCGAGTAAGAGTATTTAAATGCATAAAATGTATCAAAATCATTTTCCTTTAGTTCTTCCATATCTTTGTATCCTAAGCCTTCTGCTATAGCGGGAATTTGACTATGCCTCCAAAATATTACAGACAGTGGACAGTCGTCCGCACTCAGTTTCCGAACTTTTTTTCCAAATGAAACAGGATCCGCTTCACCCCCTTCTGCATAGGTAATATCAACTTGCGTGTTTACCGCCAGTGGTACTGATGTTTGATAGCTTCTGGAACCTGAATCATGCTTCAAATCGAAAGGGTACACAAAAATATTCGTAGGAGTGCCATAGCAGCCAGGAATCATCGTTCCAATTGAAAGCGCACGTTGAAGCCCAGCTCCATTAAGGTTGTAAGATGTGCCGGGGTGATTTTTGTCTGCATGCCGTAAAAGCAATACAATCTTTGTGGACTTGCTATCGACGCAAAGGAATAAACATAATATCAACACCACCGAAACTAATATTCCACTTCTATATGCACCGCGTTTTGGGAGTTTTTTATATATATTTTGTTTTGTTCTATTCATTAATAAATATTATAATTAATCTTTATATAATATTTTTACTTTTTATTCTTTTTACATTTAAAATCTGCATCTCTTGCATAACGATCTTTGCATTTATTTACACAACGATTTGTTTTCGGGTTTAATTCTTTTCCTTCTTTACATTTTTTCTTTTGTGTTTTATTTTTATAGCTGATTATTTCAGGTGTTTTATGTAAATCAACCATTGGAGCAGTTATTGTTTCTGCTAATATAGGTTTTTTCTTTTGGGTTTTGTTTTTCTTGCATTTAAACTCCGCATCTCTGGAATAACCATTTTTGCATTTATTAATACATCGGTTTGTTTTTGGATTACGTTCTTTTCCATCAGGACATTGTAATATCAAATCATCTATAAATTTCTTAACATTCTTTGGTAATTCTTCTATTTTCTTTTCTTGTTCTTGTTTTTCGGTTCCTTCTACCAAAAAGTGGTTTTCAAATCTCATACTGTATTTTTCTAATAATCCGTTACTTTTTAAAATAAATTCGTATTTATCTACAACTTCACTTGGAGATGGACGTTCAAATACATTAAAAGTCATCATACTTAAAAATAACAATCTTAAATCGTTATATAATTTTTCGTCAATTAATTCTTTTGTTTCTTTTAATATTGAAAATAAACTAAAACCGATTGAGTAATTATCAAAAGTTTCAAAACTTTTATTTATAAATCTGTTATAATCATCATCACTATTTTTTAAATTATGATATGTCTCATAAAAATCTTTTACGGTTCTTAGAGAAAAATCCATTTCATTTTCGTCCTTATCCATTAAATATTGTTCAATTATTTTTAATGATTCATTATAATTCATAAATGTATTGCGTATATGAGTATTTCTATCACGTCCTTCTCGTGCAGTTAATCTTTTATAGTCAACATAATTATAAAATAATATATCTGGTGGAAAAGACCAATGTTCACCAAATGGATAACGAGAACCATTTGCCTTTTTTATCATTTCTGTTGTAGTCATCATTAATCCAAAATCAATATAATTTACACGTCCTGTATCTTCATTATACACTATATTTTGTTGTTTTAAATCATGATGAACTACTCCATTATCCATTAAGACTTTAGAACCATACAGGATACGGCTCATATCCAACCAAAAATTTTCTAATTTACGTCTATTAACAGTATTCACCGTTAATTTCTTAAATTTATCTTCTATATTGGATAAATCTGCACCGCCATTTTTTAATAATAACAATTTATATTTCTCTATTTCAGAGCTATTAAAACGTCTGCATTGATTAATAGCTGTCTGGTTTTCTACATTATTATCAGGAAAGCATGATGTAGGTTTTCCTAAATGAAAATCTTCTTTTTTATCTGCTTTTTTTATTAACTTAAATTCTCTTAATTCACTATTCGCATGTTTCTTTGTTAATATTTTTGAAACCTTTGTTGGGTCTGGATTATATAATTTGTCTCTACATTTCAAAGGAGGGTTATGAACACAACCATAACTTCCTTCTCCTACTCGTTTGGGATTAGACATATATAATATACAAATAATTATTTTGATAAAAAATCCATACTATTTACAATTTCCATTTTTCGCATAGATTGTTCAAATGTATTTTCTCTTTCTAAGTTTGCAAATAAATAATCTGTATTAGGGCTTTCTTCATTTTTCTTAATTTGTTTATAAATAATATTGATTTTGCTTTTAATAGTTTCAATTGTGGACTTATTCGTAATTATTTCAATGTTTTCAGGAATTGTTTCTGTAAGTAGAGAAACCGCAAAATATAGTAAATATCTACGTTTTTTGCTTGAAGCAGTAGTATATTTAATACAGAAAAGGCGGAAAATAGAACCCATTAATTGAAAACAATAAGTTCCTTTTTTTTCGGCATAATGAAACATTGCTTCCCATAATATCCAAATCAGGTCTTGTTTGCATTTTGTGTCAACTGGATAATTTCGTGATTCACTATAACAGGGATTTTTTCGTTTTTTACATATTTGTTGAAACTCAATTATCCATTCAATCCAATAACATGCATTGACCATATTCATCTTATCAGGTGAAATATTATATGCAAATTCATTGGCAGCGATGAATAATTCTTTGGGGTCATCCTTTTTGAATATAGGTTCAATATAAGATATATTAGGGGCTATTAATTTTTCAGACATTTGTGTTATATCATATTCTTCATTACGGTCAATTTTAATAGCTTCAAAACTATTACGTTTGTTTGAATTGGCTAATATACCAATAATTTCAGCAAATAAAATACGTATAGTAGGATGATTCCGCAGTTGTAATTCATTTAAATATTGTCCTTGAGACATTATATTACGAAATATATCATACCTTTTTTCAATATAACATAAAATTTTTGGATTACCTAAATGGATATGCTTTCCAATATAGTGTATAATCGTTTCCCAAACCTCCATAAAATGACCACCACATATTAGTTCAGCACACCAATAACATGCTGGTTCTATTCGTCCTTTCTTTAGGTTCTCAATAAGTTGTTTTCTAACTTCAGTTTTTTTATATTTTGAAAATGATACACCTTTGAATTGAGCTGGAGTGCGTATATCATTAATTTCACTATTATCATTTACTTTTGGAGTATTAGAATTGTCCATTTACCTTTTATTTTGTATATGTAAATTAAATTAGAAAAATAAACTTATTGATATCATTTACTCAATTATTTAAAGAAATATAAAATCTATTATATATAAGTTATGAGTTATGAAATGGACCATTATGATGACGATAATGACGATGCTGATGATAACGATAATGACGATGCTGAAATAAAATATTATTTATATGAATATAATTTGAATCGTGATATAGAAAATAATATAGGAGAAGTGAAAGCACCCGAATTTACCATGGAAGATATTATAATTATTGATGAAAAATATAAACGATGTTATGAAAAAATAATAAAGAATGCAAACAAATACGAAGATACTGTAGATGATTTGACAAATATACTGGATATAAATGAGACGTATATGGAACATAGAAGTAATATTGAACGATTAATAATTATGATGAATGAATATAATGCAATGTATACATCGGTTACATTAAATAAAAAATTAACATTTTATGAAAAAACTAATGAATATATGGTTGTTCGTTCCAAACAAATCCATATGTATTTTCATGAAATAGAACCGATATTGAAGGGAGTTAAAGAAAATTTATTTGAAGTATTGGAAGTAATACGTGAATTTCATTAGTTTATATTATTTATTATATATAATAAAAACTAAATATAATAAATAATCATTTAAGATCTAATCAGTAATAATACGAGGAACGATATTGATAGTTTGTAACTCCTGTGACATAAGTTTGTATGCATAGGGAATATCAACCTTCGCGAAGTCGGTACGATTATCACATGTTTTACACAAATGAATAGAGAAGTCACCACTTGTATGCAGTTTACTTTTCTTGCCATCATTAAATGCTGCAATCATTCCACATTTTTTACATACATGCACATTGTACTTGTCAGATACATCATACATACGTTCTTTACAGAATCGTGTCATACCATGGGCAATCATAACATCTCTTTCCATTTCTCCAATACGGAATCCACCATCACGACTTCTACCCTCAGCAGGTTGTCTGGTAAGATTAACCATAGGACCAATAGAACGGCTATGTTGTTTATCTGATACCATATGTTTGAGTCGCTGATAAAATACAGGACCAAGGAATATATTGGTTTCAATTTGTTCGCCAGTAAGACCATTATACATGAGTTCATTACCGTAACTTTCATAACCCAGATTTAATAGTTCTGCTGCAATAGTCTTGACATCTAAATTTCCAAAACTGGTACCATCTCCAAACATTCCCAATTCAAGAAGAACCTTTCCAAGTAAGGTTTCTTTCAGTTGTCCAATGGTCATTCTTGATGGAATAGCATGTGGATTAATAATAATATCGGGACGTAGTCCAGACTTTGTAAATGGCATATCACACTCAGGAATAATGTTACCAGCAGTACCCTTTTGTCCATGACGACTTGAAAACTTATCACCAAATGTAGGTTTACGTAACACTCTGGTGCGTACTTTGGCGAAATTATAACCATCACCATTACGTCCTGTATAGTTTTTATCAATATAAGTATCTTCTGTTGTACGAAATGTTTTACTTTGGTCTTCATATTTAATAACCTTTGTAGGGTCATTACGATTTTCTTTGATAGGTACAATTTTTGCAATAATAACATCTCTGTTTTCTACACGTTCATTCACAGGAATAAAACCATCTGTATTTAGTTTGTCATAATTTCCAAATTTAATACCTTTGGTTTTAGTAGGGTCTGGTTTACAACGTATAATTTCATCCCGAATAATATTTTTATCTTCATCTTTTTCTGTATGATAAATAGTAGCTAAGAATAAACCACGATCAATAGAAGCTTTATTAATCAACACACTATCTTCTTGATTATAGCCAGTATGTGTCATAATAGCAACATGAATTTGTGTACCAGATGGAATTTTATTCAGGTGTAGAAAGTTCATAATTCGCGTGTCCACCAATGGACGAGTTGGATAATTGAGTACATAGGCAGTTTTATCCATACGTTTGTCATAATTGGTAGCATATACACCCATAGCTTGCTTACCCATCGCACATTGGTAGGTGTTTCTGGGTGCTTGATTATGGTCGGGAAAGGGTACACATGAAGCCAATACTCCAAATATAGTACTTGGATGAATTTCACAATGAGTATAATTAAAATGTGACGTTTTTTGTAGATATGAATTCTTGGCTTTCATTGCAATCATAGCATAATTTTGTTCTTCAGGGTCAATATATTCAATCACTGATTCATCAATATTACAATTAGTTAACAAATCATTCCATGTTAAATTCTTATCAACTAATTTCTTAATTATATCAGCAGTAATAATTGCTTTGTTATTTTTAACACGTAAAACCGGACGGGTTAATCTACCTCCATCATTACAAATACGGATTTCCATATCTTTATAATCAAAGACAATAGATGTATAAATATTAATAATTCCGGTATATTTTTTCATTTTCAAATCATTATATAGTTCGGTTGGCGTATCCGTAACACCTTGCCATGCACCATTAATGAATACCTTAACTGATTTATACAATTCCGTCGTATCTTGAATACTATCCAATGTAATAATGTATGGTTGAATATAGTCATATAATGCAGAACTATTTGTAGAAATGGTCAGGTGTGCCATATAACTAATGTTTTTCACAATTCCAATAGATTGACCTTCTGGTGTTTCTGCTGGACATAAAAAGCCCCAAATGGTATTATGTAATTTACGAGGAGCGATAAGCTCACCGCTTTTCTCAAGTGGAGTATTTATACGTCGTAAATGACTCAAACTGGATGCATATGTAAGACGACTAAGTACTTGTGCAACACCAACTTTACTACTATTTGACTGTTTAATACTGAAATCACCTGTTGATAATGCCCGATTAATTCCATTCTCAATTGTTGTTGATTTCATAATTTTGTAAATATTTGTCTGATTAACAATATTGCCATAATCTTCACTTGAACGCCATGAACCTGTATTAATTTCACGAACAATTTGTTTTTGCATTTCTTTCACTAATTTATTGAAATAATTACGGAACAAGTTATTTAATAATGTACCAGTTAGTTCAATTCGCTTGTTTAAATAAGAATCTCTATCATCAGCATCTTTCCAACCTAAGCTTGCACTAAGTAGTTTGGCGGTCATATAACCAATTAAGAATATTTTTTGTGACTTTGTTTTACAGTGTGGAAATATATCATTTTCAATAATATCTAATGTAAACTCGCGTTTTTTTTGGATACCAGTTTCTCTATCCATGTTAATTGGAGTATATATAGCATAATTAGTAATATATTGTATAGCATCTTCCTGTGTTAAATACTCGTTTGCATCAATTATAGACGCTTGGAGATGTTGTAACATAACTTTCGTTTCATCATTGTTAATGTCTAATAGAATATGTTTACAAATATCCTTATCCGTAGTAATACCAAATGCCCTGAATAAGATAAATAATTCAATAGGTTGTTTAACACGAGGAATAGTAACAAATATACCGTGTCCAAAACCATTATTTTTGGCAGAAATCGTCATTTGTACCTGTTTTGGTGATATGCACTTGAAATCTGGTACCGATTTTATTTCAGCTGACCATAACCATTTTGTTGAATTTTTTTTAACATCAAAACAATATATGCGATTTTCTGCAGCACGTTCCTGACCAATTACGGTTTTTTCTGATCCTTTAATAATAAAATATCCACCAGAATCCATAATACATTCTCCCGTTAATTGGGAATTGGTGAAATTATTATTCTGGTTCAATACACAAATTGATGATTTTAACATAATTGGCATTTTTCCAATATTAATCTTAGGAATTGTTTTCTTGATTACACGAGGTGTGTTCATACTTTCTGTATTACGAATCGTATATTCAATATCAATATCAATAGTCATTGTAGATGCATATGTAAAATTTCGTAATTTAGCTTCTTGAGGTAACATAATTTTGGTTGCTCCATTATTTTCATGAATTTGAGGAGGGTATAATTTAAAATTATTGAATTGAATGGAACACTCTAACATATACATTTGCTTTTCTTCTACATAATCATTTTCTGAGTGTATTTTTACTGGGTTGAACATATCAATAGTACGTTGTATTTGGTAATTTACAAAGTTGTTATACGATTCTATTTGATGACGAACTAAACGGTCTAAATGTTTACCTTCAAAATAGGATTCAATGATTTGGTACGGTTCTTCCGTATATTCACCAAGATGTTCCAAAATATCTTTCTCAGTACTATCCATTTTATCTTGAATCTCCTTTGTTTGCTTTTCTATATTCGCTTCGGTATCAATAATGGATTTAATAATACTGGTTTCGTGATTTTCACGCGGTTTACGTATTTTTAATTTACGGGGTACCGCTGTTGGTACTACATCAGGATTTGTATCTTGAGACACTGCTTTCATTTCTAATGACATGATTAGTTGCAATTTGAACAAAGAATTGGACAATAGTTTATTTCAATTTTTTGAAAAGTTATTATTATGAATGTAATTAAAAAGATGCTTTTATATTTTATAATTATTATGTATAAATCAACAAAGTTTCTTACGTATTTGGATAATTATTCCAATAAATTGGATGTATCATCGTCTCATTATACAAAATTAATCGGTAATATTAATCAATATTATTTGAATAGTAATACAATTGGTTTACATGCAGAAGATATATATAATTATATCGATACGACAGATACTAACACCGTGGTTAATAATATGGAACCTGATATTCCAATTCAAAAAACAAAAAAACTTAACATAAAAACAGATGTTAATTGTATAAATGATTTGTTACAAATTATTGATGAAAATAAGTATGACCCTGCTGTAGAATATAATATTGATTTGAAATCTTTGCATGATATTAAAACCGAGTTAGATATTTTAAACAATATGATTGGTATGGAATCTATAAAGACTTCTGTATTAAACCAAATGCTGTATTTTATACAAAATTTGGATGGTGATATTGATGGAGGTGGGGATTTCAAACATACTGTATTATATGGTCAACCTGGTACAGGTAAAACTGAAATAGCGAAATTAATTGGAAAAATATATTCAAAAGTGGGTATCTTAAAAAATAATGTATTTAAAAAGGTTACTCGTGGGGATTTAATTGCTGGATATCTGGGTCAAACCGCGATAAAAACAACAAAAGTTATCAATGAATGTATTGGTGGAGTTTTATTCATAGACGAAGCATATTCACTTTCATCTCCTGATGGAAATGATAGTTTTTCAAAGGAATGCTTGGATACGTTATGTGAATTATTGAGTGACCATAAAAATGATTTAATGGTTATCATTGCTGGTTATGAAGACGATTTGCAAAACACTTTTTTTAAATCTAATAAAGGGTTAGAATCCAGATTTATTTGGAAATTTGCAATGCAACCATACACTGCACCTGAACTTCTACTTATTTTTAAAAAAAAAGTCAATGAAATTAATTGGAAATTATCAATAGAACAAGATATATTAAGTAAATGGTTTTCTGGCAATTATAAAAAGTTTGTTCATTATGGAAGAGATATGGAACATTTATTAACATGTGTGAAAATATGTCACGGACGACGTATCTACGGTAAAGATAAAGAATTACGTAAGTTAATTACAATAGATGACCTTAATACAGGATATGATGATTTTGTGTTAAGTAATAAATCAAAATCGGTGCCTACTTATTTACAAAGTATTTATATTTAATTTATATTACTGTATTATATAAGTATGGTTTCAATCAATCAACGTATGTATTTATTTTTATTAGGGTGTATACCCATGCGTATATTTTTAGCTATACTACCTTATTATATTGATACTGCATATCTACCTTATTTTGGTGTATTATTATTAATTATTGCAATTGGGTTTTTTTCTTTATATTTTAAAAATTTACGTTTAAATGCATTTGAAGGTGGTGGGAGAACTTGGTGGGCAGACCTTAGATTATTACATGGGTTTTTATATTTATGTGCTTCTATTTATGCATTTCAAGAAAAATTATTATCGGCTGTTCCTTTGACAATTGATGTTATATTCGGATTTTTAATATTTATATATCATCATTGGTTTAGTAATAGTGAATAATTATTTTATGAATATATTGTAACATTATGAAAAATAATACAAAGAAAATACATAAAAAAAAAGGAGGAACTGCATCTAAAAAGCCAAAGTCACCTGGTAAAACCGTTAAAAAAACACCTAAACAAAAAAGAGATATACAAAGTTCTATGAAAAAAAAAGATGATGCAAATAAAATTGCTATATTTAATAGACACCGAATAGTTGACGAAAATGTGTTGCCATATGCTGACAATAGTTTATTACGAGCATTAACAAGATATTCGTCTGAATACGTAGAAAACCTATCTGCAACCGATATAGAATCAATATATAAGGAGTGGCGAAAGATTGAAAGTGAAGCACGTAAGGGTCACCGTGAAAGAAAAATAAATGAAGGAAAAGGTTCAACGCCTGGTGCACAAAAACAAACGGTTCAACGTAAACGTATAACAATTAACAAAAGTGATATAACAGATGCTGCTAATAATGCAGCAGAAGCCGCAGAAACACTTGCTAATATGGATAAATATGGTAATGCAGAATTTCAGGTACCATCGTCGCCTACACCACTTATATTAGAAAATAAACCATTACCAGGTTTTACATTTTCTCCTAATCATAAAAGAAAAACACCTATGCAAATAAATCCCAGTAATCCACAAAATTTATTTCGTGTACCAACAGATTATGAAATACTTGATGATGATTTTCTTCCTGACCTGAACGAGGATGAAAATTTATAAATGAATTATAAATAATATCATATTATAGTAGCCTTCGTTGGTTACGAGTAACTCCAATTGAGGGAGTAAAACGGAGGTTCGATTCCTTCGGTTGGCATAGCAATTTTAATTTAGGAAAATAATAAGTATTTCTTATCATTTTCTTTTCGTAAGATGTAGATATATTATAAATACAATTTGATTTAATGAGTGATAAAAAAATACTTGCTATTGATCCAAATATGTTTTCATTTTCAAATAATAAAACACGCAAGAAGAAACCAAGTAAACTTAATGAACCTAAGATTAAAATGAAACCTCGTACGAAACCTGTAAATAATGCATCAATTAAAAAACGTTCTGTTATAAATATGATGAGACAACATCAAGCTGATAAATATAAAAAAACTTTTGATACAACTAACCCAGAGCTTCCTAAGAAAATGGATGTAACAAATTTTAATAATGATTTCAGTGTTGCAACAGATTATTTTAATAATTTAAAAGAAACTGTTAAAAATAAAACGAATAATTTGCAGCATACCGTCAAGCAAACTCCCACATATGTCAATTCAATTACTACGAATAATGTTCCAGCAATATTGAATACAAATAACTTAACAAATATTTCTGATAATATTCGTTCTAAAGTATCAGACCCAGTGGTAAATATCAATCCAAATATACAGCCTGCACCAAAGTACGGTTGTTTGAAAAATGGGTTATTGCCAACATACCGTACATTAATGAATCAAACACGAAAAAGTCTGCCAGATATGGCTGGAGGGGGCAATGATATTGCACCTACAACTGATTCTAATGTTCTCAATAATTCGAATGAACTCGTAAATAAATCTATACAAAAACAACAAATTGATACCAAATTAGAAAATATAAAAAAGAATAAATTAAAATACAGAAAGAAAAAACAAAAGAAAACAATACGCCGAACTTATAAAACTGGACGTTCTAAAATAATGCCAAAAGTTTCTGTACTTGTTTCCAATAAGACTATACGAAATAATATATCAACAAAAACTTTACTTATGAAACAAATCCCTATTTATGAGGTAAGAAAATATTTAATTAAACATGGTTTTATTAAAGTAGGTGCAGTAACACCAAATGATGTATTAAGAAAAATGTATGAGTCAGCCATGTTAATTTGTGGAGAAATACAAAATCATAATTCCGATAATTTGTTGTATAACTTTTTACATGACACTGAAACTAATTAAATTATGTTTTTATTCACCAAATATGTTGTTATTGTTATACTACCAATAATAACAATACCATAAATCATATGATTTATATAGGTAAACTCGTTTTTTTTATTTTTGTTATATTTGTTGTATATAGAATCATCAATATCTATATTTTCATTTTCATTTTCATAAATAGTATATTTGGGGTTATTAAATGAATAATTTGGACTTCTATTTTTATTGGTATTTTTATTAAAATTTTCTGTATCTAATTCTGGGTCACAAAAATATCCATATTCATTTGGATTCGTTGTAAACTCTATATTGAGTATTTGTCTGGTATATGTCATTTTATATGGCTGCATTTTGGTTATATTATGTTGATACATTATTTTTATAACAAATATTATCAATTTTATACATTATTTATACATAAGAATATAAATAATTTAACATAATAATATTATCATGTCCAAAGATAAATCTATATATAATTTGTATTTTGATTATACAGACGAATATATATCCAAATATGGAGAACAAACAGTTGTATTCATGCAAGTTGGTGCATTTTTTGAAATATATGGGGTAAAAACACCTAACGATACTATTGAACGAAGCCAAATTCAAGAAATAGCTACTATTTGCGGATTAAGTATTTCAGCCAAAACCCAGAGTTTTGAGAACGGGGTAATTGTTATGGCTGGATTTCGTGATTATACAGTTGATAAATATATTGCAAAATTAACAGATAATGGGTTTACTATACCTGTATTTATTCAAGAAAAAACTGGAACTGAAATAAAAAGGGTTTTACATAATGTATATTCTCCAGGCACGTATATATCATGCGAAACCGATAGTAAACCAGCTATGTCTAATAATATTATGACTATATGGTTTGAATTATATACACCATCGGTCACCTCTTTACGTACGAGTGCAAATGAGAGAACCAAGGAATTATTGGTCTACGGTGTATCTGTTATTGATATATTTACAGGACATTCTTCCATTTTTCAATATGAAACCGCTTTTCATATGAGTGTTACTACGTTTGATGAACTTGAGAGGTATATTTCTATTTATGCACCCAGTGAAATTATTATTATATCACCATTTGACGAATCTACTATTAAAACTATTGTACAATATACTGGAATACAAACAAATTCTGTACACTTGATTGATTCTAATGATAAATCTAATGATAAAATCACACGGTGTACTCAAGAAAAATATCTTAAAGAAGTTCTCACTACGTTTTATAAAGAAGATACGTATTCTGTTTGTAGGGAATTTCAAGAACATATATTGGCTACTCAGTCCTTTTGTTTTTTATTGAATTTCATTCAAGAACATAACAGCAACTTAATTAATAAAATTTCATTACCTACCTTCAATAATACGTCTAATCGCGTTATCCTACCTAACCATACTTTGTTACAATTAAATATTATTGGGGATATGACTACAGAGAACAAGAAAATGGGAAAACTATCATCTGTTATGTCTTTATTAAATACTTGTAATACTCCCATGGGACGTAGATTGTTTCAATATTATTTAACTACTCCTACATTTGACGAATCGTGGTTAACAAATGAATATACACAGATAGAAATTATGTTGGAACGAGAACATTATGAAATGGTTTTATCTTTTCGTAAATTACTCACAAAAATCAAGGATATGGAGAAAATAAATAGACAACTTGTTGTTCGTACAATTAATCCCAGTTCTATTTATTCATTATACAAGTCTCTGGTTTATACACAACAAATGAATGTATGTTTATATGAAGATAATAATATTTGTAAATATTTATGTAGTTCTTTTTTGATCGATGGAGAACCTGACAATTATAGTAATATGATTGATACAAAAATCACTGAAATCACGACATTTCTTGATAAAAAATTAATTATGGAAGCGTGTAGTATGACTCAATCAATGAATACGTTTCCTACCAATATTATTCAGTCAGGAGTCTCTACTGAATTAGATGATGCAATTTCAAAATACAATACCGCACAATCAAATTTCAAAGAGATACATGCCTTTATGAATGGAATTATTAATTTTAATGAAAATACACCGATGCCTGTTGAATACATAAAAGTACACGAAACTGAAAAATCAGGTCTATGTTTGGTTATTACACAAACACGATTAGCAAAATTAAAGCACTGGATAACGGTTGGTGTTAAATCTACAAAAAAAGTGGATAGAGTTTTACCTATTACGGATGATTTATCTATTAATTTAGATGAGCTAAAATATGTGAAATCGTCTGGTGCTAATTATGAGATTACATTTCCAGAATTAAATGAAACTTGTAAAACCATTTTATACTATAAAGGAGTATTGAATAAATTAATTGCAGAAACCTATTTACAAGTGCTTACCGATTTTGAAAACACATTTTTTCATGATATTGCTAATATATCCAGTTATATTGCCAAATTAGATGTTTTGGTCGCAAAAACGTATACTGCAAAGAAATATAATTACTGTAAACCCGTCATTAATAAT
>MDTB01154403.1_pt1 | contig 17075 bp, 15 predicted proteins | sample 811161 | NCBI WGS metagenome assembly MDTB01 (sample SAMN05326650, study PRJNA326480) | marine metagenome | isolation source: seawater | place: Mediterranean Sea | collected 2009
GTTTCCATATCACCCGTATTAAAACACTCGTAATTCTTCGCAACTATTTCTTTTGGTGTCATACCAATCTCCTGGTTAGGTTTACATAGTTTTCTTTATGAACTAGCTGCCAGAGTTTAACAAATATTTCAAGCGCAGGACAAAAAATATTTTCTTTAGTAATTTATAAAAACTCCGAAAAATGTACTCACTTAAATATCCCTTATTTTGCCAAAGTAAAAATTTCTTATCCATGCGTATTTTGAACTTCCCCTTGTTCAGTTTTAATCGTCTTAGCGGTACTTACTTTGAAATTAGCAACAGTTATTCAATAATATTCAAAGCCAACATTACCAAAAGCTAGACATGAGAACAAAAAACCGTACTTTTACTGAAAAATTTTTTTGCACTAATTTCCAGAAATATATTTTTAGTTATTTTTGAAATAATGCAGGTAAAAACGAAATACTATTGACTTTTAGTTTTTTTTTCTTCAGACGGAATCTTCTTTTTCTTTTGCGCCTCTTTTGCTACTAGAGTTGCAATAACACCAGCACTAAATGCACCAGCTAGGGCGAGTTTAAAAATTTTCAATTTAATTAATGTATGGATCATTATACCCCTTTCTAATAATTCTTAATAAGTTCTCGAGTCGAAAGATTTTTGTAACGTCTTTGTCTTATTTTCGTTGTATTTGCTCTCCAGTCTTTCCGTTTATCTTTGACAATCTGCTCAAAGTCCAAAGCAAACTCCACTTTCCTGGCATCTTTTTCGTAAGTTTACTTTGTCATTGCACTAGTTAATTAAGCTAATTTTTCAAGCATTCAAGATTCATTTTAGTGAACTCTATTTCAGACGTGTCAAACGGTTATTCCTTTTGATTTATCCATTAAAGCTTAGAGTAATTACAAAGCGGTTTGGTTTCCACTATTTATACTTAAATATAAAATATTGTTTTATTCTTTACCAAAAAAGAAGTAATTTTCAGCTTCTCTACCGCTATCGAGTTTTGTTTCACATCCCATTAAATCATCTTCTTTTTTTTAAAAACTCAATATAATAGCAGTTAATAAAATCATTACTAATAAACTTTGACAAAAAGGTTTTTGATAACATTGTTTTATTCGATTTACATTAATTAGACATTTTTTTAAGTATACTAATATATCTTTTTGTCTAAAGTAGTTGATAAAATATGAGATCTGCTATCTGTTGACATATGGTATTGAATAACTGATAATAATTTTTTTATTGGTGCTGAATAGGAAATTGAGAATACACTTAAAAGAAATAGTTTATTATGTTTCTTCTATAGTCATAGGAAAGTTGTAAATAAAATATACCGGTTAACAAGCACGGTGTGCATTAAAGAGAATGAACGAAAATAAATCTTCAAATTTTGTTAGCGTAGTTTTATTGAGTTTCCCCTCGAAAGTACAATATGATTTATGGTACGAAAAATATGACACGTTTTACTCTTCTAAAGCAATTGAGTTTTTAAAAAAAAATGGACAATTAAACCAATTAGCAAGTTTAGTGGACGACGAAAATGACCTAATAAGAGTTTCTCTAATATGGATTTATAAAGATAAAAAAGCCTACAAAGCATGTCAGAAGTTTCATGGTCAGTGGGCCAAGATTGGAGGCGACTATATTGGAAAAGCTTCTGGCTATCGTGGAGAGAAAATATGGGGATTTACTTAAAGTACACTCAAAAAAAGTTTCTACTTTGCACAAACAAAAATGAAGGTTTCTCATATTTAAAATAATATTATCGGTTTATTTTAATAATCTTAGTTCCAATAATTTTTTAACTGAGAGAAAACTTTTTAATTTCGTCAAAATCTATGTGGTCAGCAGTGTTTAACCCGTAATTGAGCTTTTCAATGGTTCCATCCTTATTTATCAAAATATCAACTGGAACCGTCCGTAGTGAGCCTTTCATTATAATTGGGATATAGCCTTTTGATAACCCTTTACAAAGCCTAAAAAAACCTTTTGTGGAACCGACAAGGAATTTCCAAGCAGATTTCTCAACTTCATATTTATTAAAGTATTTAAAATTTTCATCAGCTAGAATTATGAAAGCCGTATCATGTTTCTTCATATTTTTAATTAGGAAATCAATAGGGGAGTCAAAAATAGCTATCACTTTAAAGTCAACACCTAGCTCAGCATGTCGTTGGTTCATTTCGAAAATTCTTAGATTACAAAAAGGACAGCTGGCGAACCTGTAAAAAGTTAGCAAAGCCTTTTGACCGGCTATCTCTTCAATTCTAAAAGTGTTACCACTGATAGATGGTAATTCTAATTCGTCAATACTGTCTCCTATTTTTAACCTCATCCGAACCCCATGCATCGTCTCTATAAGATAATTTAAGTTCAAATTATAAACTAAAACTTTGAGAGTATTGTGTCAAATACAATTCATAAATTTGAACAAAATATTTGATAAAGTAAATTATTAGTACATTTATCACGACTACAGCTGTTGCAATCTCAGAGATTAGGAAGTTGCTTAGACTTCATAAATTAATACCGTAAAAATATTGGTAAATTAATATTTAGACAAGAAAAGTTCTTATCAGATAGTTCACTATCAAGTATGCTGCAGTTAACAAAAATCAGTCTGAGCACCTATAATGATTCTGTAGATCTACCCACTAAATGAAAACAACAGCCTTTAGCACCAAATTGGAACTTAAAGATCTCGTTTCGAAGCTTGTGATTCTTGAGCCGAGGTTTAATGAAATAATTGAATTGGTTGGTACTCCAGTTTCTCGTGATCAGGGTTATGGTTTTGAAGCATTATTCAAAATTATTGTTGGTCAACAATTATCTACACACGCTGCAAACTCAATTTGGAATAAACTATTGGAATCGAATGTCGTCCACCCAAAAGCACTATTATTAAGTGACGATTATTTTTTGCGGTCAAAGGGACTATCGCGAACAAAAATAAAATATGCGAAAGGCCTCGCAAGTGCAAATATTGATTACTCCCTTTTGAAGCAAATGAATAATGATGAAGTTGTCGAGACATTATGTGAAGTGAAGGGTATTGGGAGGTGGAGCGCTGAAATATATTTAATTTTTAGTTTAAAAAGGACTGATGTTTTCGCCCAAGGAGATCTTGCTTTACAATATGCCGTGAAAAACTTTTTAAACTTAGACTATCGTCCCTCTGAGAAAGAAACTAGAGAGATTGCTTTTGACTGGAGACCTTATAGGAGCGTTGCTGCTTTGCTATTGTGGAAATATTATAACTATCTAAAATTAAATAAAGGAGTTAGTATTTAATAATTTTACAAAATATTATACCAAATTTAAAAAACCCATGGCGAAAAAATTGAAAAACAAGTCATTCAAAATAGCTGTTATTCCAGGCGATGGAATTGGTCCGGAAGTTATTTCTGAGGCGATTAAAGTTTTAGAATTCACTTGCAATTGTTTTGAAATTTGCATGGAGTTTGATATATTTGAGTTTGGCTCATGCACATATTACCTCGAGCACGGTAAAATGCTACCTGACGATTGGAAAGATAAAATTGGGAAACATGATGCGATTTTTTTTGGTGCAGTGGGTTGGCCAGAAACGGTTCCAGATCATGTATCGCTTTGGGGCTCATTAATTAAATTTAGACGTGAATTTGATCAATATATTAATCTCAGGCCAGTAAAACTAATGCCAGGGATACCGGGCCCCTTGAGAGATAGAAAAGCAGGAGATATTGATTATTGTATAGTTCGAGAAAATACTGAGGGCGAATACTCCTCGATTGGAGGAAAAATGTTTGCTGGATCAGATAGAGAATTTGTTGTTCAAGAGACTGTAATGTCGCGAATTGGTGTAGACAGAGTGTTAAAATTTGCGTTTGAGTTAGCAAGTAGAAGTGACAGAAAGCTTTTAACCTCTGCGACAAAATCAAACGGAATTTCTATTACGATGCCTTACTGGGACGAACGAGTGGAAGAAATGTCGAAGCTTTATCCAATGGTTAAATGCGATAAGTATCATATCGATATACTATGTGCTCACTTTGTCCTTAATCCAGACAGGTTTAATGTTGTAGTCGGTTCAAATTTGTTCGGTGATATATTGTCCGATCTCGGTCCTGCAACTACAGGAACTATTGGAATAGCACCTTCAGGTAATATTAACCCAGAAAAAATTTTCCCTTCTCTTTTTGAGCCTGTGCATGGCTCAGCTCCTGACATAACAGGTAAAGGTATTGCAAATCCAATTGGACAAATTTGGGCGGGAGCGATGATGTTAGATCATTTAGGAGAGGAGGAGGCTAGTTTGTTTATACTTAATGGAATTAAATCAACATTAAAAGAAAAGAGCAACCGTACTCCGGATCTTGGGGGGGCTTCAACTACAAGGAACTGCACTTCATCACTTCTGAAAAAACTAAGCCTTTAAAGTTATCTTTTTCTTTTCAAAATCAAAAAACTATAAATGTCTTCTCGCTGTTTGAACTACTTTTTTGAAATATTTTAGCTTTATTAATAGTCTAATAGAAGATTAATCCTCTTAAAATTTACTCAACTAAGTAAATTAAAAAAATTTTTGCAATATTATTGGAATTTATATTTTACGGTTCAGGTACTGCATTCTTGCTTTAGGCAGCAAAAATTTACTCTCGATCTAAATTGTTGATAGATTTAACCATTGCTTGGGTTTTTATGTTTTTTGTAATTTGCTATAAGAAAAGCTAAAGCTTTCAATTGATGAAATTACAAAATATTAATTACAATAAGATTTTGAAGGAGAATTTTTTTCTTTATGGAACTTGTAAAAAGTTGTGTGGCTGTTCTTAGATGGTTAAGCAAGGATTTGCCGAATAAAACTAGTTCTAAGTAGGGAGGGACACATGTCGGAAATGAATAAGAAGATAAATCAGACTATAAATAAAAAAAACTATGAAAAGGAATTGAGTTGTTTACAACTCGAATTGCTGAAACTTCAAGAGTGGATCAGACATTCAAACGGTAGGGTTGTTATAATTTTTGAGGGAAGAGATGCAGCAGGGAAAGGTGGTGTAATTAAAAGAATTAGTGAGCCTCTAAATCCTAGGCACTGCCGTGTGGTTGCCTTAGGAACTCCAACAGAGCGTGAGAAAAGCCAATGGTATTTCCAACGATACATAAAGCATTTACCCTCTGCAGGTGAGATAGTGATGTTTGACCGAAGCTGGTACAATAGAGCAGGGGTCGAGCGTGTTATGGGCTTTTGCAGTGAAACGGAGTATGAGCAGTTCTTAAGTGAATGTCCTATTTTTGAAAAAATGCTTTTGTCTGATGGTATTAGACTTATAAAATATTGGTTTTCAGTGTCTGATAATGAGCAAGAAAGGCGCTTTCAAGAGCGTGTTAATAATCCGATGAAAAATTGGAAGCTCAGTCCAATGGACTTAGAAGCCCGAAATCGCTGGGTTGAGTATAGCCAGGCTAAGGACAGAATGTTTGAGTGCTCTGATTTGGAGGAGAGTCCCTGGTGGGTTGTCGATGGAGATAATAAGCGTCGAGCTCGATTAAATTGCATTCAACATTTGGTTAGTCAATTCGACTATAAGGATGTCAAGAAGGCAACCTTTATTTTGCCTAAACGTCCTCTTGCAAAGGGTCTCAAACGACCGCCAATTGACTCTCAACGGTTTGTTCCAGAGATCTGGTAAAATTTTACTCCTGAAGCAATAGGGAAATTCAAGGATGTCAAATTATATCTTAGGTATTTAAACTTAATCTAATTATTGAAGACGCTTATCTTGGCATCTGCCAGTTATATTTATTAGTTAGCCGTTGTGTATTATTTCAACTATAATAAAGTCTATTTCGAGATTTTTTTGACTCTCTCTATTTATATTTAAAAATGACTTTTTTTAAAACTAAGTTTAGTATGTGTTAGATGTTGTGAATGTTATTCAGAAAATCAAGAAAAATATAAAAAAGGTGCGTCAGTTGCATCATTTAAAATTAGGAGATTAGATGCCGGAGATTTATAGTATTTGGATAGTCATTGTTTTTTTAGTCGCCGTAATAGTATACGCATGGAATGAAAATAGACTATGGAGAAAAGAAATCAAGAGAATTGATCATCTTGACTCTTATGAGGAAAAAAATACAGACTTGTTACGTCTGCTTGTATCTATTACTGGTGCTGTATTTATCTGTCTAACTTTCATTTTGGCTATATTAGCCTTATTTTTTTTTAATGGAGATTTATTTAAATGAAAAGTGTCTTGATCGCATCAGTTGTGGCCGTTTTTACGGTTTGCTCCGAAATGAGTGCAACGGAATTAAGTAATGAAGAAGTGAGTAAGATTTGGTCGAACGGTAAAATTATTGTAAGTGCTCCAAGGTCTCAATCAAACGGTGTTTATGCGGTGATAAAGTACAAGCAAAAAATTTATCATTGTAATTCGATAGATTATGGAACTGGGATGTACTTTTTGAGTAGATGCAAAACATTTGATTAAGAATTAAAAAATTATGCGTATCAGAATTTTATTTACAGATGCTTGTCACTCTAATAGGAAATTAATCTTTATTAAACCTAAAATTGGTTTGGCCTATTCGAGGTTCATTTTTTTTAAATTTATCTCGAATTAATTTCGTGTTTCGCAATTGAGATGAAAGTTAACAAGATAAAGTTTATAGAACCTTAAAGTATCCCTGCGCCAAATGGTATAAAACCCAGTGCTTTGCTAATATTAGTGTTTTACAAACAAAATTGTTTTAGCAGACCATCTAATATTTTTGAGTAAACTGGAAACAAGATTTATATATAATAACTCCATTCTATGTAATTAAAAGTTATAATGCATTAACAAGTCTCGTGCCATAAATTCTACTCTTATAATGAACATGTAATTCATAGCTGTTTTTTTAAAAAAAGCTGGCTATTGTGTTTGACTTGCTAGTTATGTCAAAATAATCTTGGCCGATACGGAATGAAATCTTGTGTATTAAGGTCTAGATTATTAAATGAAGAGTTATTATTTTTACAGAAATATTAAATTGTCAATACTGATTGTTCATTTCAAATTTTATTAAGTTTGAGTTCTTTAGAGTATAAAGCTGTCAAAATAAAGAGTCCAAAAATAGATCAAATATTAGTTGCCAATCTTATAAAATTTGGTTGACGAGCAAATATTTTGAGAAAGCATAGAAATTTCATTTATATGGCTTTTTTCTGAGTAATTCTGAGGCTTAGATTAGTCGATTAATTTTTGAGGCCATACCCGACCCGCACTAGCCTATAGCTTCGTGATATGGCAATTAGTTCTGCCGCAAAATTTTTTCAGATAGCTATTGTTTTGTAGTTCACTTTCTATACTATTGCCGATATTAATTAAAGCACAGAAATTTATCTAAAAAATTTTTGTTTGCAAATAATGAAGTGAGAGAGATCTAAAGTGCGATTGGTAAAATGTTAAAGGTAGGAGAATTTTCGATGAAAAAAATAAATATAACTTTTGCAGTTTTTGCGGCTACATTTTGTTTTGCAAATACGGCAGTTTCAAAAACTATTGTGACTTGGTGGAACTACAATCAAGAATCGAGTTTAGTGGAAGATATGACGACACATATTCAGGATAAGTTTAACGCATCTCAAGACGAGATTGAACTTCAGATCTTTTTTAAAGGTGAAGATGTGAATCAGCCGACTAGAACGGCTCTACTTGCAGGGGCGGGTCCTGATATAATAACGTCTTCAGGATCAACTTACGTGAGAGCTTATTATGACGGAGGGTTTTTGAAGTCACTAGAAGAGTATTCAGTAAAATATGGTTGGAAAGATAAAATATTACCTTGGGCCTATAATCTCGGCGTTTTTAATGGCGAATTTTACTCATTTCCGCAAAATTATGAAAGTATGATATACTTTTATAATAAAACTCTTTTTGAAGAAAATGGATGGAAATTGCCTACAAATTTGAACGAGTATGAATCATTAGCAAACGAAATAAAGGCTAAAGGAATGTACCCTTTCGCATACGGTTCATCTGGTTGGCAGCCGACACATGAACATTTAGTTGGAAATTACTTTAATACTTATGCGGGTCCTGATAACGTTTACAAGGCTTTAATAGGTGAAAAAAAGTGGACAGATAACGAATTTGTTGAGGCACTTGAGCTTCTAAAAAAGCATATGCTTAACGGTTATTGGTCTGGAAGTTTAGAAAATTATTATGCGACTGACTGGGATGGCTTTTCTTCCCAGTTCCAGAATAGAGAGGCCGCAATGCTTCAGATTGGTACCTGGGGTTTTGAAATTGCTGAAGGGCTGAATGAAAAACCTGACGACTGGGGTTGGTCTGCTCTTCCGATTATTGGAAAAAGCGGAGGTAATCCTAACTATCAATTGTCTATTGGCGGCACAATGTCTATCAACGCAGCTAGCAAGAATCCCGATGCTGCTGCCGAGGTTTTGAACTGGATGATTAGTGACAAAAAGCGTGTTTTAGAATTTACTGGTAGAAGAGGTTATGCTGAATGGCTATTACCGCTTAAATTCGAGGCGTCTGATTTTTCTGCAAACGTTGACCAAAAGATCAAGGATTATTTAGTTGACTTTGCGGCAGTAACCGGTGAGGGCGATTATGGTTATACAACATGGACTTTTTATCCTTCAGAGGCTGGAACTCATATATGGAAAGATATGGAAAGCGTTTGGGCTGGTGATATTAGTGTTGTGGAATTTCTTGATGAGCAAGAGAAGCTATGGACTAGTGCCAGAGCCAAAAACATGCTTATTCCAGTAGGCGAACGATGAGTGATATAATATTTCAGGGGCTCCTTTTAGAAGCCCTTGATCTAATATGACTTATGCCGAAAGTAATAGATTTGTAACTTGGTTTTTCCTGGCTCCAATATTAGTTATTCATTTGGCAGTCATTGCTGTTCCATCAATTCTAAGTTTAGCACTTTGTTTTACCGACTGGAATGGTTTTGGTGACATAAATTTTGTTGGTCTCGAAAATTTTTACGAATTATTTGATGATCGAGTTTTCAAAAAAGCAGTGTGGCACAATTTTATTTGGACGATTTTTTTTCTAACCGTACCGATTTCGGTTGCTCTTTTAGGGGCCTATATTTTGACTGGTGTCAAGCGTTTCCAATTAACTTATAGATTTATTTTTTTCTTTCCCTATATCTTAGCAAGCATAGTCAACTGTCTGGTTTGGAAGTACTTGTTTCACCCTCAGCACGGTTTGGGATCATTTTTTTCTAGTTTTGGTGTTGATCTTTTTAAAAACTCACCACTTACACAAACGGAAACTTCACTTTTGGCTGTTGGCTTCGTAGATGCTTGGCATTTCTGGGGTTTTTTGGTAGTTATTTATATTACAGCGATGTACCAGGTTGATGAGTCTTTGTATGAGGCTGCAGATATTGAAGGGGCAACAAAGTGGCAAAAGTTTAGATTTATCACATTTCCGATGATAAGGCCTATGTTTGTCTTTTCTGTTCTAATCATCATGATTTGGTCTATTCCAGCATTTGATTATGTTTATATTTTGACTGGAGGCGGTCCGGCTTACAGTTCTGAGGTTTTGGCAAACTATTTACACTTTCAGGCGTTCAGTAACATGAATGTTGGCTATGCATCGGCCATTGGAGCTTTAATGTTTTTATATGTCTTTATAATAATTGGAGTTTTTGGACTTCTAAGAAAACTTGGTTGGGAGGTTTAGACGTGACTAAACTTGTCGACGGCAAAAAGACCAAAATCGTAAATCATTTAATCTTGATCATTCTGTCTCTGACAATAGTTTTGCCTTTAGCTATTCTGTTTTTTAATTCGTTAAAGCCGCAACCAGAGCTTGGTATCAATCCACTTGGGTTCCCGAACGAAATTAGACTTTTAAATTATTATGACGCTTTTGTGAAAGGGAACTACGCAAGAGTGTTTTTGAATTCTTCTATTTTAGTTTTTGGAACGTTGTTAGTTTGCATACCTTTGTCAGGTTTAGCTGCTTTTAGTTTATCTGTACTAAATCCGAGAGGAAAAGGAACCATAGTTGTTGGGCTCTACTTGCTGGTTGGGTTAAGTGTTCCAGCGCAACTTTATATTCTACCTCTATTTATAATCTGGAAGTTTATTCATTTAAATAATACATTTTTAGGCCTTATTATAATATATACCGCCTTGAACGCACCTTTTGCGGTATTCTTGATGAGATCGTATATGCTGCAGCTCCCTAAGGAACTGTTTGAAGCTGCGAAAATTGAAGGTGCCACTACGCTGCAATTATTTACAAAAATAGCAGTTCCTCTTTCGTGGCCTGTTTTTCTTACTTCCTCACTAGTAGTTGGTTTAGCAGTTTGGAACGAGTTTTTATTTGCTATAACCTTTATTTATGACGATAGCATAAAACCAATGGCCTCAATTCTATTTTCCTTTTCTAGCAGATTTAACCGTGATTACACACTTATTAGTGCTGCTGCAATTATGATGGCTTTACCCATGGCTACTCTTTTTGTTCTTTTTCAAAGACACTTTATTGCAGGTTTAACAAGTGGGAGTTCAAAGGGCTGAAGATGGAGCTAAGTCAAGAATATCAAGAGAAAGTTTATGCTGGAGTATTAGGCAAAATAATTGGAGTTTACTTAGGTAGACCTTTTGAACAATGGGCTCACGAGTTAATTGTCGAAACTCTGGGCAAGGTCGACTACTACGTCAGTGAAAAATTAGATAAACCCTTGATTGTGACTGACGACGACATAACAGGTACTTTTACGTTTTTGAGAGCATTACATGATTATCATAATGGTTTAGATATAACAGCGGAGCAAATTGGACAAACATGGTTGAACAATATTGTTGAAGGAGAAACTATATTATGGTGGGGGGGAGTAGGAGAGTCTACTGAGCATACAGCCTTTCACAACCTTAAGAAAGGGCTTTCCGCACCTATGAGTGGCTCTATTGAAGCAAATGGTAAGGTTGTGTCTGAGCAGATAGGTGCACAAATTTTTATTGATGGATGGGCGATGGTATGTCCTGGTGATCCAGAGAAGGCGGTGTCAATAGCCAAGCGTGCAGCGAGCGTAAGTCATGATGGTGAGGCAATCTATGGCGCGCAGGTAATTGCTTCTATGGAGTCGCAGGCATTCATTGAAAAAGATCTTGAAACATTAATTGAAACTGCTAAAAAATTTATTCCTCAGAGTTCAGACATTTTTAGAGTAATAAATGATGTTCAAAACTGGCATTCCAGTGAACCTTCTTGGTTAAAAACTAGAGAAAAAATTGAAAAAAATTATGGCTATCATCTATATCCGGGTAACTGTCATATAGTACCAAATCATGCTTTGATAATGTTGGCATTACTTTATGGCAAGGATAATTTTCAGGAGTCTATGTCCATAGTAAATACTTCCGGTTGGGACACTGACTGTAATGCTGGGAATCTTGGTTGTATTCTTGGAATAAAGAATGGCTTAGTTGGTCTAGAAAACGGTCCTGACTGGCGTTCGCCAATTAATGATATAATTTACTGCCCTACTGCTAACGGGGGGGAGACAATGACTGACGCATTACGTGAGTCATATAAAATTATAAATCTAGCTCGTAAAGTGAATAACTTGGAAGCAGTTATTCCCAAAAAGGGAGCTAGGTTTCATTTTGAGATGCCAGGATCTGTTCAAGGTTGGAAAGTTAGAGAAAATAAAGCGTCTGGTACGCTGTCAATCAATAATGTAAGCAATTTTAGTGAACAAGGTAAAAGATGTCTTGAAATCTCATTGAAAAGTTCTCAGTCTGATTACTGTAACGAAATTTTCGTAAGTACTTTTATGCCTGAGGAGATAAAAAACCTTTCAGGACAAAAAAAGGAGACTTTTTTTTGGTACAATTTTTTATGTTCTCCAATAATTTATCCAGGCCAAAAAATAACTGCTTTCGTGAAAGGTGATGCAAACAATCGAGATGAGGTACATTTCAACTTGTTTGTGCGAGTTTATGGACAGAGTGACAAAATTTCTCTTATCTGTTCTGAAAGTTATCTCATAAGCCCGGATAAGAGTAAGGAGATCACATGGTCTCCAAAAGTTCCAAACGGCAATCCAATATTTGAAATAGGGTTAAGGTTTGGGGTGGGGCATTCCAGGAAAGGAAAGGTATTTCTCGATTCTGTTAATATCTCGGGAGAAGCCAAGACAACATTTGAACGACCCTCTCATACTCCAAAATTTGAGAGAGGAAGAGCTTTCGATCCCCCTAGGGCAGAAATGTGGCGCCATAGTTGGGTTCAGGCGGTAGATCATTGGACTGATCGCCATATTAAAGGCGAAACCTTTAAGATTAGTCATAACAATGGACGAGGGATGATCACTACAGGGTCTTCAGACTGGAAAAATTATACTGTATCTTCGACAATCATTTATTATTTGGCTGTCTCTGGAGGAATAGCAGTCAGAGTGCAAGGCTTAGAAAGGTACTATGCGATAGAACTAACGAAAGCGGGTCGGTTTAGATTGGTCAAGTTGCTAGATGGAATGAAAGTACTGTGCGAATTAAGTTACGAATTTGAGCTTAATGTACCTTATACACTGTCCTTGTCCATAAATGGGAAGCTATTAGAGGGGACAATAAATGGTGACACTCTTATAAGTTATGAGGACAATGATTGTCCACTTGAAAACGGCGGTATCGGTTTAGTTGTCGAAAATGGCACTATCTCTACAGAAAAAATTGTATTACAATAGAAAGTCTTATTTGATAATTAGTATTTCATATATTAAAAATATGGCAATTATTTTGATTAAAACCTATCTTTACTTTTTCTCCAGGTTTTATTGTTGTTTCACCGGTTGCTTGCACTACAATAGGATCAGTTTTATTTCCTGCGTATATAAAACTTTCTGAACCTAGCTTTTCGACAACATGAACTTCGCTTTCCCAAGAAAATTCAGATTTTTTGTTAATTCTTAAATGTTCTGGCCTTACGCCGAGAACTATATTTTTGTGATCGATGAACTTTGAGACAGTTTTGTTTAAGTTTATTGCTAAAGCGTTCGCCAGTTTAATCTCTACCGAGTCTTTGCCTTGACTTATAACTTTCGCCTTAAAAAAGTTCATTTTTGGTGATCCAATAAAGCTTCCCACAAAGCTATTAAGAGGCTTGTTATATAAGTCCATTGGTTTACCTATTTGAGAGACTACACCCTCATTAAGAATGACGATCTCGTCAGCTAATGTCATTGCCTCAGTTTGGTCGTGAGTGACATATATCATCGTAGCCTCAAGTTCTTCATGGAGTCTTGCTAATTCAACTCTCATTTCAACCCTCAATGCTGCATCTAAATTAGATAAAGGTTCGTCGAAGAGGAAGATATCCGGTTTGCGGGTTATTGCTCTTCCAATTGCTACACGTTGTCGTTGTCCTCCGGACAACTGTTTTGGCTTCCTATCAAGGAACTCTTCAATTTTCAAGATTTTTGCCGCTTCAGTAACTTTTTCAAAAATTTCACTTTTATTGCGCTTTTCTAGTCTTAATCCAAAAGACATATTTTCGAAAACTGTCATGTGCGGATACAAGGCATATGACTGAAAAACCATCGCAATATTTCGCTCTTTGGGTGGAAGATCATTGACTTTTTTTCCAGCTATTGAGATTGAGCCTGAGTCGATGGTTTCTAGGCCTGCAATCATCCTGAGGACAGTAGACTTTCCACAACCACTTGGTCCAACTAGTACTGTAAATGAGCCACTTTTTATATCAATAGAGACATCTTTAATTACATGATTGGAGTCATAAAATTTATTGATATTTTTTATATTTATTTGTGACATAAGACCTTAAACTAAAAAACATTCATTTATCAAATTTCTGAAGAGCTATACTTTCAGTTCTAAATATGCAAAAATCGAGAGATGTAAAAAAAGCGGATATTTTTTTTAAGTAAAGATTATCAATTAAAAAATTTTACTGAACAAAATATTTTTTTTGCCTATGCTTTAAAACCGTGCATCCTTTTTTTTGTCTTTTTGCTTTTGTAAAATGAGATTGTAATATCTAGTTTATTGCTGATGCAAGCATTACCTAAAGTAAAGGAAGGAATAGTATACGGCTATATATAAAAAGTCATAAAATCTTTCAGTTTTTTTTATTTGTAGAATGCCCTTCGGGAAGAAAACTTTTTAACCCTCTCTCTCCACGCGCGATAACTGCCAGATTTAAGGTTCTTCTTCATCAAACTTTGAACTTCTGAGGCTGACAGGTTGTATTGAAACTTTATATTATCAAATGATACCTGATCGCTAAGCGCCATCTGAATTATTTCGCTGACTTCACTTGAAGAAAATTTTTTCATACCTTTTATCTAGCCTTGAATAACGATTTTTCTACCCAAGTTAAATGATTTTTATGTCCAATCATACTAAGCCTTTCCCCAATTACAATTAATGAGGTAGGTAATACATTATGACTTTCTGAGTTTGGTGAAAGAACTTTGGATATTTTGAGAGAACTTGGGATGTTTGTTAATTTGTTTTACCCTGTAGCTTTTTTACTTATAAGAAAGTCAGCTATTCTTAAATTAAAGGCGTTATGACAATGAGGTTTATGCTATGTTTTTTAAGTAGTCTTGAGCTCTTACTGATTATGCTTGGAATTTTTCTTCCAATTGGTGAAATTAATCAATTCTGGCTATTTAACTCTGAATTTTCAGTTTTTAAAATATGTCTTACTTTGTTTGCTGAAGGAGAACTAATTATTGCTTTCGCTATAACTTTTTTTGGCATTTTTTTTCCTATTCTTAAAGTACTCTCAAGAAAGAGTTCTCTTAATTTTTTTGACAGGTACAATCTAAATAAATTCAGCATGCTTGATATTTTTTTGTTAGCTTTACTGATTTTCTCGGGAAAAGTATCGACTTATTTTGATATGGAACTCAAAATTGGTTTCTATATGTTAGTAACTTCTGTAGCTCTTGGTTATTTATATTTTATTATGCAACAAATTAGAGTTAAATAATTTTTAAAAACTATAAAGATTTTATTAAATTAGGCGGCTCCTTGCGGTTTATATGAGACCTAATGTTATTTAATGCTATTTCACCCATACTTGTTCTTATCTCTAGAGAAGCAGTACCTAAATGAGGTAGCAGGGTAACATTTTCAAATTTCAAGAGATTATCGGGTATAAAAGGTTCAAATTCATATACGTCAAGTCCAGCACCTGCTATTTTTTTTGAGTTTAGCGCATCAATTAAGGCTGACTCATCAACGATGTCGCCCCGAGCTATGTTTATCAAGATAGAATTTTTTTTCATACTCAGAAATATATCTTTGTTAATTAAGTGTCTATTTCGAGAACTACCTGGAACGGAGACAAAAATTATGTCCGAATTCCTTACAGTTTCCGTTATTGTGTCTATCTGTGAGGCTGGAAAGTCTAGGTTTTTAGTAGATGTGTTAGTAAATATCACTTTCATGCAGAAACCAAAATAACACCGTCTAGCAATAGCTTCTCCTATCCGACCCATTCCAATTATTCCGGCAGTTTTCCCAGTAATATTTTGTCCAAGCATTTGCATCGGATGCCAACCTTTCCACTTTTTGGCTCGAACAAGCCTTTCACCTTCGCCAGCTCGGCGTGCTGTCATAAGCATCAGGGTTAGTGCGATATCCGCCGTTGCATTTGTAACTACATCTGGTGTATTTGTTACTACTATTCCCTTCTCAAGTGCTGATTCAACATCAATATGATTGTATCCTGCCCCAAAATTGGCAAGCATTTTACATTTTGGTTTATCAAGTTTATCAAAAATCGCTTTCGAAAAATTGTCTCCAAGGGTTGGAACTATGTAGTCGTAGTCTAAAAGTGCGCTTATAGTTTCTGTTTCGCTAAGCGGAGATGTAAAGCTTCGTACTGTCAGGTCGCCTAATTTTTTTGCGCTACTATTCAGTATTTCTGGAAGGGGTCGGGTTATCAATATCTTTTCTATTATTCTAGATCCTGTCTTACTAATTTGCGCTTAAATTTGGCGATAGCAACAATCCTTTATCGTTTTTTGTTTTTTAAATTTTTTGTTGTATCGATGTATCGGAAATTTGTTCTCATGTTTTAATTACTTTGCATTTTTGTCAATGCTAAATATTACTTTATTAAAAGACAAGATTTTTGCTTCACGTATACAACTAATAACAAAAAAAGCTTTGTTGTGCCTACAGCTCTAAAGATCTTAGAGATAAGCTTAGAGTGTTAAGTGAATATTTGACAGGTATCCAAAGTATTTAAAATAGTCAATTTAAAATAATAGATATGCAAAAATTTAAAAAACAAAATAGTATCGAGAACCATAAGCTCCTAAGACCTCTTTCAAAACATTCCGAATTTCTTTAAGAAGCTACTTATTTTTTATATAAAGTTTATCTTGCGTTTTTAAATTTTGGTCTATTTTCTGTAGGTATACTTCTTCTAAGTCTAAACTTAACTTATATAATTGATCACTGTAGAGTAATTCCAACTGCAAACTTAGTCGATAAAAGTTATTTCCCAATTTTTTTGTTTCTTGTAAAATAAAAAATAACAAAAAATTAAGTTTTAAATTTCTTTATAATATTATTAAAAAACCAGTGACCAAAATTAATCATATCAGTACAAAACTTTTACAAAGTTTGTTTTAAAATCTCCTTCGAAGTGATCAAGTTGGCATGGGCTTAGCGTAGGTTCGGCTGCTATAAAGAACTTTTATTTACTTTTAAAAAACTAGATTTTGATTTATAATTTTGTTGTCTAAGAACGATATTTCAAAAGGTTACTTAATGACTTTTTATGACTCTGGAGCTGGAATCTCAGTAAAAGAACCAAGTGGCTCAGATTATATTGATTTTTTGCTTTATTCTGATGGAAAAAGGTGGGCATCTAATACTATTTCCTTCAGCTTTCCATTCTCAAAAGACGGTACTGCTTTTTTTTCAAGCTTATACAGAGACCAGTCTGATCCCAATATGTGGGATTGGGAAAATTCTTCGTTGTACGCCCTCTCAGTATCGGCTCAGCAGGCTACAAGATTTGCCTTCCAAGAATGGTCAAATGTGGCAAACATTAATTTTGTTGAGGTTTCAGAGATAGGTA
>MDTB01086138.1_pt1 | contig 17069 bp, 17 predicted proteins | sample 811161 | NCBI WGS metagenome assembly MDTB01 (sample SAMN05326650, study PRJNA326480) | marine metagenome | isolation source: seawater | place: Mediterranean Sea | collected 2009
AGAAGACATTTGCCAAGAAGTGGTGGATTCAGGCGTGCGCGGTCGGGGCGGTGCAGGTTTTCCTGCGGGAATGAAGTGGAAGTTTCTCGATCGTAAGTCTGGCAAGCCAATTTACTTGATTTGCAATGCGGATGAATCTGAGCCTGGAACCTTTAAAGATCGTCAAATCATCCACAAAGACCCCCATCAATTGATTGAGGGAATGTTGTGTGCTGCTTATGCCATAGGTGCTAAATTGGCCTTTATTTATATTCGAGGGGAATTCTTTCAGGGGTATAAAATCTTGGAGCGAGCGATTGAAGAAGCTCGGGCAAAAAATTTTCTTGGAGATCGAATTTTGGGCTCTGATTATTCCTGCGATATTCTAGTGCACCGTGGCGCAGGTGCCTACATTTGTGGAGAAGAGACGGGCTTGATTGAGTCGCTCGAGGGCAAGCGGGCCAATCCAAGGATTAAACCGCCGTACTTTCCTGCAGCATTGGGTCTGTATCAATGTCCAACTATCGTTAACAATGTTGAAACTTTATGTGATGTAAAACATATCATCGCCATGGGTGGAAAAGCTTTTTCACAAATTGGTACTCCAGGTAATACGGGTACTCGGATATGGTGTGTATCGGGTCATGTGCAGAAACCAGGTTACTACGAATTTCCGTGTGCGGGAATCACCCTCGGTGAATTAATCTATGATGTTTGTGGCGGCTTGTCGCAAGGGCGTCGTTTAAAAGCAGTGATTCCCGGTGGATCGTCTTCTAAAATTCTTCGCGCGGACGAGCGTTTCCAAGGCAAACTTAAGGACGGCACAGAATTTGATTGGGGTATTGAAGACATTCCTATGGACTTTGACAGTTTGGCCGCTGTGGGCTCAATGTCTGGCTCTGGTGGGGTCATTGTCATGGACGACAGAACGGACATGGTTGAAGCCTTGGCTAATATCAATTATTTTTATGCACACGAAAGTTGTGGTCAGTGTACGCCTTGCCGTGAAGGGGTGCCCTGGATGAAAAAAATTACTACGCGTATGTGCTCTGGAGGTGCTCGAGCTGAAGACCCTGAGCTCTTGGTCAATATTGCTGATCAAATAGCTGGACGAACTATTTGTGCCTTTGGTGAAGCCGCTTCCTGGCCTGTGCAAAGTTTCATCGCTAAGTTTAGGGATGAATTTGAGGCAAAGGCTAAATCTCAGGCTCTCTTGAGAAAACAAGGAGAGAATCCTCAACAAGAAACGACTTTAATTTAATTCCCATGCTAGAAATTAATCTGACAGATACGATTACAATCACGGTCGATGGGCATCGAGCCCAAGTGCCGAAAGGTGTGAATGTAATTGAAGCGATGCGTGCAGTGGGGAAAGAAAAAGCGATTCCTCATTATTGTTACCATCCCAAGTTGTCTGTGGTCGGGAACTGCCGTATGTGTCTTGTCGAAGTGGGTAACCCTATGCGGGATCGTGAAAGCGGAGAGCCTATTTTAGACGAGAACGGAGTACCAAAAATAGGTTGGATTCCCAAGCCGGTTATAGCCTGCTCGACTCAGGTAACTGAGGGCATGCATATTCGTACTGACTCCCCAACCGTGCTCGAATGTCGAAATGGAGTCACCGAATTTTTATTGATCAACCACCCATTGGATTGCCCTATTTGTGATCAAGCGGGTGAATGTCGCCTACAGGAGTTTTCCGCGGAGCACGGGCGTGGATACAGTCGTTTTAAGGAAGAGAAGAATGTTAAGCCCAAGCGTACTCGTTTAGGTCCGAGAGTTACTTTAGATGATGAGCGCTGTATACTTTGTTCTCGATGCATCCGTTTTTCTCAAGAAATAGTCCAAGATGATGTCCTCGGTTTTGTCGATAGAGGTACTTATTCAACTTTGACTTGTTATCCGGGCAAAGAACTTTCTAATAATTACTCATTAAATACGGTGGATATTTGTCCAGTTGGTGCACTGACGAGTACAGACTTTCGCTTCAAAATGCGGGTGTGGTTTCTCAAGCGTACTCGTAGTATTTGTACAGAGAGTAGTGTCGGTGCCAACACCGAAGTTTGGAGTCGTGAGGGCAAAATCTATCGCATTACGCCAAGGCGCAACGACGCAGTCAATGATACTTGGATGACCGATTCAGGAAGAAGTCTTTTTAAAGCTTTTGAATCAGAGGATCGGAGAACTGCCTATGCCGTTGATCGCGTATCTAAAACTTTAGAGGATGCGATTGCCGCGACAATTTCACTGCTTGAGGCGGGGTCTGTCGGCATTATTGGTTCGGCTCACAGTACAGTGGAGGAGCAATTTCTGTTGCGTCAATTAGTTGAAAAAACTGAAGCTAGTTTTGAAATGGTTCAGCACCAAGGAACCGGTGATGGATTACTGCTCTCCGAAGATCGAACACCTAATTTACGCGGTGCTTTGATCACTGGACTCATCGATACATTGCCACAAACTAAACTCGAAAATTTGCGGACAAAAATTGAGGCGGGAGCCATCCGTACGCTCCTTGTCTTTAACGAAGACCTTCAAGACTTGTCCATTGATCTCGATACGATAAAGCACCCGATAGAAGTTATTTATTTTGGATCGGTAGCCAATTCTACCAGCCAGCGAGCTAAGGTGATTTTCCCCAGTTTAAGTGTATTCGAAAAATCAGGTACTTTTATTAACCAGAATTTTCGCTTACAACAGTTTCTTCAGGCTATACCGGCTCCCCTTGGCTTAATTTCTGATGCCGCTGTTTTAAGACAGATTTTATTGGCAATGGGTGAGGGTGAAGCGGACGAGCCTTTTTCGATTGAAGCGATTTGGAAATCACTTTCTGAGACTATCCCTTCATTTAAGGGAATTGAATGGTCGTCTATTCCCGAGGAAGGAATCGCTTTAGAGGCGGGCGCTTTTAAAGATTTGCCCTTTGTTGAAACCGAAAATTTAAAATATAAACCCCGTTCAGTTGAAGCGGTAGCACAAACTTAAACGAATAAATATGATGGATTATTTTATTCCAGTTATCTATGCCTTGGCTATGATTGGCGTCTTTATGACCTTGTGTGCGTACACGGTTTTAGCTGAGCGAAAGGTGTGTAGTTTAATTCAGGGTCGGGTGGGCCCCAATCGCGCCAAGATTCCCTTGATTGGTCACATTCCTATTTTAGGGAACATTCTCACGCGTCTGGGTTTATTTCATCCGGCAGCTGATGGATTAAAGTTTTTGTTTAAAGAAGAGATTACTCCGAGGCATGTTCGATTAACATACTATTATCTGGCTCCAATCATTGCCTTAGCACCGGCTTTGACCACTATGGTGGTTCTGCCTTTTGGGAGATATATCGATGTCGATGGTGCAGTACAGCCGATTGCCCTTGCGAATGTTGATGTAGGGATTTTATTTATCCTCGCAGTCTCTTCTTTAGGTGTTTACGGAATTGTGTTGGCCGGATGGGCTTCAAATAGCAAATACCCATTCCTCGGAGCAATTCGATCAACAGCACAGATGATTTCTTATGAGCTGGCGATGGGCTTGTCGATTTTACCCGTATTTTTATGGGCGGCAGCACCAGGGTCTGATTATGGCTTGTCGCTCTTTGGGGTCGTTCAATCGCAACAAAACCTATGGTTGATTTTATGGCAGCCCATTTCTGCTTTAATTTTCTTAGTGGCAATTTTTGCTGAAACAAATCGTTTGCCTTTTGATATGGCAGAGTCTGAGACGGATCTTGTGGGAGGATTTCACACTGAGTACGGTGCGTTTAAGTTCGGTATATTCTTTGTTGCTGAGTACGCCCACATTATTATGGGCTCTGCGCTTTTTGTATTACTTTTCTTAGGAGGCTGGCATTTTCTTCCCGGTATTGCCGATCCTTGGCCCAGTGGTTTTATCGGTTCCCTTTGCTCGACGCTATGGTTCTTGTTAAAAATATTTGCTATGATCTTTTTCTTTATTTGGATGCGTTGGTCAATGCCCCGTTTTCGCTACGACCAAGTAATGCATCTGGGTTGGAAAATACTGCTTCCGCTAGCAATTGCTAATTTCGTCTTTTATATTTTCGCAATCGCTATTTTCGATACACTTATTTATTAAAAATTATGGCCAAAACAAAAGTACTGGAGCGCAAGCCATTGACATTTGCTGAAAAGACCTTTGTCCCGCAGATTGCATCGGGCTTAGCTACGACATTTGTCAATATGTTCAAAAAATCAGTGACTATGGAATACCCTGAGGTACGACCGGTTATTCCTGAAAATTATCGGGGTATCCCCACTTTGGTTAAAGACCCAAAGGGTCGGGTGAAATGTGTATCCTGTCAACTGTGTGAGTTTGTTTGCCCTCCAAAGGCAATTCGTATTCAGCCGAGTGAAATCGATTCAGATCATGATGTTGAGAGAGCTCATATTGAAAAAGAACCCTCTGCTTTTGACATCAATATGTTGCGTTGTATTTACTGTGGGCTCTGCCAAGAAGTGTGTCCAGAAGAGGCTATTTTTCTTCAAGACAGTTTTTCACTATCTGGGTACACTCGTGAAGAAATGGTCTTTGGAAAAGACAAGCTGCTTGAGTTGGGAGGAACGCTACCCGATTCTCATTATAAGTGGGATAAAAAGAAAGAAGCGGAAGAAAATCCGATAGGGCATCATTAATTTGAAGCCCTTGTTAAAAGAAGCGGACTTTTAGCTCCGCACCCAATGCTCGATGGTAAAGGCTTCGGTGTGCTCAAGAGTTTTATTGAGTTTAAATTGGGATTCAAATTCGGGAAAGTAGGTATCCCCTTTAGGTTCAAGGTGTACTCGTGTCAGGAACAGATCCTTGCAGTTTGGAAGCATGAGTTTATAGATTTCTGCACCGCCAGCGACCCAAATATTCTCGTGTTCTGCGACTGCCTCGATCGATTTTTGATCCTGAACGGTAGTTGCTTCAGGAGCCGAATAATTACTTCGACTGAGGATGAGGGTTTGCCGTCCAGGTAGAGGGCGACCAATTGACTCAAAGGTTTTTCGTCCCATGAGAAGAGTCTGACCCATAGTTGTTTTTTTAAACCATTTAAAGTCATCGGGAAGGTGCCAAGGAATCGCTCCTGCATTTCCAATCACTCGGTTTTCCGCCATGGCTGCGATGGCATGATATGTGAATTGTGTCACCATCCTTACGTATTTTCCATTTCTGATTCAATGCGTTGGATGTATTCAGATACATTACAGGTTAGCATGCGCATACTTCCCTTAGAAACTTCCAAGACTTTATTCACCACTCCATCAAGAAATGAACGGTCGTGAGAAACGAGGATAACGGTGCCATCAAAAGCATTGATCGCATCTTGGAGAACGGCTTTTGATTTTAAATCAAGGTGGTTGGTTGGTTCGTCGAGGATTAGGCAGTTGGCGGGCTGCATCAGCATTTTACAAAGGGCGACTCGATTTTTTTCTCCACCCGAGAGTACATGATTCTTTTTTAATGCGGCATCGCCAGAAAAGAGAAGGGCTCCTAGCGCCGCTCTTGGGTTGGCTTCCTTGTTGCCACTGCTCGCAGCAGCAGCTTCAACTTCCTCGAGAACGGTATTATTCGGATTGAGTTCTTCTGCTTGCGATTGTGCAAAGTAGGCGACAACGGTATTAATACCTTTTTCTATTGTGCCTTTTTGATAGGGCTCTTGCTCAGCCATGATTCGAGCTAAAGTCGATTTTCCGGCTCCGTTGACACCAACTACGGCAATGCGGTCTCCATTATCGATTCTTAAGTCAAGTCCATCGAAGACAACATTGTCGCCATAAGCTTTGTGGAGGTCTTTAATTGTGAGTACTTTTGCACTGGCAGGTGGCGGTTCTGGAAAGCGGAAGAAAATCTTTTTTTCATCCCGAGGAATCGTGATCAATTCCATCTTATCGAGTTGTTTGATTCGACTTTGGACGAGGCTGGCTTTCTTAACATTCGATCTAAATTTATTGATAAAGTCTTTTATCTCTCGAATTTCTTTTTGCTGATTTGCATGGGCTTTTCGGAGAACTTCCAGTTGTTTTTGACTTTCTTCAAGGTAGTAACTGTAGTTCCCTTTATATGTGTTGAGTGCGCCTAGTTTGAGTTCAAAAGTTTTGTTGGTGACGGTATCGAGAAAGGCTCGGTCATGCGAAATGACAATGAGAGCTCCTTGATAATTTTTTAAGTATTTTTCCACCCAGTTTTGAGAGCGTATATCCAGGTGGTTAGTCGGCTCGTCAAGTATGATTAAAGATGGGTTTTGCAAGAGTAGTTTAGCTAGGGCTATGCGCATTTGCCAGCCACCTGAAAATTCACCAGTATCTCGATCTAGATCAGAAATTTCAAAGCCAATCCCAGTTAGAATGCGTTCGATTTTAGATTTGATTCGGTCAGGCTGTGATTCTTCTAGTTGTTGTTCCCATTCACCCATTACATCAATTAAATCATAGTATTCTTCGGAACTGGTATCCATCTCTAGCATCGCTTCTTCCGCTTTAGCGATCTTTTCTTGTAATGCTAAGACATCGCCAAAAGCAGTTTCTGCCTCTTTAAAGAGCGTTCTGCCAGAAGTTTGAATTCCATCTTGGGGTAGGTACCCTATGTTGACATAGTCGGATTTATCGACACTTCCTGAGTTGGCTTCTACTTCCCCCATGAGGATTTTTAAAAGAGTGGTTTTACCTGAGCCATTTGATCCGACTAGGCCGATGCGGTCTCTGGGGCCGATTACTGCATCGAGTCCGTGGTAGAGAACTTTCTCTCCATAATGGTGCTTTATTTTATTCAGTGTGATCATTTGCTGGTTCGTGCCTGTGTATAAGCAATGATGTAATAGGAAAGTATCGCTTGTAAAAGAAAAAGCCCTCAATTAAGAGGGCTTTTTGAAAAATGTTTGAGTGCTTACTCTTCTGGCTTAGTTTTCTTTAAACCGACAACACGCTGTCCATCAGACCATTCACCTCGTTTACGAAGCAAATCAACCCGTTCAAATCGTTTGAGTACAGTGCGATTTTTCTTTCCGCCACCTTCACTGGCTTTAAAACTATTATGCTGTGTCATGTTAAATTGATTAAATGTAAAAAGGAGATAAAAGGTGACTCTTTAAAAAGATCAAGGACTAATTTAAAAGAAATTGTTACTTTCTCTTTACTATGGGAGTCGGATGGGTCAAAGATGCTCCATGTTTCTCCTCTTTTTATTGATCGGTTCTTTTTTAGGCGGTATCTGCCGCTTTTTGATTTCGGATCGACTGAATGCCATGCGGTTGGATGGCTTTCCTTTGGGTACATTCTGTGTCAATGCTACGGGCTCGGTATTGCTCGGTATTGTTCTCACGCAAGCATTTATTGACGCGGAGGCATTTGCTATTGAAGTCTTTTTTGAAATTGGTTTTCTCGGTGCGTTCACCACTTTTTCTAGCTTTAGTTTGGAGGCTTATCATCTTTTGCAACGCGGTCGCTTTGGCTTTGCATTGACCTATTTATTAGCCAGCCCAATTTTTTCGCTCGGTGGCTTTATCGGCGTAGTTCTTCTAAATGGGGGGTCTTTATGATGAAGCCCATCCTTGCAGTTGGAATGGGTAGTGCTCTGGGGGGTCTTGCTCGTTTTGGAATTGATTTCTGTTGCCTGTCTATCCTTGGAATGAATCTCTATGGGTTTCTTTTCATTGTGAATGTGCTCGGTTCGTTTTTGATTGGACTCTGTGTCATTCAAAGCCAGAGGAGAATGTCTGAAGCCCACAGCCTGCATTGGTATTTTTGGGGCCTAGGTTTTTGTGGGGGTTTCACGACTTTTGCCTATTTTGTTTTTCTCTTATCAAAAGGCATTTTTGAAGCAAATGTTCTAACCATGGCACTGTACGCATCCCTTTCCATCATCTCTGCCTTAGTCGCCCTTTTAATTGGATTGGTAGTTGGTCAGAAGTTCTTTCAGAAGTGCTTAAAGGGGGATGATTTGAGCTCGAGCGGCGGCGAATAGAAATTGCTGGGCGTAGCCCGCATCGGGGCCAAAGTGAATTTGAGAAAATTGAGCTAATTGTGCTTTGCTGTAGCCGTGCAGTCCGTAGGCACGAGTAAGAATTTTCTCAATCCAAGTGTCGATGGGGAAAGCATCCATTTTAGAGAGGGCAAAAAGGGCAACACAGTCGGCAATTTTTTCACCAACCCCTGGGAGTCGAGTGAGTTCATTTTTGGCCTGAGCCGTATCGAGTTTTGTTAGTTGTTCTAGCCATTCGGGGTGAGCTTGGATAAACTGAGCCGTCTGACTGATGTAACGGGCGCGATAGCCGAGCTTTAATTGACGGAGATTCGTTTCACTGATGTGGGCTAATTGTTCCCAGGTAGGTAGAGCGTACTGGTTCGAACTGATAGCTTGCCCATATTTTTTAGCAGATAAACTGAGGATTTCTTTGATTTGAGTGATTTGCTTGGAAGAGCTACATAAAAACCCGAGCAGAGTTTCAGACAGGGGCTGACGGAGAATTCGCAAATGAGGGAAGGCATTTATGGCTTGGCTCAAAATGGGGTCAGAGCGCCATGGAAAGCGTGCCCGCATTGCTTCAAAATCACTATCTGTGGCGAGGTAGTTTGCTAAAACAGCTTGGGCTTTTTCTGGTTTACTCGATCGCGGAATTGAGAAAACGATTTTATTTTGATTGAGCTTTAAGCGAAAGCTGTGTTCGAGAACAGTTCCTTCGATAAATGAGTCAGAGCGAACCCAAGCAAAAGATTGTCCTCCATCAAAAGTTTCGTAAAAGCTTTGTCTATCAAAATAGGGACTTTCCGACCATGAGTACCATTCACTGAAGGCCGCATTGCTCACATCCTTATACCTGTATCAGTTTTGCTCTAGAGATTAAGATTGAGTCAAGAGCTTTTATAAACTCCAGACTTGACTGCTTTTTTCCGTAATTACTTGGCTCTTGCTATCAATAAAACTTATTTTCCACGCGGTGGGGAGTGCATCTTTTTTGTAGGGCCAATCAGATCCGGTTAAGCCTATTAATAGGTGCTTAGTTTTGGGCAAGCGATTAACTTTTGGGAGGGGAAATTCAAAGACTTTAGCATTGAGTTCTCCAGGCATGAAAATTTCGCAGATAATTTCTGTATCTGCGGGTAAGCTGGAAATTTTCTCATTCAGGCTGATGATTAAATACAGACCGGTTCGCTCTTCTGCAATTGAGCGCAGGATCAAACGATTCTTTGTTGTTTCTTTCCCGGTTAAGTATTCTTTGATACTGACAAATTGCTCGTGCTCAATGTATTTTGGAAGGATTGTTTTAATGCGAATACTCGCCTCTGGCTCAACGGTTGAAAGACTCATGCAGCTGGATAAAAGGAGGGCTAGCAAGAGGGCTAAGAGGGCAGTGGGGTTTATTGTTAATCTCATATTTACTCACATTTGACTTGAGTTCTTTCTAAATGTCAATCTCTCCAAGTCGAAGTTTGAATCCAATCCCGAATTAAAGTTTTCTCGATTTCTTGTTGATTATTCTAGGAATTTTTACAGTATAAAGTTTCCCTGCAGTGTACGAGAATTTTCGAAGTTCTGTCCTTTACTCTTTTTTTTATGGGGCTTGTGTTAAGGTACTGGATATCACGCCAGAAATGGACGATAGATGGTAGTTTGCAAATCCCCACCTTAGCTATAAAAGGCTAAGAACTTCCACAATGCGGCACAGGCGGGGTATTTTTTTGCCTAAATATTAGCTTTAATTTTAGCTTGGGTATTAGAGCCCATTTCTTGCATCTAATTTGCGTCTAAGGCTTCAGTATCTAATTCAAATTGTCCTACGCGAGTTGTTGCCCCCGTCATGCGGATGGCGTATCCGCTAGCGATTTCTATTTGGAGTTCGCCTCCAGGCATTTGAACGGTGATGGCTTTATCGCAGAGCCCTAATTTGTGGGCAACAGCTGCAGCAGCACTACTGCTTGACCCTGAGGCGAGCGTATAGCCAGCTCCGCGTTCCCAAATTTCAATTTGTATCGTCGACCGATCGATCACCTTTAAGAACTGCACATTGGTTCTATTGGGAAAATGGGCGTGGTTTTCTATAATGGGTCCGTCTCGGTAGGCTCTTTCTGCAGTAATGTTATCTAGGGGAATCACACAATGGGGATTGCCTATATCAGCTATATGACAGGTGTAGCTTTCGCCGTTGATGAGTAGTTTTGTGGTGGGGGCAAATTGTACGCAGCCCATGTCCACGGTGATGGCTTTTGCTGGGTCTTTGATATCGACTGAGACGATGCCACCTAGGGTTTGTACCGTAAATGGGTTTTTTCTCACGCTTTGACTGTCGTGCAAATAGCGGGCAAATATTCTGAGCCCATTACCGCTTTTTTCAGCTTCAGAACCATCGGGATTATAAATTTTTAAAGAAAAGTCTGCTGTATCTGAGGGCAGTGGACCATAAAGGATTCCATCGGATCCGAGTCCAAAATTTCGATGGCAAATTCGCCTGATCATCGCTTCACTCAAATCCTCAGAGCATTCTTTCGGGTCGAGGACTAGGTAATCGTTGCCGAGGGCATGGTATTTGTAAAAGTTCATTAGAGTAGTTAAATTTTTCTTTTGGATACTTTTTTGTGGGCTGATTACTGCTTTATGGGCATTGAGCTTAGGATGTTTGATCGCACGAATAATTCTGCGAGCGATTGTAGGCACTGACTAAAGCTTTGAGGCCAGCTTTTTCGATATTTGCATCAATTCCACAGCCGTAAAATTTGGGACCTTGTGCCTTGGCTATTTGAACATAAGCAGCAGCCTCCGTTTTTGAGCCGCTCCCTATTGAATGCTGTCGATAGTCGCACAAAGTGAAATCTTTCCATCCTTTTTGTTCTAGAGCATCAACAAAAGCACTGATTGGGCCATTCCCGTTCCCCTCAATTGTGTAGAGAGTTCCCTCTTTTTCGATTCGAGCATTGAGCACAACTGAATCGTCGGGCTGACTGAACTGTTGGTCAATGCTGATTAGTTTTAGAGGTGCCTCCAAGTTGACGAAGATTTCACGAAATTGTGCTTCTATTTCCTTTGGTTTTATTTCTCGACTTTCTTTATCGGCAAATAAATTGATCGCATTTCCGACTTCAGGATGCATTGCTTTGGGAAGATCTAATCCGAAATCATGATTTAAGATATAGGCAACGCCTCCTTTGCCACTTTGGCTATTGATTCGAATAATTGCTTCGTAATCTCTTCCTATGTCGTTGGGGTCAATTAATAAATATGGAACTTCCCAAAAGTCCGTTTCTGGATTTTTTTCTCTGAGATCCATGCCCTTTTTTATGGCGTCTTGATGCGAGCCGGAAAAGGCGGTAAATACGAGGTCTCCTGAGTAAGGTTGGCGATCGGGTACTTTCATCCGAGTTACGGATTCGTAAGTCTCTCGAAGTGTATCGAGTTGGCTGAGATTTAATTTAGGGTCAATACCTTGGGTGTAGAGGTTGAGGGCAACCGTGACAATGTCGAGGTTGCCTGTACGCTCACCATTGCCAAATAAGGTCCCTTCAACTCGATCAGCTCCTGCTAAGAGACCTAACTCAGTAGCAGCGACTCCAGTTCCCCGGTCGTTATGGGTGTGTAAACTGATGATTGCTGAATTTCTTCTTTTTAGGTTCCGACAAAACCATTCAATCTGATCCGCGTAGACATTAGGGGTAGAAATTTCAACGGTAGCCGGTAAGTTTAAGATGATTGGAGCTTCGGGGCTGGGTTGCCATACATCCATGACGGCTTCGCACACTTCTAAGGCGTAATCGACTTCGGTGTCAGAAAAACTTTCGGGTGAATATTGGAAACGGATTTCAGTGTCGCTCAAGGATTGACTCAAGGACTTGACCAAGCGCGTTCCTTCAACGGCAATATCCAGAATCTCAGATTTTGATTTATTAAAGGTTACTTTTCGCTGAAGGGGTGATGTTGAGTTGTATAAGTGAACGATTGCCGAGTGAGCCCCTTGAAGGCTTTCGAAGGTTTTTTCAATCAAGTGCTGGCGAGCTTGTACTAACACTTGAATCGTGACCGATTCAGGAATCCGATTTTCGTCGATTAATCTTCGGATAAACCGATACTCCGTCTCGCTGGCTGAGGGAAATCCAACTTCTATTTCTTTAAAGCCTGTTGCTACTAGACACTCAAAGAACTTTAGTTTTTCTTCAATATTCATGGGGATGGCTAATGCTTGATTGCCATCGCGTAAATCAACACTCGCCCATATGGGAGCATGGGTTAAGTGCCTATCAGGCCATGAACGATTTTCTAGTGAAATTGTTTTTGCCTTTGGGTATTTTGTGATCGTACCTTTTTGCATTCCTGTATTCTGCAATTATTTGATTTGATAGTTAGTAATTTTCTATCTTAATAGTATTTTCTCCTTAAAATCAAATTAGAATTTTGCTGATCGTGACTGCTTCTAAATTAAACTTGACCAATCGTACCATCGTATTGGGTATAACTGGTTCTATTGCTGCCTATAAATCTGCCGATCTTTGCTCGCGCTTAGTGGAGGCTGGAGCCACGGTATATCCTATTTTGACCGATTCAGCTTGTCGTTTTATCCAACCTTTAACCTTGCAAATTCTCTCTAAAAATCCCGCATTAACGGATCTTTGGGATGAGTCTGAACACAATCATCCCAACCATATTCAGTTGGCTGATGCTGCAGATTTATTGTTAGTCGCACCAGCGAGTGCCGATTGTCTGGCTCGTTTTGCTCAAGGATTTGCTTCGGATTTATTGTCCTCTGTACATCTTGCAACGCCTGCTCCTGTTCTTATGGCACCCGCAATGAATGGGAAGATGTATGCGCACGCTGCGACTCAAGCAAATCTCAAAGTATTGCGCGAGCGAAATTATCACTTTGTCGATCCTGATGTGGGGCTGCTAGCTTGTGGCTATGAAGGAGTCGGGAAGATGGCTCAAGTGGAAACAATACTTGAAAAGGTAGTAGAAGTTATTTAATTTTTAAAATAATAATATTTCTCGCTAATTTTACCCGAGTACTATACCCTTAGTATTACCTTTAATACTATATCCTTAGTATTATATACCCCTTATTTACCTAATGAACTTTTTGTACAAGGTTTTACCCCTACTTGCTATAATGATTGCAAGTACTTTCCCCATCTGTGCGGAAGATGCAGATAAGATACCGCCCATTAGTGATTTGGTCCGTTTGCACATTGAAAATAACTATGGAAAGTACGACCAGAACAATCTCAATTCAATTTATGCCCGTGGTCGTATTTTATTTTTTGATACGGAAGAAACTATTGAGCGGACATTTCGGATATATAAAAAAAGACCGAATAAGTACCGATCCTTTTACGAGACAAAAATGGGACAAAAATTGGTTCAATTGGAATTGATATACAATGGTGTCGAAGCGATTCAAATCTTATTCCATGACGGAAAGGAAGTTTACCGTGAAAAACTTGAGGGAGAAGCCTTAGAGTCGGTGAAATTCGAAGCTAAAATTGAAGGCCCCTTTCTACTTGCTTTAGAAAATCCAGAATTCGTGACCATTAATGGCTATGACATGATTGAGGGTAATAAATGTATTTTACTGTCTATTGATGAGCGCTCGCCCTATCCCTATCGAAACATTTGGCTCGATACCACTAATTACCAAGAGGTTAAGGTTAACCGTTATGCCAGTAATGACCTAGGGGAGGATGTCTTAGAAGAACTGTACTTTAGAAACTACAAAACGATCCAAAATGTTCTTTTCGCAAGCCGTTTAGATAAGGAGATCAATGGTAAACGGAAATTTACGACCTTTATCGATAATTTTGAAGTTAACCACGGACTCTTTGATAGTCTCTTTGTGGTGCCCAGTGATTCAAGCATAGATAGTTTTGTTGAATGAGTGATTATTTTGGGGTACTCTCCTAGGGGATGCCTTTTAAGGGTTTTCATTTAGGCGAGGAGAAAGCACAGTGGGGTCGCACAATAGAAGCACTCGACTAGCAGTCGGTATGATTCATCACTCAAGCTTAGATATCTGTTGTTTAATAGGTGCAGAATGAGCATGGCTCCACTGAGGAAGAAAAAGGGGTTCCACCAGTCAGCTAGTGTAAGGGCAAAGAAAATATTTGACCCCAGTATCAGCGCGGTAAGCGTCCAATTGCTAAGTCTGTGAGCTAGGCTGGACAGTCCAATCTGCTCATCGGCGTGCTGTTCTTTTTTTGATAAGAGGATGCAGTTTAAGAAGATAATTAGGCTTAAATTAAAGAAATCATGCCATTGAAAAGGCGCGTTAAGGAGCACCAAGCAGGCTGAGGAAAAGAGGAGTGCTACGCAAACTTCCTTGTGGAAGCCTTGCCGCAAAAGGCATTGGTTTATTAGGTTATAGAGCACAATTGCGAAAAAGAGGGCTAAACAAGCGACAATTTTTTCGTTATTTAAACTTATAAGGCTGTAGCTTATGCTGAATGCAAGGACGATGCCCCAAATTGGCCATAAGTAGTGTCCGTACTTTTGGGCGAATTGATGCCGTTTACTCGGAAAGCTAAGGTGCGCTTTATGGCTGACATCAAATAGCCGATCCACCATGTAGCCTAACCAGAGTGCGGCTACTAAAACGAAGCTTTGATTGTTGAATGCTGGCGCTATCCCATAGGTGTGAGCAAAATACTGATGCCAAGCGAAGCCTATCAATGGTGCATCAAGGGCAAGTACATGAATTAACTGGATTGGATGGAGGATTTTCATTAAATTATATGAATTTAAATTCGTGGTTTACAATTCGTTAATTTTTTGTATTTCTTTTTGCATGAAAGATAAAAAAAATAATTGGAATGTCTTATCTAATCATGGATTGGTATTAATTTGTTTGTACAACTATGATGGTTATCCGATGCGATTGATTGGTCAAATCATTGGGATTACAGAGCGGGCAGTACAAAGAATTGTTGCTGACTTAGAGGCGGAAGGCTACCTCATTCGAGAAAAGCAGGGAAGGAAAAATACGTATAAAATTCATATGGAGGCCTCCCTGCCTCATGCTATTAGCGGGCATTGTACGGTTGGGCAATTTTTAGCATGCTTCAATGCGGATGTTGAATCCTTTGAGGCTGAGCAAGGACTCAATCACTGGAGTATTGGTGAACATGGTTCTGAAATGAAATTTCAAATCAAAGAATCCTGATATCTTGATATAAGACTTGATTTTTCTTGTTGTCTCTACTTTATACACTGCATGTCTCAATCATTTATTTTTTCTTCTGAGTCTGTTGGAGAAGGTCATCCAGATAAAGTAGCCGATTTTATTTCGGATAGTGTCTTAGATGCTTGCTTAGAGCAAGATCCACAGAGTCGTGTTGCATGTGAGACTCTGGTTAAAAGTAATACAGTCACACTCGCTGGAGAAATTACAACGCGTGCACGGATAAATTACGAGGCGATTGTTCGCGAGGCGATCCGCACGATTGGCTACACCAACTCGGATGATGTTTTTCAAGCAGATTCTGTTTTCATTAATAATCTAATCACCCAACAATCAAGTGATATTGCTCAAGGGGTGAATGCAGAGAAAGCCCAGGGGAAGGCTACAGATCAGCAAGGTGCTGGGGATCAAGGAATTATGTTTGGTTATGCTTGTCGACAGACACCCGAGTTTATGCCCGCTCCTGTAATGTATGCACATCAGCTCTTGCGAGCAATGGCCGTGCAACGCAAAGAGCTTAAGATTGCTTGGTTGAGGCCGGATGTAAAAAGCCAAGTGGCACTTGAGTACAATGGAGATACGGTGATTGGGATAAAAAATGTTGTCATTTCTACTCAGCACACGGAAGCAGTGACGGCAGAAACAATTCGTGAATTCTGTATTGAAACGGTGATTAAGAAAGTTTTGCCCGAGTCTCTAATCACTAAGGATACCGAATTTTTAATTAATCCGACTGGTAAATTTGTCATTGGAGGGCCTCAAGGCGATGCTGGGCTAACTGGGCGAAAAATCATTGTCGATACCTATGGTGGCTGGGCTCGGCATGGGGGCGGGGCATTTTCCGGAAAAGATCCTTCTAAGGTCGATCGTTCAGCGGCTTATTTTACCCGTTGGGTAGCTAAAAATATTGTAGCCGCAGGCATGGCTGATAGTTGCGAACTAGAAGTGGCTTACGCAATTGGACATCCCTATCCTACAAGTATTCACGTCGATACTTTTGGTACAAATCACATAGACGAGGCTAAGATTGTGTCTGCAATCGAATCGGTATTTGATTTTAAACCTGCATCGATCGTTGAGCAATTAGACTTGCTGCGCCCGATTTATCGAGAGTCCACCCACTACGGACACTTTGGGAAAGCTAATTTGCCGTGGGAAGCCCTCTCTAAAGTGGATGCACTTAAACAATTTCTATAAACTTATTTAAAGATAACTATGACAACAAAGACAGAAACCGTAACCGATGCCAGTATAGCTTATAAAGTTAAGGATATTAACTTAGCTGATTTTGGTCAAAAGGAAGTGGAAATTGCTCAGCATGAGATGCCTGGATTGATGGCTACTCGTGAAAAATACGCTGATTTAAAACCCCTAAATGGTGTGCGTATTATGGGCAGTTTGCATATGACGATACAAACTGCGGTTTTGATTGAAACTTTGAAGGTACTGGGTGCCGATGTGCGATGGTGTTCTTGTAATATATTTTCAACCCAAGACCATGCCGCTGCCTATGTGGCGAAATATTTGGATGTTCCTGTTTTTGCTTGGAAGGGAGAAACACTAGAAGAGTATTGGTGGTGCACTATGCAGGCTTTGACATGGCCAGACGGCAAAGGACCGCAGTTAATCGTTGACGATGGCGGTGATGCCACATTGCTAATTCACAAGGGCTATGAGCTTGAGCACGGAGATACTTGGGTGGATTCAGATTCCAGTAATATGGAGGAAGCAGTGATTAAACAACTGCTTAAAAATGTCTTTGATAAAAACAGTGTGCACTGGTCAAATGTGGTCAAGGAATGGAAGGGTGTTTCTGAGGAGACAACTACTGGAGTGCATCGCTTGTATGAAATGCACAATGAAGGTCGCCTGCTCGTTCCTGCCATCAATGTTAATGACTCAGTGACTAAATCAAAATTTGATAATTTATATGGCTGCCGAGAATCC
>MDTB01080228.1_pt1 | contig 17068 bp, 13 predicted proteins | sample 811161 | NCBI WGS metagenome assembly MDTB01 (sample SAMN05326650, study PRJNA326480) | marine metagenome | isolation source: seawater | place: Mediterranean Sea | collected 2009
ACAAATAGCGAAAATGAGTACATTAAGGCCTATTTATCCGTACTAACATCAAACATATGGCTTTGACGAGAAAGCCCCAAAAACAACGCCATTTAGCGCTAATTATTGATAAATTATATTGCATATGTTAATATTATAACTAATACTAATTAATATGATAACCAAAAATGTCTTTTTTAAACTTTAACATCACTTCAAATTTATTAAAATTTTCTATTAAGAAGAAACACCCCCGTGTTGCTCTATTTATTCTGAAATTCATCAACACGGTTCATGATGACTATATAAACTCAACTCAAAAGCCTCTCATCAGTCACGCGATAGAAACAAACAATATAGCGCTGATTGAAAATTTAATTAAAAAAAATATAAACTTTATAAATATTACTGATCAAAATGGTAATACGCCACTGCATCAAGCAATACTACTTAAATCTCCCGAGATCGCAAAATGCTTAATTCATCATATTTTTGAAAAAACCACCCCTGAAATTGCACTATCTGCAATAAATCGTAAAAATATAGCCTCGAATCACGAGGTAGATGAGATCACAGGTGAGTTTTTACATGCGGAAACCATTGGACAGACTCCCCTTGAATTATGTATTACGCATGATTTACAAGATGTTGGCACCCTTTTAGTTGAGAAAATAAGATTGCATTGCTCCGCTACTGATGAATTTGAAATTCAAGATTTTATTGAAAAAAGAAATCATTTTGGCTCTACACCACTCATTCACTCAACAGTTGCTAATCGCATAAAAATGGTTCAATGTCTTTTAGAGGATGCAGATATCAATGCGGTCAATCCAACTACTGAATCAACAGCTTTAGATTTAGCCATTGGGTATGATCATCGATCAATTTGTAAATTATTAATCGATCATGGTGCATCATTAGAAAATAATCAACTGACAGGCATGCAGCTAATACACACTCCATTAGGTCGTGCAATACACTCTCAAAATAATTTAATAATTGAGTATTTACTAAACGCTGGTGTAGACCCTAGTGTGAATGATTGTTTCTATGTTCTTTATACCTGTATGCAAGATCACCATAAAAAATCGATGATATTAAAACAATTATTCAAAAGTAAGCCCAACATGTTTGATATGGATACCTTTACCCGATCGATTGCATGGATCAATATGAGATTGGATATTAATGATCATGCCCTAAGTGATGAATACCCCATTTCAATCTTAGAAACCATCATCAAACACACGCTTAAGTATCAAAGAACACTTATAAATAATAGCTTTGCGGAAGATAAAAAAGGAATATCGAAATTACTATACAGCTACTATCTTTTTTGCGAAATTGTACGTTCGGATCAAAAATTCTTTGAAGGTAACGCCAAAATTGTTCATGAATTCACCCCAAATTTAACAATGTTTTTCTTGGGAAAAGAAGCACGAAACATTCCATTTCATCAATTCTTAGGACGAATAGAAGATGAAAAAGGAAATGATCTCTTCTTAGAGAGTTTAGTGAGAAACGAGTTTTATCAGGTAAATAGCACACTTGAAACAAAAACGATTAAAAACATGATTATTAAGAATTTACAACACATTCTATTCTACTCTGATGATACTTATTTCGCGAAAAAAGTTAGACTAAGTTTAGATAAACTTGAACATAAATTTCCAAAAAACTGGATCGGTGAACGTCTCATAGAACCATTGAAACGATTTAACCATAACATCACACTAGGTAGTATGTTCAATGCGGATGCTGGACGAAATGTATTGAGTTATTTAGACGTTAAAGATCGTGTAAAATTGTCAGAAGAAGTTGCTAAAGAGGTGACTTGTAATCCGGTCAGAAACAATTAAATTACCTTTCGGTAATATGAATTTAGAGCAAAAGGATATCAAATTCTTCAAAAATCATGTAAAATAATAAATGGGGGCGATCGGCTTCGACGTAGGTAACAAACCTCGAGGTGCATGTCGAGCTTACAATGATGCTCGTAAAACCGATTGTACAACGATATAGTTGCAAACAAGAAAGCATCTAACGATGCATTATTCGCTGACGTAGCAATAGCTGCTTAAGTGAACCACAATAAATGAGTGCTTGTGCTTATTTAACGTGGTCATACTACACAAGATCGCACTTTTAGATGCCTATTCTATGAGTGTTAAACTTTTTAGGATCGATGTTTTACCTTTTGCACATTAAAGGTGTCACATTTAAATATAAAAAATGATGCTAAGCATGTAGTACCAACAGCGGCGGATTTGCGGACGCGGGTTCGATTCCCGCCGCCTCCATTGAATTTATTCAGTTTGAATCTTTTATCATTTTTGGTCTTACATTAAGGAATAATAATGTAATAAAAAATAAAGTCGGCTGCTGGTGTAAAAAGTGACACTGCGTCAGCTGCGTTGCAAGTAGCATAATAAGTATCAAGTTCATTAAAACTCTATTATCATTGTTTGATGCTTTGTATAAAGAATAATAAATCAGCAAGAGTAAAAGTAATCCAAGCAATCCAAATTTGACACTAATATCCAAAAATTCATTATGTAAATGTCGTTCTACATATATTGTTCTCTGACTTCCGTCCCTATTTTGATAATGCACTTCATCGCGAAAAACTTGTCTTAATCGATGGCCTAAGTGTTGTGGTCCAACTCCTAAAAAATAATGTTTTTTCAAATCTTGTATACCATGTCTGTAATAAAACATTCTACTTTGTATATCAAACAATTCACCTGTTCGTAGTTGCTTATCTTTAATCGTAGATTTTGTGCCCAAAAATATACTACTAGTTTCCTTTAAACGTTCCGCTAAGGGATTTGGAATAACGATTAGTGATAATAAACATATACAGGCAAAGGTTAGTAATACTCTACTTCGCATAGCAATGATAAGATATGTTAACCCTAACGCTATGCCAATTACTGGCCCCCTAGTTTGTGTCAAGATCAAAATCCCAAAAAATATAACTGCTGAAAATAATAAATAAACTGATTTATTTTTTTTTGTAAAATAATAATATACAGAAATAATCGAAAAAGTAGCACACATAGAACCATAAGTATTAGCAATCGATGAAGTCCCTGGGTATCTTGGTAACGAATGGAAATGAAACTGCATAAAAGCCAAAAACACATGTAACAAGGCACCAATTGTACACATGTATATTATTCTTATAAGATGTTTTTCCTTAACTGAAATCATCAACAAGGGTAAAAGTAAAAGAAATTTACTGTAATTATTTACTGCAGTCATCGGCGATATGTAAAGGTAATTCCACTCATAAAATTTCACAGGATGATCATGGTAAATGGCTATAAAAGAAACCCAAATAGTAAACATTATAATGCTTATTATTAATCTAGTATGATTCTTAAAGGAATCATATAATCTTTGATAATCCATTAGACAACATGCGAGTGCTGCAATAAGACAAATATCACTTAAATGGCGATTGATAAAGTTGAAAACAAAAAATAAACTCAAGAAAAAAAGCTGTAAGTTTTGAAGATTAAATCGATTATTATAAGTCAACGTTATCACAACTAGCTCCTATCTGAATAAAATACAATTACTAAAGTAATAAAAATAAAGCAGTATGTAAATATTTTCTCTTTGACAGAGAGCACAATAAGCTGTGGATACTAGAGAATAACGTTTTGTTTGAGTAAATTTATTTAGGGTAAAAAAATTGAAGATAATATATAAATCATAAAAAATTGATTGGTATACATCATTTAAAAGAACTCTGATTATAAACGATTAATTTTATGTAATTCGTTCAGTTTGACATATTTAATGTAGGTGTTAAACATGGTAGTGAGTGCTACTTTAAATCCGTTTCTTCCTTGAACAATACCTGCTTTAAGAAAAAGTTTTTTAAAAAAAGCTAACAATGATTTCAAAACTGGCCTGATATTTGAAGGTTGGATACCCTTTTCATAAAGCTGTTGGGCACTCATTGTACTTCTAAAGTTCATTTTATCGACCCATTCTGTCATTGATTGATACGTATTGTGAATAATATGACATTTTGTTTTAAAACTAATCTTACTTTGAACTGCTGCATGATCCGCTCGATCATCGAAGTTTACTTTTGTCTTATCATATAAACGCGTGACCTCATCTGGATAAAATCCAGCTGCTTTTATCCACTCCTCGCCACAAAAATTTTTTCTTCGAAATGAAAAACTATCATACTTAGTATTTTTTAGATCAACGGATTCTATAAAATCTTTCGCATCTTTATCTAAATACTCATCTGCGTCCAAACTGAGTATCCAATTATTTGAAGCATACGTAGATGCTGCTTTTTTTTGAGGTCCATCACCTAAAAACGCCTGTATAAATACTTTTGCACCAGCTGAAGATGCAATTTCACGAGTTTTATCGTCACTTTCTGAGTCCAAAACAATGATTTCATCACATACCTTTTTAAGACTTTCAATTGCTCTTTGTATATATTGTTCAGCATTACGCGTAATGATGGTTCCAGTTATACCCATGGTTTAAAGCCCTTCAATTAGCGTTTCAAATGTCTCAAAATGTTTATGATAATCATACTCATCATTAGCAAACATAATCCCATTATTGATGATTGTGTCCAAAGACTGCTTATTTTCAACTACATGGTCTATCTTTTCTTTTAGATCACGAGAATTCTTAGTTTGAAATAAAAACCCGTTGTGATTATGAGTTATAATTTCAGGAACACCTCCAGCATTACTTCCAATGACAGGAACTCCCATTAGCATTGCTTCTGCTACGACCAATCCAAATGTTTCTTCATGAGTTGGTAATATGATTAGATCAAAACAGGGCATATACGACATTGGAGACTTTACAAAACTAATGACTTTTAGATATTTTGATAAACCATATCGATCTGCTGTTTCGCGTAACTGATCTATATAATCATCATCCATCGAATGACCAATAATACATATCTGTATCTTATTGACGCTTTGATTCACTGCCTCTAAGACTAGGTGTTGTCCCTTTTCCGGCTCTATTCTCGAAAAAATACCTATGGTGAATATATTAGGGTCCATACCATGCTTGGAGAAAAAAGCTTTTTTACTAATGTGTGTTTCTTCAGAGGGTTTATCAATACCATAGGTCAAAACATGTACTTTAGAATTATTGATGGGTAGATACTGACACGCTTGATCGTATAATTTTTTTGTGATGACTAAAAATAAATCAATTCGCTTATATATAAAGTTGTGATAAATGCTCCTTTTCGGTCGCGATATTATCATTTGTCTATACAGTATAATTTTGATCTTATGTGGTGTAAATATCTTTAATAAAACAGCTAGAAATTTATCATTCGACCAACTTATATGGATGATATTAATTTTGTTCTTGATAATGAATTTTCTTATTTTAAAAAAATTTAGAATTCTATTAAGATGCGTATTTGGTCTACACTCTATTTTATTTTTAGAAATATGTTTTGTAATATACGAATTCTCAACGCAAGCAACAAATACGTCGTGTTTTTTTTGGAAAAATTCAACGAATTTTAAAAAATATAGCTCGAGACCACCTTGGTCAGGTGACATACATAATGCTAATAATCGATCCATAATTTCCAGTAAAGCAGTTAAACCAAAAATTGTAGTTTAACATAATATATCTCATCTCTGTCAAAAATATTATTCATTTAATATTTTTGTATCGAATTAATGAATCAACTATTTAGATTTTACTAAGCCAAAACATATAGCGTATAGCATAAAAATAAACATTTATATTGATTAAATCATTTAAAAATGGTATCATAAAATTAAAAATAATAAAAATGAGTAATAATAATCCGATACAAGCCTATGCTAATACAATCTTTGAGTTGGAGATTCCAGATGAAAGTTTCAATATAACTACGTTGAATATTCTTCAAGATATCATCTTAAAACCATCACACCATCAAGCGATGCTGTATGTCAAAGAACTAGCGAATCACAACGATGATTCAGAAATAGATTTTAGAAATTTTGTAAAATTTTTCCACGATTCCAGTTATACGCATCTTGCAATACCTGCTACAGGCATTAGACCCACTCAATCAGAACTACAAACTGCATTTTTAGATGTTATTCAAAAGAAAGTTGAAGAACTCTTGCCTGATGAGAGTTGGCCATATCAATCCTTGGTACAAATAACCATAGGGCGTTATAACGCTAGAAAATTAAATCAATTGCTCTTATCTCAGTTTTCTAATTATTATGACCAGACTACATCCACTTCTACGTCAGAGCTGAAGAAAAATCAACTCATGCGGGGATTTTCTCTGATTTTCAATGTCGAATTACAAAATCAACTTCCAACTGAGACATTATGGAATAGCTTTAAGATGCTAATTACAAACACAAAAACCATTATTCCATTTTTCAACCAACCAATTTTTGAAATTTATCAAAAGTTTATTAAAAAATTATCAATAGCCATCGAAGGAAATGTAGTTGACATCCAATTATTAATTAATTCATCCATGCATGAAATTCAAAAGGAATTACCTAAACGCTGTCGTTTATTCCAATCCGAGAATACCCATAACGAACGTCATTCAAATTTAACCCACGAAAACACCATAAATATCAACAATTTAGGTTGAGAAACTTGAGGCATTATGATACAATAAAACTATTGTTGAACGAGAAATAATAATAAATGAGACAGACATTAACTGAATTTACAGCTTTCTTAATTGAGGATACTTTCTTAGCTCTAGAATATGATACGATCGATCATCGCATCTTGAGTAATATCATTGTTGCTGGTAGTACTATCGGAGCATTAAATCATATAGAAGACCATACGTCTGTTGCTTACCATAATTTCATCAATTACTTTTACAACCCTGCTATTTTTGATTATGCAAAAACCGTTATTCAAGAACCCATCACTCGATCCAGCATCCAAAACGCAATAATGGAACACCTAAAACTCAAGCTTGGCTCAGATTTTGGTAAAAAATTAGCAGATTCTATCAGCAAACACCAAAAAACTGAGATTCATTCTGTTGGTATGTTTTATCAATCAGATTTTTGAAATACGTTTCTTAAGTCATAACTCATTTAATGGCTAATTTCCATATTAATGCTATAACTTCTGTATGGATTTTTTAAGTGTTAATATCATTTCTGCATACCTTACGCTCACAATCATGGAAGTTATTTTAGGAATCGACAATATTGTATTTATTAGTATTGCCGTTGCTAAAGTTAAAAACCCTCAACTTAAACAGCGGTTACGTGAACTTGGTTTATGTCTTGCCTTAGTGCTTCGATTGGTATTGCTATTTTCAATTACTTGGGTGATTAGCTTAAAAGAACCACTCATTAGCATTCTTACTTTTGAAATAACAGGAAAAGACATCATATTAATTGGTGGTGGTTTATTTCTTCTAATCAAAGGAACTTATGAAATTCATGATACAGTTGCCTTAGAGGACCATCCTGATCAATTAAAGATTCAAGTAGATCAACCTTTATGGATCATTGCACAGATTGGATTAATGGATTTGATTTTCTCCTTAGACTCTATTATTACTGCAGTGGGGATGTCTAGAAATCTTTATGTGATGTCATCTGCTATTATTACGTCCATTATTGTTATGTTACTTTGTGCCAAAAGCATTGGTAATTTCATTGATAAAAATCCATCGATCAAGATTCTTGCGTTGTCATTTTTAATTCTCATCGGCGTCATGCTCATCGCAGAGGGGTTTGAGGCAAAAATAGATAAAGCATATATCTATTTCGCAATTGCATTTTCATTATGCGTCGAATCGATCAACCTAAAATATAAGTCTAATTTAAAACGAAAAAATGGCAATTAATGCGATTGTTACTTTATACAAATTGCGTTAATCAGTCGATTGGGAACGTGTATCAGTTTCTTAATGTGCATCCCATTCATTTTAGAGCTGATTTTCTCGTTGGTTTTAAACATTCCCTCAGCCTCTTCATACGAGATGTCCTTATCAACCATCAAAGTAGTCACTTTTTTACCATTGATACATAAATTAATACTCACTTTAGCAGATGTTAAATACTGCTCTAATGCGCTTGGCCATTGTGCTCTGGAAATACTAGACTCAAAACCCATGATAGCCCAAATCTCTTCTGAGATATGTGGTGCAAATGGAGACAAAATTTTAATGAAAAGGGCCCATTGTGCTTTTGGGATTTGTTTTTCAGCCTTACAAAGATTTAAAAACGACATCATTTGTGCAATTGCGGTGTTAAACTTTAAAGACTCAATGTCTTCAGTGACTTTATGTATGGTTTGATGCAATGCTGTCAACCATTCGTTGGATGGTTCACATTCATCAACAATGTCTTCAGAAAGCTGATTGGATTCCACATCAACTGATAGTCGCCATACTCGTTGAAGAAAATGATACACGCCCTTTACGCCATTCATTTGCCATGGTTTGGTCATATCCAATGGCCCCATGAACATCTCATATAATCTTAAAGCATCCGCACCATAACTTGAGACCACCTCATCAGGATTCACAACATTGAGTTTTGATTTTGACATTTTTTCAACCATTGTTGTCAATGCTTCGTCACCATCTTTAGAAAAATACTGCCCTTTCTTTTCGTATACCTCAGACTCATGGTAATACTTTCCAAGACCATCTCTATAACTCTGTGCTAAAATCATGCCTTGATTAAAAAGCTTCTTAAACGGCTCACGATGCGATACTAGACCGCAATCATACAACACATGATGCCAAAACCGTGAATACAATAAATGAGAAACTGCATGTTCTAGGCCACCAATATATAAGTCTACTTGTCCCCAATACTGCTGTGCTTCAAATGAAAATGGTGCATCTGAATTTTTTGGGTCCATATAACGTAAATAATACCAACATGATCCAGCCCATTGAGGCATTGTATTGGTTTCTCTAGTCATTGTTCCATCTGGTGTTTCAAATTGTAACCAGTCCTTAGCACGTGCGAGTGGTGGCTCACCATCCTCGGTGGGTTTGAATGCATCAATAGTCGGTAATACAACGGGAAGCTCTTTTTGTGAGACCGTACAGACTTGACCTTGATCATCATAATACATTGGAAATGGCTCGCCCCAATAACGTTGCCTTGAAAACAACCAATCCCTTAATTTATAGGTGATTGTTTCTTTTGCAATTCCAAGATCAATTAAGGAATTACATATTCCTTGTTTGGCATCTTCAACAGATTGGCCGTCATACCCTTCTGAATGAATCAAATGATTGTTATCATCAATCACTTCGATGATTGGAAGTTCAAATTTTTCCGCAAATGCGTGGTCTCTTTCATCATGTCCTGGCACGGCCATCACGGCACCTGTGCCATAACCTAGCTTGACATAATCCGCAACCCAAATTGGTATCTTTTTATCTATTAAGGGGTGATCTACAAACAATCCGGTAAAAACCCCTGTTTTCTCTTTAGCTGCAGCCATTTCACGATCACGATCAGACATGTTAGCTACTTTTTTGCAATACGCATCGACGAGCGCTTTATATTCATGCTGAACGTGTTGTACTATCGCATGACCTGGCGCAACGACGCAAAAGGTTGCTCCCATAAGGGTTTCTGGACGTGTTGTGAACACTTCAATGGATTCAGCGGCTTCTGATAGCTTAAAATCGATCAACAACCCCTTAGATTGGCCTATCCAGTTACGTTGCATGTCTTTGACATTCTGAGGCCAGTCTAGCCCCTCTAATCCCTCTAATAGCTGTTCTGCGTACTCTGTGATTTTCAACATCCACTGACGCATGACTTTCTTCTCAACAGGATCTCCGGTCTCAACATATTTGCCATCAACAACTTCTTCATTTGCAAGTACAGTTTGTTGAGCAGGACACCAATTCACAGGAACATCCGCAAGATAAGCTAATCCTTTTTCATATAACTTTAGAAAAATCCACTGTGTCCAACGATAATACTCAGGATCACTTGTACAAATCTCTCTGTCCCAGTCATAGGCAAGACCAAGTTGTTGAATTTGACGTTTAAAGTTTGAAATATTTGCTTTCGTTAATGTTGCAGGATGTTGATTAGAACGCATCGCAGCCCGTTCAGCTGGTAAACCGAATGCATCCCATCCCATAGGATGTAATACATTAAATCCCTTCATTGTTTTATATCGGGCAATAATATCTGTTGCGGTATATCCTTCGGGGTGACCAACATGTAAACCGGCGCCTGATGGGTATGGAAACATATCAAGGACATAATACTTTGGTTTATTCGTGTTGATATCTGTTTTAAAGGTTTTGTTTTGGCTCCAAAAATTTTGCCACTTTTTTTCTATCGTTTCTGGGTTATAATCAAATTTCATGGGTTGTTCACAATCATATAGGTCTAATGATATTCCCATATATCATTTTGAAATTGCAACTTTTTTATTTGTTGATAGGTTCTAAAAGTTAACTATTTTTTTTGATTGGGGGCAGATGCGATTCTCTATCGTGTTGTGAAGAAGTACTGCTTCCACTACCGGCAGATTTAAATAGCTTATGGTGATCTGTAGAACTACTTGATTGCTCTTCAGCCTTACGCTTAGTACTTTTCAACGGCGAAGATCCCATTTTAAATGGATTTTCCGGTTTTTTAGCACTCTGTTCATTGAGATTAATATCTAACGAGTCATTTTTCAGTCTTAAAAAGGCAACCCTAAGATTTCTTTGTGCGGGTTCTAACTTATTAAGAAAATCTAAACTACTCACTTTTGCAAAAACCGAATCAATACAACAATAAAAATCATTATTTCTTGTCAAAACCCCATTGTGACCAAATAAGTTAATCACCTCTCCTGGAAATGGGGATGTTTGCAATGCTCGATCAAATACAAAACTTTCAAGAGATGGAAACTGTAACACTAAATGCGAAAGCGAATCATAATCTCTGAAAACTCGATTGAGATCACAACAAATACTTTGCAGACTCTTTGAAAGATCTATTATTGGAAGTAGCTTTTCACTTAATTGTTCCATTGGATTAAGGTTTTGGACTCTTAAATTAAATGCTTTGGCATATTCGTTATATTCCCAAAGAAAATTACGTAATGAAATGTCATCATTATTACTTGCTTTTGTGCTTTCATGATGACTCCAGCGTATGGGTGCGTGCGAAATCAATATTTTTCTTTTGAGTTCATCAGCGTATAATTCCATAATACTTATATTAGGAACATAACTTGATCGAATGATTCGATCGATAGAATCTTCAAGAAAGCTTGTTGTGTGCCCAAAGGTTCCTATTATACCCAATTGAAAACACATTAATAAATAAGAAGATTGGGTTACGAAAAAGCGCTCGTCCTGAACTCCCATGTGTTGTCCATTAGCATTCCAATAACCAATGCTTGAATATTGCACGTTATAATTGAGTAATAGGTTTTTAGTATTTAAATACTTTTGAAAAAAAGTAAGCGTATGATTTGAGAACACAAAACTCAAATCAATCTTATTTGCTTTACACAAAAAATTTAATCGATCCAAAAGAAAAAGAACTTTAATGTCATCTCCAATACGATCACATAACTCGTCGCCTATAAGTTTTAGGCCTTTTATTTTACCTTTTTTAAAGGTTATATTTTGAAATATCGCCCGGACAGTATCAAAGTTACACATGAATCTTGAACTTAAATCTCGCCCTTTTTCTGCGCCCATGTCTTGTGTAATTTGTTGAAAGCCCTTCAATTGGAACAGAGCGCGGCCGTTCTTTTCTCCAACAGATTGAAAAAGTGAAGGGTTTAATTTATCACCAATCATTAAATTAAGATTATTTTGCTCATTTTCTTGAATATGAGCGAGCATCTTAAATTGATCTTCTTCGTTGCATTCATAATTTTTACCATTATAAGGGATGGTTCCTTTCTTAATTTCGATTAAATCATGTCTAAGAAGACAATGTACAAGAAATACATAGTTTGCATTTAAATCAGGAATGACCAAGTGGCTATCGGGTGATATCATGTAAGTACTTCGTTCACTTTCTTTAGGATATACAGCCCAACCCGTACTTTCGGTCGTGTCTTTATCGTATATTTCGTCGAATTTAGGCATATTTTACGTCTTTTATTTAATTATAGCATATATATTAAGAGAACTTATACTCACGAGTAGACTAACTTTTTATGCTTAATTTCCACCATATCGAGTCGCTTTGTTACACCGATCATCACCCGTTTCAACTCCAGCATGAGGTCTTTTCGATCTTGGATCAGCTTGAGCTCTTTTCGTTCTTGCAGGAGAAAAATAAGAATTAAAACCTAAAGAAGATGTGGAGGATGTCGAGGATGTAGGTGGCTCACCGTTGAGTAAGAACTCGCCTTCCGGTTTACTTAATTTAAAAAAGCAGAGTCTTAAATTGTTCTTAACAGGATCATTAGTTCTTGTAATGCCATCTACTTTTCCATATTGAGAATCAATACAGCAATAGTTTGCATTCATCATCAACTGAGAGTTATGGCCGTGCACATTGATGATCCCATAAGGAAAAGGAGATGTTTGAAGCTTTCGATTAAAAACAAAATCATATAGTAAATTAAAATGCCTCACTAAATATTTAAACATATGAACGTTCCTCATTGAACGATTCAAATTTAAAAATATATCTTGAATACGTGCATTTGTATCAATAAGAGGAAATGGTTGATATTGTGAACTATCTAGATTTTCATTGTACTCTAAGCAAAGTGTATTAAACTCATTAATGAATCCTATAAGATTCACATTCGCTGGAAGTGATTTATCAGTAGACCATACTAAAGGAGCATGTGTTAAAACTATGTTTTTTTGTGATTGATCTTTGTAAAATTGAATGAGATTTAAATTAGGAATATAATTTTTTTCAATAATTAATGATATTCTATCAAACATACCTTGAGCAAAATTCGGATAAGTTAAACCAATAATACTGATTTGAAAACACATATTAATCATTGACATCTGACTACTAATTAAAGCTCGTTGTTGATAGCCATACTGTTGACGCAACATATCCCAAATCTTTTGGCATTTTAATGGGTTTAAATCTTGTTCTAGTGCTTCTTGTATCATAAAAAAATTATTAAAGAAGCTGTACGTATGATTAGAAAAAATAAAATTTAACTTTATATTTTTTTTCTTGCCAATAACATCTAATGCTTGAAGGAGTAATAAAACTCGAATATCATCACCCACACGATCACAAAGCTCATCTCCTATCAACGTTATGCCTGCAATATTTGTTGGTTCAATAAACTCTATGTTTGCAATAATAGAGCTAAAGATATTGTAATCCATCATAAATCGATTTTGATATTTGGGTATAATCTCTTTGAATGACTCTATAATATGCTGCAAGGGCTTTAAACCAAAGTAGCCATTGTTTTGTATTAAAAAATTTGCTTGTTTACTAACTGAGTACTCACTATTTTGCATAGCCGCGAGAATCTTAAATTGTGCCTGCTCATCAACTTGTTTTCCCAATTGTGGAATAACATTACTTTTTAGTCTAATAATATTATGTCGAAGCAATGAATGAATTAAAAACAATGGGTTTGCATTTAAATCAGGTATGACAATAGTACTTCCTGATTCAATCGCATATTGACTTCTGTCTTCCATTTTGGGATATAAGGTCCATTCACCACCATTAGCTTTCAGTTCATGAATGACTGGTGTCACTGATCTTGGTTGTTCTGAAACAGAATTTTCCATTACTTTTTCCTTTCTTTTTTATTAAAATGATTTACTTAATGATGCATTATCATGTATAAGGTAAATTGTATTTAAAATCTGATAAAAAATATAATTGTAAAATATAATTATAAATGCATGATTAATAATATTTATTTATAATTAAACACTGATCAACTAGATATGGTATCATGTACAATGATGAGCTTTTTCGGAAAAACAATTGGAGGCATTTTTGGCCTATTATTTGGTCTACCAATCGGCCTAGGAGTCTTCGGTTTAGCATTTGGCGTATGGTGTGGCCATAAGCTAGATATAGCAATTGGTGAACTAAAATGGGCAAGTAAAGGATTCCAGTTTTACTCTAATAATCTATTAAAAGATCGACTCAACAAAAGTATTTTTAGCACAATGGGTTTCATCGCGAAAGCAGATGGCAAAGTGGACATCAATGAGATCAATATTGCCAAGAAATTCATGGCTCGACTTGGCATTAAAAATGCAGTAGAACGTAAAATGGCTGTTGAAGCTTTTAATTTTGGTAAATCACTTTCCTTCAATCTTGATCAACAGCTACAAATTGTTAGAACAATGGCGTTTGCAAACCCTCAAATCCTTCAACAGTTTTATACCATCCAAAAGGAAGCTGCATCGATTGATGGTCACATTGATCCTCAAAAACAAAAAATATTACAGTACATTTATCAAAGGTATTTTGGAACACAACATCACCAGTTCAATCATCCTTTTCAGCAACCACAAATTTCATTGTCTTCAGACTACAAAATGTTAGGCATAGATATGAATTCAACCCCAGATGTGATCCGAAAAGCATATAAAAAAATGATGGGGAAATATCACCCTGATCGACTTGAAGCTGACGGAGCGAATCAAGAAAGCATCAAAGCAGCAACCGAAAAAACTCAGGCGGTTAAAGCTGCATATGAACGTATATGTGAAGCCAAGGGCATTTAATGCGATTGCTTTTGAATAAATTTCATTACGTTTGTTACAAATTCCTCAGATCCTATACAATCCTCAAATGCTTGTAACTCACGTTTAGAGTGCCTGCTTCGCGACTCATTAAAACTATCATTTATAAGGTGCTTTGTATGACGTATTGCCTTTTGACTCATACATGAAATTGCGTCAATCACTTCCTTCATAGCACCATCCATTTGTTCAGATGGAACCACTTTTGATACTAATCCAAACTCATATGCTTTAGTTGCAGATATAGGCTCACCTAATAAAGACATATACATGGCTTGTTTTATGCCTACTGCTTTTGGTAAATGATAAGAAAATAATCCATCAGGTGATAAACCTAAATGTATATATGCTGGATGCATTACAGCATCTTCAGACATAATGACAATATCACTTGCCATGACAAGGCTCATTCCAAAGCCTGCTGTTGCACCCTGTACTTTTGTAACAATCGGTAAATCACACGCGATCATTTTTTCTATGAGCTCATGCACTACTTTCATTAATGGGCGCATAGCATCTTGTCGATCTCTAGGTTTCGATGTTAAGGTTGCAAAAAGATTGACATCACCGCCTGCCATAAAGTGTTTACCACTGCTTTCAAGAAGCAACACCCTCAAATCTGTATCATTTTTCACTTGATCAAAAACATCATGGAGCATTTCAACCATTTCTAGACTCAATGCATTTAACACATCAGGACGATTTAAAGTAATGGTTCCAATTTGATTCTTTGAGGCATATAAAATATCCTTCGCCATGTAATCACTCCCCTTGCATATAATTTTAGTTTATTTTTAAGGGTTTATCTGGTTCAACTTAGTTTTTTAGGTTACTGTCTGCATGTTTGAAGGATTCAGATAATCATCATTAAACAATGAAATTGATGATTACGTTGAGATATATAAATTAGAATTTTTCAGTTGTATTCATGAAATTAGCTTTATCAAATGAGGATGAACCATCTTCAAGACATCAAAAAGCCATGGTGTAAATTGCTTTGGCCTCGACTTAATATCATCAATTAGCTCCGACCACTCGATCCACTTGGTGAGAATAATTTCATCCGGATTATGTTGGCATTCCGGGTGATCATAAAACCCAATAAATACATGATCGATTTCATGTTCAAAAGCCGCATCACCTAAAACAACACGATACTCGAAGGAATCAAGATAAATTAAATCTGTTTGAATATTCAATTCTTCTTTCAAACGTCTAGATGCTGCTTCAGCAATCGACTCTCCTGGACCAGGGTGACTACAACAGCTGTTCGACCACAATCCACCTGTATGATATTTTTTGGGATGTCTTTTTTGTATAAGAGTGTATACTTCACCATCAATTATTTTTAATAGCACGATTGAAAAAGCTCGATGCCTGAGCCCCAGCTCATGTGCTTTCAATTTTTCACAAGTACCTATCTTCTGATCGTTTTCATCAACAAGAATAACATGTTTAACTGGCATTGAAGAATTTGCTGTCATGGTGTATTTTGGCTATGATATCAAAGCCAACTTAAATAAACAATATGAATGATCAACTGAACAAATTATATCATGGCGGCACTGCTTCAAGATTAAAGCGTCTTCTTGATTGTAACATCCTAACGAAAGAAGATTATTTCGAACTAGATGCAACACAGCCTAACCATTGGCCCGATTACAGCAATCGATGGATTGAAAATGCCATTGGTTATTTACCGATGCCTGTTGGTATTATTCCAAATGTAAAAATTGATCGTACATTCTTTCATGTCCCTATGGCAATTGAGGAAACTTCGGTGATCGCAGGCATTGCAAAAATGTCAAAATGGGTTAATGCCAATGGTGAAATCTCCACCACACAAGGTAAAAACCTTTTAATTGGTCAAATCCCATTCAGCGGTTTAAGAAAAAACGATCACCTCACCACCTTAATTACTCAAAACCGCCGACGCTTTATTGACGAAATTCACAACACGCTCATCCCCCGTTTATACCAACGTGGAGGTGGAGTAACTGATATCCGCTTAAAAAAATTACCTTCTTTTTGTGTTGTGGAAGTTGAAATGGATGTATGTGATGCAATGGGCGCAAACCTAATGAATCAGGTGCTTCATTGGTTGAAACCCAAGGTTGAAGTGTTATTTCAAACTCCGGCCCTAATGGCAATTTTATCAAATCTTCAAGTTTATAGTCTTTCAAACACAATAATAAAAATTTACGACACAGACCGATCCAAGCTAGAACGCATTGTCCAAGCGTATCAGTTTGCAAAAGAAGATCCTTACCGAGCAGCAACGCATAATAAGGGTATTTTTAATGGCATCGACGCATTATGTTTATCCACCGGTAATGATTGGCGTGCGGTCGAGGCGGGTGGACACGCCTTTGCCTCGCAAACAGGTCATTA
>MDTB01164222.1_pt1 | contig 17068 bp, 19 predicted proteins | sample 811161 | NCBI WGS metagenome assembly MDTB01 (sample SAMN05326650, study PRJNA326480) | marine metagenome | isolation source: seawater | place: Mediterranean Sea | collected 2009
ATTTCGAACAAGATATCTTCCTATAAAACCACCACCACCTAAAATTGTGCAAATTTGATTTTTCATGATATTTAGAAACTATATATGAAAATAACTAAGTTTAAAGAGGACATAACTTCAGAGGTAGCCAGTTCACTAAAGAATAGTATTGCTATTGATACAGAAGCTACTGGATTACAGATTCCCGAAAGAGATAAGTTAAGTCTAATCCAAATTTGTGATGAAAAAGAAAATGTTTATATCATTCAGCCAAATAAAAAAACTTACAAAGCTCCAAACTTGGTTTCAGTATTAGAAAATGAGAAAATATTAAAAATTGGTCATTTTCTTAGATTTGATAAAAGTGCATTAGAATTTTTTTTAAAGTGTAAATTAAAAAATATTTTTGATACTAAAATAGCTTCTAAAATAGTAAGAACTTACACTGATGCACATGGATTAAAAAATTTGGTCCAAGAATTCTGCAACAAAAGTTTAGATAAACGCCAAGGAAGTAGTGATTGGAATAAAGACATCAACGATCTTTCTGATAAACAGTTAGAATATGCTGCCAACGATGTAATTTACTTGCATAAAATTAAATTAGAATTAGAAAAAATGCTTATAAGAGAAAATAGAATGGAAATATTTAAAAGTTGTCTAACTTTTTTAAATACAAGAGTTGAACTAGACCAGAATGGATTTAAATTTGATATTTTTGAGCACTAATGAGTAAAATAAATTATACAAAAATAGCTAATAAAGCTGCTAGTTTACAAATTCAAGAACTTAAAAAAATTAAAAAAGTTTTTAACAATTCTTTTGTAAAAGCGGTTGATTTAATCTCAAACTGTAAAGGAAAAGTAATTTGTGCAGGAATTGGAAAATCAGGACTCATAGCTAGAAAAATAAGCGCAACTTTTTCAAGCGTAGGAATACCAAGTTTTTTTTGTGATCCGGCTCAAGCCTTGCATGGTGACATGGGTCAAATTGAAAAAAAAGATATTCTAATTGTCTTTTCTTACTCTGGAAATACATCTGAATTAACCAATATGCTTAAATATGCAAATCGTTTTAGAATCAAGATTATTGGAGTTGCATCAAAACCAGAAAGCATACTTTTAAAAGCTAGCGATATAAAGCTCTTACTACCTAAAGTAAAAGAGTCTGATGTTACTGGAATGGTGCCAACATCAAGCACATCTATTACTTTGCTCTTGGGAGATTGCCTAGCTACTACAGTTATTTCTAAAAGAAAGTTTTCTAAAGAAAAATTTAAGATTTTTCATCCGGGAGGAAATATTGGTAGCTCTTTGCTATTAGCTAAGGACATTATGGTGACTGGAAAAAAACTTCCAGTTATAAATTTTAAAAAGAATTTAGGAGAAGCTTTAAAAGTGATGAATCAAAAAAAATTAGGGATAGTAGTTCTATTAAAAAATAAATACGTTGCTGGAATAGTGACTGACGGGGATTTAAGAAGAGAAATAAAATTTCTTTCTAAAAAAACTGATTTAAAAAGATTTATGACAAATAAACCTTTATTTGTTAATGAAAACATGCCAGCCTCCAAAGCTTTAGCAATAATGAATGAAAAAAAAATTACAAGTTTACTTGTTGTAGCCGATAAGGATTTTAATAAAAAGAATAACGTTAAATTAAAAGGAATTATTCATATTCATTTTCTTTTGCGACACGGTCTTAAATGATTGAAAGAAAAAAAAAATTAAGAATTATTCAATTTTCTTTACTAGTTATTGGTTTATTAATAATTTATCTAACCTATTATAATAAAGATGCTGATAACTCTGTTCAGGAAGTATCTGAAAAAATTGAGCCAGCTTTAGAGGAAGATGATGTATTTTTTAATATTGAATATACGGGACTAGATCTTCACGGAAATAGATATGTGCTAAAATCAGAAGAAGCCAGGTTGGATAAATCTAAACCAGAAATCGTTTACATGAAAAATGTAAGCACAATTTTTTATTTCAAAGATAATACAGTCTTATATATTTGGTCAGACGAAGGAGTGTATAATAACAAAAATTTTGACATGAAGTTTTCTTTAAATGTAAGAGCAGAATATATGGGTACCAAACTTTTTGCAGAAAAAGCTGATTATTCAAACTCAAAAAATTATCTTAGTATTTATGAAAACGTAAGAATTGACGATATAAGAGGAAACTTGATTGCAGATAAATTATTATTTGATATAAACAAACAGAATTTAGCTATTACATCTTTTAATGATGGTAAAATTAATGCTAATGTGAAATTAGATGAAAAAAGGTTTTAGAATTTTAAAATTTAAAAAAGCAAGGCCTATTTTTGAAGTTAAAGATATAAACAAATCTTTTGATGGAAGGCCAATTTTGAAAAAACTTTCACTAAAAGTTTTTCCAGGAGAATGCGTGGGTGTCCTTGGGCCTAATGGTTGTGGAAAAACTACTCTTTTTTCAATGTGTATAGGTGAACAGAATCCTGAGGGAGGAAAAATATATTTAAATAATAAAGCGATTGATGAAATTCCTATTCATTTAAGATCAAAAGAAGGTCTGGGTTATCTGCCTCAACAAAGAAGTGTTTTTAACATGAGTGTTTATGACAATATTCTTGGCATAGCTCAAATAAGTATTAAAAAATTAGAAAGTCAAAAAGCTGTCACAGAAAAACTGCTTGATGAATTTAATCTACAACACTTAAGAACTTTAAATGCCTCAGTATTATCTGGAGGAGAAATTAGAAGATTAATGATGGCAAGAATAATGATAAATAAACCAAAAATAGTTTTACTTGACGAGCCTTTAGCAGCCTTAGATCCTTTAGTAATTCAAGACATACAGAAATACATTTTAAAAATACAAGCTAGTGGAACTGCTATACTTGTTACAGATCACAACGTAAAAAACTTATTTGATATAACCGATAGAAGCTACGTGCTTGGCGAACAATCCATTATAGCTGAAGGAACTTCAAGGGAGCTTCTAAAATCATCAAAGGCGATAGAGCATTATTTTGGATCACAATTTTAAAAAGTTTAATGCAAGCTAAAAGTTTTTCTCTAAATATTAGTAATAAAATAAAACCTTTTATAAAATCGATTAGAGTAGACTCTGATAAATCTCTTTCTATAAGAAGTTTTTTAATTGGCTCAATTTGTGAAGACATTTCAGTTGCAAAAAATGTTTTGGAGTCAGAAGATGTTTTTTCTACAATTAATTGTCTGAAAAAACTTGGTGTTAAAATAGAAAAAAAATCCAAATCTTATTTGATTTACGGAAAGGGGTTAGGTTCATTAATTGCTAAAAAGAACTTAAATCTAAATTTTGGCAATTCAGGGACTTTGGCCAGACTTCTAATTGGAATTCTGTCTACCACGCCTGACATAGAAGTTAGGATTCAAGGTGATAAATCTTTGAACAAAAGAAGTATGAAAAAGTTAATAGATTTAATGGGAGAATTTGGAGCTGAATTTTTACCAAAAAATAAATTTAATTTTCCATTAAAACTTGTTTCAACTGAAATGCCAGTTTGTATTAACTATATGTCTGGGGTATCAGCTCAACTTAAAAGTGCTGTTATACTTGCAGGCCTGAACTCATTCGGGACTACCCAAGTAATTGAAGGTAAAAAAAGCAGAGATCACACTGAAAATATACTTATAAAAAATTCCCAAGCTATTAAAATTAAAAAACATAATAAAAAATTGATAGAAGTATATGGAAAAAAATATTTAAATCGAATTAATATTGATGTACCGGGAGATCCTTCATCTGCAGCTTTTTTTGTTGCGCTAACATTATTGAGTAAAAAATCTTCTCTAAAAATTAAGAATGTTGGTCTAAACCCTACCAGAATTGGATTTTATGAATTGTTAAAAAAACATGGAGCAAATATAAAATTCTCAAACAAAAGAAAAAAAAATAACGAGATTTCTGGCGATATATATATTAAGAGTGGAAAACTGAAAAAACCAATTATTTCCCCAAAAAATTTTTATGAAAAAACTACAGATGAGTTTCCAGTTTTATTTTGTATTGCTGCTTTAACTAAAGGCACTTCTATTTTTAGAGGCATAGGAGATCTAGCAAACAAAGAAAGTAATCGTGTTAAAGAAATGCAAAAAATTTTAAAACAAATAGGCATCAAAAGTACTTTTAATAAGAATGAAATGAAAATCTATGGAAAAAGTTTCATTGAAAACAAAAATAAAAAAATTAAAGTGCCAAATTTAGGTGATCACAGAATTTGTATGTCTTCCACAGTATTATCTTTAGCTACAGGAATTAAGGCTAGAATTAATAACTTTGAAACAGTAAAAACATCTTCACCAAATTTTTTAAAAATAATTAGATCTTTAGGAGCGAACTGTGAAGTTACAAAGTAAAATATTTCAAGTTTCATGTGATGGTGGAGCTGCCACAGGAAAATCTACTGGTGCAATGTTAATTTCAAAAAAATATAAACTTAAATTTTTATCCTCTGGTTTGTTATATCGATACGCTAGTTTTCTTTTAATAAAATATGAACCTAAAAATAAGATAAATTTTTTAAGAAAAAAATTTAAAAAATTGAATTATAAAGGATTAAGTAAAATAAATTTACATACAATTGAAATATCTAAGCAAAGTGCAATTATTGCAAAAGTATATAAAATAAGACAAATTCTAAAAGATTTTCAAACAAATTTTGCGAAAAAAAATAAAAACTGTTGCATTGAAGGAAGAGATATATCAACAAAAATTCTTCCTAATTCTGATGTAAAATTTTTTTTTAAATGTAATTTAGATACTGCAGCTTTTAGAAGATACAAAGAACTAAAAAAAAATAATAAAAAAATAAAACTTAAAGAGGTAAAAAAAGCCTTAAGAATAAGAAATAATCACGACATCAATAGAAAAAGTAGCCCTTTACTCAAACATAGAGATGCGATAGAAATCGACACCGGAAAACTAAATAAAAAAGCTATGGTGAAAAAAATGTCAAAAAACATGGAAAGAATTATTAAAATAAAGTATGGCAACAGAACAAGAATTAAATAAGACCAACCCTTTACATAAAGAATTTCAAAGCCTTTTGGATGAGGATTTCAAGGATAGAAAATTAAAAGAAAACGAGATTATAAAAGCCACAGTTACAGAGATCACAAAAAATTTTATTGTAGTAGATTGCAAAGCCAAAATGGAGGGAATGATACCAGTTGAGGAGTTTAAAAATGATGACGAATTATCAAAATTAAAAGTTGGATCAGTAATAGATGTATATCTAGACAGAATAGAAAGTGCTAGAGGTGAAATAATTATCTCAAGAGACAAAGCAAGAAAAATGAAGGCTTGGAAGAAGATGGAAAAAGTTTTTGAAACTCAAGAGGAGCTGACAGGTTACATTACAGGAAAAGTTAAAGGAGGATTTATAGCTACAGTTGAAGGTTTGCCATGTTTTATGCCGTCTTCTCAGATAGATGTAAGACCACTTAAAAAAGTTGACCATTTAATGAATACTCCTGTGAAAGTAATTGCAACAAGGATTGATAAAAATCGTGGTAACGTTTGTGTCTCAAGAAGAGCAGTGCTTGAAAAAAGTAAAAATGCAGAAATTATTGAAGCATTAAAAAGCATTAAAGAAGGAGCAATTGTCGAAAATGCAATTGTGAAAGCAACTACCGACTGGGGAATTTTTCTAGATATAAATGGTATAGATGCTCTATTACACGTTTCAGACTTAAGCCATGGTAGAGTAAAAAAACCATCTGACTTAGTAACAATTGGTCAAAAATTAAAAGTTAAAATCACAAAGATAGATCAAAAAACTAATCGGGTATCAGCTTCTGTTAAAGCATTAACTGAAGATCCTTACTCAAATATTGAGAAAAAATATAAAGTAGGGGAGTTTTACGAAGGAGTTGTTACAAAAATCATGGATTATGGATGTTTTGTTCGTATTGAAGATGGTATTGAAGGATTGATCCACAATTCAGAGTTAGATTGGACCAATAGAAATGTTAAACCAAGTAAAATTCTATCAGTATCGCAAAATATAAAATTCAAAATTGTTAATATTGATAAAGATTCAAAAAGAATTTCACTATCTTATAAAGCAACATTAGATAACCCTTGGAACAAAATTAAAGAAAGCTTAGGCAAAGAAGTAAAAATTAAGATTAATAATGTCACTGATAAAGCAATATTTGGAGGGTTAACTGAATCAGGTTTAACCGGAATGTTGCATTATAAAGAATTATCTTATGAGGAAAACATTGAAGATCTTAAAAAATTTAAGAAAAATGAAATTGTTAATGTAAAGATTATTGAAATTAAAGACGATAAAATCAGATTTTCTAAAAGAGCTTTAAATAAAGATCCATTGGATTGGTTTAAAGACAACAAGAAAAAAGTAGGGGACATCATTACCACAAGAATTCATGGAGTGTTAAAATCTGGAGTAAGAGTTGCAGTAGATAAAGAAAAGAAATTAATAGTGACAATTAGAAAAGCTGATTTAGCCAAGGAGTCAGCAGATGCAAGACCGGAAGTATTTTCCCCGGGAAATGCCCTTGACGCTAAAATTACAGAACTAGATTTAAAAAATAGAAAAATAAAATTAAGTGTAAAAGCTGCTCAAATAGATGAAGAAAAATCTCTTATAGCTAAATTTGGAGAAGGAGCAACCAAATCAGGTGCGACCTTAAAAGGGATCTTTGAAAAAGCTATTGGAAGCAGAAAAAAGAAAAAAGAAGAAAAATAATTGTCAAGACCTGAGCTAATCAAATTACTAAAAAAAAAACATCCTAAACTTAATAAATCTCAATTAGAAACTATATTAGATTTTTTTTTTCAAAGTATAGAGGAAGCTTTAATAAATAAAAGGTCTGTTGAACTAAGGGGTTTTGGCACCTTTTTTACTAAAGAAATAAAAGAAAAGTATTCAGCCAGAAATCCTAAAACTGGAGAGCTGATTTATGTACCAAAAAAGAATAAGGTAAGATTTCGAGCAAGTAAAGAATTTAATGAATTTTTAAATCAATGAATAAACCAAAAATATTTATAGCCTGTGACACATCAAATCCAAGAAAAATAAAAAAAATTATTTCTGATACAAAAACAAATGATTTAAAAATTGGCTATAAATTTGGCTTAGAATTTTTTTATTCTAAAAATGGACGTAAATTTATTTCTAATTTGAAGAATAAAGAAATTTTTCTTGATCTAAAACTGAATGATATTCCAAATACTTGTGTTGCTTCTATTAACTCATTAAAAGACCTTAAAAATATTTCCTATATAACTGTCCATATAAATGGAGGATACGAAATGCTTAAGGCAATTAAAAAAGCATCAAAAAAAATAAACAAAAAACTTAAAATCTTAGGAGTAACAGTACTAACAAGCTTCTCTAATTCGTCTATAAAAAAAATAGGTCATACTAAATCAATTAAAAAAATAGTAAAACAACAAGCAAGTTTGGCGAGTTCCGCAAAATTAGATGGGATTATCTGTTCTGGGCATGAAGCAAAATTTCTTAAAAAGATATGTAAACAAATGGATATCATTACTCCTGGCATAAGACTAAAGGGAGACGGTCGTGGAGATCAAAAAAGAGTAATGACACCTAAAGATGCTTTTAAGAATGGTGCAACTGCTATTGTAATGGGCAGAAGTATCTTAAAAGGCAATATTAAAAATAATATTCAAAAACTAATTAAATCATTATAAAAGAAATAATGATGAAAATTAAAAAGCGTATTCAGCTAATAGACCAGCACGATAAAAACTTTATGTATGGTGGTAAATTCGGGGGAAATTTCATTCCCGAAACACTTAAAAAACCTATAGATGACTTAACTGAACTATTTGCCAAACTTAGAAAAGATAAAAAATTTCTTAAACAAAGAGATTATTATTTTGAAAATTATGTAGGGGTCCCAACGCCTTTTATTAAATTAGAAAATTTAACTAAACATTTGGGAGGAGCTCAAATTTATGCAAAAGTTGTGTCTGAAGCTAATGGGGGAGCTCATAAAATTTATAATGCAACCGTTCACTGTTTAATAGCTAAAAGAGCTGGTAAAAAATATATCGTAGGAGATACAGGAGCTGGTTATGCAGGAAAAATGCTTTCTATGGCAGCTAAAAAATTTGGTCTTAAATGCAAGATTTTTATGGGAAGCAAAGATATAAAAAGACAAAGACCTAATGTAGAGGCTATTAAAAATAATGGTGCTCAGATAGTACCAGTTAACTCGGGAAGTCAAACACTTGTTGATGCAGTAAGTGAATGTATGCGTTACTGGGTTTCTAATTGTGATACTACTCACATGTGTGTAGGTTCAACAGTTGGTCCCAACATTTTTATAAAAATTTGTGCCTGGAGCACTGCACAAATTTCTAGAGAACTAATGTCTCAAGTACAAGAAGAGTTTGGAAAAATTCCACATAAATTAAAATTATTGAATTGTGTTGGAGGTGGGAGTTCAGCAATGGGGTTTTGGAATGAGTTTATGGATACAAGCGCAGAGTTTGTTGGTGTAGAAGCTGGTGGACCAAAAAATAGTAAGTTACACGCAGCTCCACTAACTAATGGATCTAAAATTGGAATTCTACATGGAGCAGCTCAATATGTTGTTCAAGATAAAGAGGGTCAAATTAGTTCTACAGAGTCGATTTCTGCAGGTTTAGATTATCCAGGAATTTCACCGCTTCATTGTTTCTTAAAAGATACAAAACGTGCAAAATATGTTTCTGTAACTGATGAGGAGGCTTTAAATGCTTACAAACTTGTCTCAAAATTAGAAAATATTTCTCCTTCTCTTGAACCTTCGCATGCTTTTGCTCAAGCTATCAAAATAGCTCCGAGGTTAAACTCTTCAAATATTATTATTGTAAATAGTTGTGGAGACTCATTAAAAGACAAAGACATTATAAAAAGTAGATTAGGAACATATATAAGATGAAATCTAAAATTAAAGTAGCTTTTGAAAAATGCAAAAAAGAAAAAAGACCAGCGCTAATAACTTATACTGTTGCAGGAGATAATACTAAAAAAAATTCTTTAAAAATATTAAATACAATTGCAAACCATGCTGACATTTTAGAACTAGGTTTTCCCCATAACACACCAATTGCAGATGGTGGTCAAATCCAGGGCAGTTCACATAGATCTTTAAAAAATGGAATAAAATTAAAAGATGTTTTTCAAATTGTTAAAAATTTTAAAAAAACTAACCCTTATAAACCTTTAATTTTAATGGGCTATTATAATCTCATCTATCAAAACGGAGAGAATAATTTTTTAAAAAATTGCAAATCTTCAGGCGTTGATGGCCTTATCGTTGTTGATTTACCTTGGCCAGAAAATAAAAAACTTTCAAAAAAATGTAAGAAAAAATCTATAAACTTTATTCAACTTTTGTCTCCTACAACATCAAAAGATAGAATGAAAAAGATTATAAAAGACTCACATGACATGATTTATTACATAAGCATGCTATCCACTACGGGTGGAAAATTAAAAGTTTCTCCTAGGAGGATTCTAGAAAACTATAAAAAAATAAAGAAACTAAATAATAATAAAAATCTAGTTATTGGGTTCGGTATAACAAATAAAACTATTTCTTCTCTCAAAATGGCTGATGGATTAGTTGTAGGCAGTCAATTATGTAAAACTATTACAGATTCTATTAAAAAAAGACAAAATCCTGTCACAAAGTTAAATAAATTGGTATATAGCTTAAAAAAAAAGATCTTATGAATTGGATAACAAAGTTTATAAAGCCAAAAATTAAATCGCTCTTTCAAAAAAGATCGTCAAAAATTAAAGAAACTCTTTGGACTACCTGTGGCTGTAAAAATTTAATTTATAAAGAGGATCTTCAATCTAATTTTAAATGTTGTCCTAAGTGTGGAGCCCATCATAAATTATCTTGTAAAGAAAGATTTGAGACTTTTTTTGATAATAAGGAATTTGAATTAATAAAAACTCCATTGCCAAAAGATGATCCTTTAAAATTTGAGGATAATAAAAAATATTCTGATAGATTAAAATCAGCAAGAGAAATTACTAAACAAGACGATGCGGTAGCTATAGCTAAAGGTAAAATTAAAAATATAGAAGTTGTAGTAGGAGCTCAAGATTTTAGGTTTATTGGAGGGTCTTTTGGTGCTGCCTCCGGTGAGGCTTTTATAGCAGGAGTCCAACATTCTATAGAAAAAAAAATGCCTTTTATTTTTTTTAGTTGTAGTGGTGGTCAACGTATGATGGAAAGTTCAATCGCTTTAATGCAAATGTCCAGAACTACCTTAGCTGTTAATGAATTGAAAAAAAGAAATATTCCTTATATCGTAGTTTTAACTGATCCAACTACAGGTGGTGTCACAGCTTCTTGGGCTATGTTGGGTGACATTTTAATTGCTGAACCCAAAGCAACAATTGGTTTTGCTGGTCGAAGAGTAATAGAAGATACTGTAAGAGAAACCTTGCCAGAGGAATTTCAAAAAGCAGAATATGTTATGGAGCACGGAGGTATTGATCTAGTAGTAGAGAGAAAATATTTAAATTCGACCATAGGAACTTTGCTAAATGTATTGTTGAAAAAAGCTGAAGCTCAGGCTAAGAATGAGTCATCTAATGTCTCAATCGATCAATCTTTACAATCAGCTAGCTAAAAACAAATTATTTAGTAAATCGGTAAATTTTGATCTTAAAAGAATTAAATTAGTTCTTAAAAAATTAAATCACCCTGAAAAAAAACTAAAAAATGTTGTTAATATTATCGGAAGCGATGGTAAGTACTCAGTTTTAACTTCCTTAAAATATTTTATTGAAGCAAATCATGAAGTAACTTCAGCTTATATTTCTCCTAGTTTAAAAGATATCAGAGAACGCTTTTGGATGGGAAATAACTTTCTGAGTTATCAAGAAATAAAAGAGACAATAAAGATTATAAAAAAACAAAAGATAAATTTAACAATTTTTGAAGCTCTAACTGTAATATTCATTTTAAATGCAGCTAAGAGAAATAATGATTATAATCTTATAGAAGCAGGTGCTTTATTTGCTAAGGACTCAACAAATCTTTTTGATTTTCCAAAAATACAAATAGTGGTTAATATTAATAAACAACATTTAAACTTTTTGAAGAAAAAAACTTTAAATGAGGTTATATATCAAAAGGTAGGATTTTTAAGTAATTTCACTAATATCTATATTGGTAAACAAAAATATTTGGTTTTGAAAAAAATCAAACAATTATTAAAAAAAAATACTAGTTTAATTAGATATTCAAATTCTTGGAAATTAATCAAATTTAATAATAGTTTTTTTTATAAAGATAAGAGAACAAAAATTAAACTCAATACAAAATATATTCATTCTACTGGTTTACTAGAAAATCTTTGTTTAGCAATTAACATTGCTCTAGATTTAAAAATTGATAAAAAAATAATAGCAAATACTATTCCTAAAATTAAGTTTGAAGCTAGGATACAGTATATAACAAAAGGCAGGTTAAATAAAAAAATACATAAAAATGAAAAACTTTTAATAGATGGCTGTCACTCTGAGACGAGTGCTAAAAATTTGGCTAATTATTTAAAAACTCTTAAAGTTCCTATATACGGCATTTGGGCTATGACAAAAAATAAAGAACCTCATAAATTTATAAAACAATTTAGAGGGATTTTTAAAAAGATCATAACCATACCTATAGAAAACGAGTCTGCTGCTTTATCAAATAAAATATTATTTAGAATAGCAAAAAAAAATAATAATAATGTTGAAATTTCCAAAAGTTTTGAAGAAGCGGTAAAAAAAATAACTTCGAGAAAAAGAAAAATTATTTGTGTCTTTGGATCACTTTATTTATGTGGAAATATCTTAAACAAAAATTAAATATTTTCTTTAATCCAAGTAACAATATTTGATTTTGTGGTAGCCCCTACTTTAGTGGCCTTAAGCTCTCCACCCTTAAATAATAACATAGTAGGTATACCTTTGATCCCATACTTTGTGGGTGTGTTTGGCTCCTGATCAATATTATGTTTTGCAATTACAACTTGCTCCTTCATTTCATCTGATATTTCTTCTAGGACGGGACCAATTTGCTTACAAGGTCCGCACCATTCGGCCCAAAAATCTACTACGGTAGGCTTGCTTGATTTGATAACATCATTATCGAAGCTTTCATCTGTAATTGCTTTGGTAGGCATATGTTCTAATTAAATATTTTTAATTTAAAGTCAACTAGGCAGATGAGTAAATTTTTTCTAATTCTTCAACGTAGGCGTTAATTTCATCAAGAATGACTAATTTTTCAGGCTGTCCCTCCTTTTCAAATTTAACTCTTAAAGTATCTATTTCTGAATAAGTCCTAGGTATAGTATTCCATTTTTCATTATTGGTGCTCAAAAGTTTTTTTGCTATATCCTTATGAATTAAATTGTATTCTGATTTACTTAAAATCTCAGGTTTTTCCATGTAAAGAAGTTTTTTTCCAAAGTATTGTAGTCTTTCATCTTTAAACTTAGCCAGTATGGATAATTTTTTATCCCAATCTACTTTATGAAATTCAGGCATTATCTTATTATCTTCGTTTGAAGTAAACTTAGCATAAATACTTTCTTCGTTATATAAGTCCTCTTGTGATTTTGAGTTTTCTTTTTCTTCAACTTCAGAACGCTTAATAGATATAACTTTTTCTGCAAATTCTTTGTCTTCTTTGACAAGTTTAGCTCTAGATTGCAGTTTGGCTGTTCCAATCATTTTATATTCATCAAATTTATCACCGTAAGATGGATTCATTATAACTGGATGCTTATTATGTCTAATAGTTCTAATAAATTTAGGCTGTTTTTTCATAGCAGCTGTTAATTCATGAATTGGCATTTTTAAATAAATATTAGGATCATGTCTAAGGTCAAAACATAAAGGCCACTGATATTGTGGATGTTGGCAAATAAACGTCTGAACATAAGGTCTGCTTTTTCCATAAAAATATTCATTAGTGCAAAATAGAAGTTCTTTTTGTATCAAGCTTAATGTTTGATTTTTGTCCATAGTTAGCATACTAGCTTTCCAAACATTAGGAGCTTTGTTCGCAATTAATTTTGCTATACCTACTGTAGCAATGACATCTCCGATCGCACTATGTGCATCACCATGATCGATGCCGTTTAATGGTGCCATTTGATCTAATTTATAAACATCATTACCTTTGTCATTCACAGAATTTTTAAGAGTATTAGGATAATAGAGATTTGCAGCTCGAGCCAAACTCAGAACATCACCTCTTGTGTTTCCGTTTGTACTAGTAATATAAGGATACTCTAAAGTTTGAAAGAGGGTGCTTCTTAAAAATTCTTCGTCAAACTCTATACTATTAAATCCTATATAAGTTGCTTTACCCCATCTCTTTAATGTTTCAACAAATTGCCTAATCATTTCATAATGAGAAAGATTTGATTTTTTCAACATATTAGGTGAAGTTTTATTTACTATTAAAGCCATAGCCTCAGGTATTACTCCAGGGCTAAGTCTGCATCTCGAGTCAAAACGATCTAATTCTTCCAAATTATCATTAGTTAAAATTGCACCAATTTGAATTATTTGACCCCAATATTTATTAGAGGAAGTGGTCTCAAAATCGTAAAAGACAAAGTTAGACATAATTAATGTTTACTTTAGAACTTTTATCTTTTCCGGATTTTCTTTCAAGGAATCTGTTACTTGCTCTGGGTCTTTGATGTTTCCAAGTGTATTCATTATTGATCTTGCGTCTCTACCAAAGCCGTCCGTTGCTGTCATAGCCTGCTCTAACTTCTTTCTCAGTTCTTTAATTCCATCAAAATGTTTTTCAAATCTTGAGCTTATGTTTCTCAAATCACTATAAATTTGCGTAGCATGTTGCTGAACTTTTAATGTTTGAAATCCTAAATGGTAAGATTGTAACAAAGCAGATAAAGTATTAGGGCCTGAAACAGTAATTTTATATTTTGTTCTAAGTTCCTGTAATAATAGTTCTTTTGTTTTTGGATCTCTATAGCTTGAGAGTTCAGCAAACAGTCCTTCAGTAGGAACATAAACAATTGCAAAATCTGTGCTTTTAGGTGGAGCTATATATTTTGAATGAACTGTTTTAGCTTTTAATCTGAAAGCAGCAGCTAAGTCTTTTCTTGCTTCTAATTGAGCCTCTTTATCATTTGCATTATATGCATCATCTATTGCTTTATATTTTTCAACAGGCCAATGACTGTCTATAGGCAATAAAACATCTTGAAGCTTTATAGCAAATTCAACTGTCTCAGATGTATCATCTTTCATTTTTGCATTAGCTATAAATTGAGATGCTGGCAATAAGTCTTTAAGAAGAGCGCCTAATCCAAATTCTGCAAGTGTTCCATATGTTTTAACGCCACTTAAAATTCTACTAAAATTATCTTGACTTTTATTTAGCTCGCTAACTTGCTGATTAAAAACTGAAACTTTTTCATCAACTTTAGTTAGCGCTCCTGTCATATCTTTTGCAATTTCTTTACTCATTGAGCCAAAAGATTGTCCAAAGGTCTCTTTAAATGAATTAAATTCATCTTTAAAAGTTTGCTCAGGATTTATTGTTCTTTCTTGCTTATTCTTTATTAGAAAGAAAATAACTCCAAGATTAATGAGGACTAACAATACTACTAAAACTATAATTAACGAATCCATAGAATAATATATCACATTAAGAATTAATATATTTCAAAATATTTTTTGCTGGTAAAGTTCTTTTAACCCAATAGCTTGGGATACTTCCAGGTTTTGATGCTGCAAAATAAGCTCCCACAAAATTTGCTCTTGAACAATTGCAACCTCCTGCTTTTATAGTTTTTGTAACAGCAGATTTGTAATTGTTAGAAGTTATAATGGCGTGAATAGAACCCATAAATGTACCTGGATAACTACACGCCTTACCAAATTTTCTGACTGCCTTAATATGATTTTGATTTTTTGATTTTAAAACTTTCTTAATATTAATAATCACATTTTTATAATATTTATTCTTTTTATATTTTTTAATAAAATTCTTTATAGGATCTTTATCGCCTTCTATAGCTAATTCTATTATTTTAAATTTAGACATAGCGTATGACTCGTTTACTTTTGAATTAGCAACTGTTTTAATAATTTTTTTTAGTTCACTATCCGAATTATTGTATAGAAAATAAGGTAAAGCTGCACAATATCCATCGGACTCATTTACTTTTGTTCCTCCAGTAATATTTTTCTTAGCTTTGATATTTTGGATAGTCTCTAAGATATTTTGATGAATCCATGGACCATTCATGGGCTTTTTCCATTTCACCTTTTTATATTTTTTTCTTAGTTTCAAGTTTTTCCAATAATTGGACTCTGGACCAAAGTTTTTGATAATATTTTTTTTGAAATTTTTGATAATTTCTGATTTTTTTTTTGAGGAAAGCAAAGTTTTAAACATTACTTGTCCAACGTCGTTATATCCTGAGACATTTCCAGTTTTAATTGAATAAAATGGACTTCGATTTTTTTTTAGAAACGCTATCTCTTTTTTTCTTTTAATATATTTCTTTAACTTTTTTGGATCATAAACCCAATGCAAGGGTCTTGCAGCTGCGTCAGCAACTGTTGCGCCTAAAAAAATATGTAAATTATCCATTAGGCATAACTTTACTATTAGCTAGAGATCCGCAAGATGCATTTATGTCTCTACCTCTGCTTCTTCTAAACAAAGAGAGAAATCCTGCTTCTTGAATTGTTTTAGAAAATTTATCAATATTCTCTTGAGTTGCTGGTTTAAAATCTTTGTTTGATAAAGGGTTAAACTCTATCAAATTTAATTTTGAAGGAACTTTTTTCATAATCTTTATTAATTCTTTAGCGTGTTCATCCGTTAGGTTTTCATCTAAACATATCCATTCAATAAAAATTGGTAATTTCGTTTTTTCATAATATTTTTTCAGTTGAGGAATTAATGAGTTAATTGAATACTTATCATTTATTGGCATTAATTCTGATCTGTGTTTTGATATTGAGCTGTGTAGACTCCAGGCAAGATAAACATCTAGTTCATTTGCAGCCCACTCAATTGCATCCATATTATCTTTTTTAATTCCTACCCCTACAGTGCTTACGGTTATTCTAGTTCTACCATATTCTAAACCATCTTTATTTTTCGAATTATCTATAGCAACTTTAACATTATCTAAATTTAAAAAAGGAGAGCCTTCTCCCATCAAAACTTGATTTGTAATCTTTTTTTGAGTAGACCAATCATTGATATAATCTTTACATAAAATTATTTGTGAAATAATTTCTCCTGAAGATAAATTTCTTACTAATTTTTTAGAAATTTGAGCAGTTGCACAAAATTCACAAGAAAGGTAGCAACCCACTGAAACTGATAAGCAAATCGTATATCTGCTTTGTGATTTGTCTGGAATTAAAACTGTTTCAACATTTCTTTTATCTTTAAGTTCTAAAAGAAATTTAATTGTTCCATCTTTTGATTTTTGAATGTCTATAATTCTTGGTTTATCTAAACTTATTAAATCCTTAATTTTGTTTCTAAGCTCTATTCCAAATGTAGTTAGCTCATCAAAGCTTTTTATATTTTTTTTATAAACCGCATTAAAAAGCTGCTGAGTTCTCATTTTAGCTTTTTTTGTATCAACTTCAGCACGTTCAATCAAAAAAATCTTAAGCTGATCAAAGTTTAAGTCATAGAAATTTTGTTTTTCCATCTTAAAGACTGTAAAGACTTGAGAGGGGTTTTTAAACCCCTCTCTATAAAAGTTAAATATTCTCTGACGGTTTTTTCAAATGTTTTAGAATTTTTCCGGCATTTGTGCCTTCTTTAATTCTATATCCAGAAGTACCATTGGCATTAGCTTCTACAGCTTTTCTGGTCTTTTTCATTTTGTTAAGAAATTCAGCCTGAGATTTGCTTCGGCTGAATTCATTTAACAATTTCGTGTGTCTATTCATAACACTCTCCTTGTTTTATATTATTCAACCTACTTTTAACTCATGTAGATGAGCCACTTTCTTACCATGTGGATGGTAATAGTAATATAATATA
>MDTB01237586.1_pt1 | contig 17064 bp, 17 predicted proteins | sample 811161 | NCBI WGS metagenome assembly MDTB01 (sample SAMN05326650, study PRJNA326480) | marine metagenome | isolation source: seawater | place: Mediterranean Sea | collected 2009
AATTATAAGAATAGCCACACATCTCTAATTGTGCAATCAAGTATATTTACTGGTTTCATTTCAAAAACTATTATCACTTGTTTTTATTATTGTACAATATTAAAACAACGAAATTTTCTATTATTTTATCCGATTGATTAATAATTGAAAATCTTTAATCATATTAGAATTTTTAAAAAAAAATAATTTCAGAAATAACTTTCTTGAACTTTGCACTTTTTTTGAATACCACCATTTTTCTATTTCATTCCAGTTTTTATTTATGAAATTTGCTGCATCTTCATGATTATTAAAGAAGATATTATTTTTTTTCATTGTCTTTAAAACTTTTAAAGTTTTTGAATTGTAACTTGTGTTAGGAAATGGCGAAAAAAGAATAACTGGCTTATTGATATGAAGTGTCTCGAAAAAAGCTGTTGATAAATATGAACAAATGACAATTTTTGATCTAGATGCAATTTCAAAATAGTTAGTCCCTTCTCTATTAAAATCAACTTTTGCTAGCTTACAATGTTTTTTCAAAATTTCTTTCTCATTCCAATAATTTTTTCTAGCAGATCTAAATATTAATTTTGCTTTTAATTTATTATTCAAAATTGAGTAAAAGCCAGGACAAATAAATTTATAATATTTATGAAGTTGTTTGATATTATTAAATTCTGTATCAATAAGTCTGTTATATCTTCCCTTTGTTAACATCAAAAATAAAATTTTATCCTCCGATTTATTATAAATATTTTCAATAGTCTTTAATGATCCAAGATTAATTATTTTTTTGCTTTTTTTTATCTTATTAGGAACTAGATACATGTCTGAAATACTAAGTTCATGATTAAACGAAAAATTGTTTTTAATATTTGAAAATCTTGGACCATGTTGATTTAAAATTAACTTACTGCCATTAGAAATATTTTCAGCAATGTAAAAAGTTTCAAAAGTATCTGGTAACATTCCATATGTAGAAACTATTAATTTTGGACTCGTTTTTTTTTTTTTTTTAAAAATATTTTCTTTTATAGTGCAGAAATCTTCAAGAAAACATGTCGGTATATTTAAAATTGTCTCTTTAAGTATTTCTTTATAAAAAACATTATTAGTGTTCGATTTACCTAATAAATTTCTCAATAAAAAATTTGGATCTTTGTTTTTATAGTTTAGATCTGATGATTTAAAAAAACAAAAATTCCTTAATAATAAATTAATTTTATTTTTTAAAGAAAAAGTATTATCGAAAAAAATGATTTTTTGATTTTCAACGAAATATGAAAGTATTTTATTAAATGATAATATTAAATTTTTTTTTAAAGTTACAGAAAAATTATTTTTTTTGTTTTGTAATTTTTTTTTGAAAATTATTTTTTTTTTAACAAAAATGATATTGCTTTTTATCTTTTTTTTTTTCAGAATTTGTGAAAACAAATAGTCTTGCCAATCAGTTGATAATAATTTTTCATTGAAGAACTCTTTATAATCTTTAGAAATTTTGTTTTTTTCTCTTAAATTAACAATAGGTATGATCAATTTACCTTTATATTTTAAAAGAGTATTAATTAATAAATCTTTTTCATAATAGGCTGATATGAAGCTCATCAACCAAGGACCTATTAAAATTTTCCAGTACCTTAAATTTTTTTTAATTTTAAAATGTTTATTTAACTTTGAAGATACTTTTTTTAAAATTATAATATAAATTTTTTCTATCTTTTTTATATCCTTTAAATAATAATCAAAATTACTCCAGGGATGGTTGAATAAAATGTCATCTGAGCTTGAATCATTTCCAATATTTAAGGATCCGTAATCTAGATATTTAAAATTTTTTTTGTGATATTTATTTACTGAGGTAATTAAAATTTTTTTTTCCATTTATGATGACAATATAACAAAATTATATTATTAAATTTATAGAATTTATAACATATAATGTTCAATAGTTGAACTACGTAGTAAAATAAAGTATATAATGTCTTTTAATTAAAACTTAAATTAAAAATACTTTTATTTATTTCATGTACAATAATAAAAAATCAATAAATATGATGAAATGGGCAAAAGTTTTGTTCCCGATTAACAGAAGCATTACTGGTAAAGGTTTAAGAAAAACAATCAAATTTATAAAAAAAATAAATAAAAATTTCAAAAAATATAAAATAAGAACTAATACACGTGTGTACGACTGGAAAATTCCCTATGAATGGAACATCTCCGAAGCTTATATAGAAGAGATTGGGGGTGAAAAAATTTGTGATTTTAAGGAAAATAACCTACATATTCTCGGATATTCAAAAAAAATTGATAAAATCCTAAGCTATAATGAACTAAAGAAAAAAATTTTTTTCATAAAGAATAGACCTAAGGCAATTCCTTATTTTACATCGTACTATAAAAAGACTTGGGGATTTTGTATCTCGTATAAAAAATTCAAATCGCTTGACAAAAATATAAAATACAGAGTTGTTATAAAAAGTTCTCATCAAAAAGGTAATCTAGATTATACAGAACTACTAATCAAAGGAAAAAGTAAAAAAGAAATAATTATAGTTTCATATATCTGTCACCCCTCAATGGCAAACAATGAACTCTCAGGACCTGTGGTAATTATGGCTTTGTCAAAAATTATCAAACCAAAAAAATATAGTATAAGATTAATATTAATTCCAGAAACAATAGGAGCTATAGCCTATATTAATAAAAATTATTTAAGATTAAAAAAAAATCTCGTAGCTGGTTTTAATCTTTCTTGTGTAGGGGATAACGGACCATTTACGGTAATTTTATCTAAAGAAGAAAATACTTATGCAGATAAAATTGCTAAAAGAATTTTTAATAAAAATAAAAAAAATAAGATATTTTCTTTTTTAAAAAGAGGTAGCAATGAAAGACAATTTGGTTGTCAAAATTTAGATTTACCTTTCGTAACAATATGCAGAACAAAATTTGGGGATTATAAAGAATATCACAGTTCTGAAGATAATTTACAATTTATTAGTGAAAAAAATTTGCAAATATCTCTTAGACAAATTGTTTCAATAATAGATGAAATTCAGAAAAATTCTATTTTTGTGAAGAATACAAAGTGTGAACCCTTTTTTTCAAAATATAATTTAATTAGAAATACGAGAAAAAATTTCAATAAATTTGAAAAGGAAATTTTTGATTTAACAGCGTATGTAGATAAAAATTATGATGTTGACAGTTTATCTAGGTTAATTAATAAACCAAAAAAATATGTTCTTAGAAAATTAAAAATGCTTGAAAAAAGAAAAATTATAAGACAATTTATATAGTGAACTAAAGATAATTTAGTATGTTTATGATATTGTCCTGCTCATATATTTAATTACATCATACCCGTCCCATATAAGATTCATTTGAAATGCATTACCTATTGGGACAACTCTATCAATGCCTTTGAATTTTTTACTAATAAATAAATCTATTAATTCTTTTTTTTTAAATCCAAAAAAAGATAATGTTTGAAAATTTTCATCAACGTAATTATTCATTTTTGATAATTTATTAATATGAATATTAAAAAATGAACCATATGCTAATTTAGAAAAAATTTTTTTATCAATTTTTTTTTTTGACTCAATTATAGACAATTTAATGTTATTATCTCTTGTCATGCGGAGGTGTGATTTAATTGCTATTTCTGATAGTAAAAAAATCTTTTCATTAACCATGGAAAAATCGTACTCATCTTTTTTTTCAATACATTTTTCCAAAAGAAAAAAAAACCTGTTTTGAATAGCTTTGTTTCTGCCATACCAAAAAATAACTTTTGGTGAAGAACATCCTTTCTGATTCATTAAATATGAATCCATATAAAATTTATAAACTAAATTTTTTAATTCTTTATCATTTAATATTTTTATCTGATTTGTGTTTAGTAAACATCCGGATATTTTATCTGGAAAATATAAATCTATATTTTTAAGTTTTGTCTCATAAGTTTTAAATTTAGAGACAGTTTCATCACCTCCCCATATTAATCTTACATCAGATATTTTAGATAACAAAGATGATTTTAAATCAGATCTTTTATAACTTACAACGCAGATACTATTCTTAATAAAATTGAATTTTTTTGTAGAGATAATTTTATTCATTACTTTTAGTAAGATGTCTAGTTGTTCAAATTTTTTTTGCGGTATTCTTACTATATTCTCACAACCAGATAACAAGCCAATAGCCATAGTAAATGCAAAATTCATAGGAACATTAGATGGAGGAATGTGTAACGCTATACCTCTTCCAATCACGTTTGTCTTTACGTCAGAGATAGTTTTATATCTTTCAATATTTTTTTTTCTACACCAAAAAGCAAAATCTTTAAGATCAGGAAATTTATTTAAATTAGAATTATTTAAAATCTTTTTTGAGATTTGATTAAGAAAACTTATAATATTTTCATTAAAAGGTTTTGTTATGCCATTTTTACCATTAGGCCAATTTCCAAATAGTACCTCGAAATTTTTTTTATACATTAGCACATCCTTTAATTTCAGAGTCTTTTATTCTTCCCAAAACCTTAAAATACTTACCATTTCTTCCACATTTACAATTATCCTCATCAATTATTACCCCTAAATCTTCAGTAACTATGTTATGTCCAGGATAACTAATAGGTAAAAGCGAAAACACTTGTATTATTCCAGGTTTGTTATTTTTTTCCAATTTAAAATTCGAATTTCTGATTAACACATCTGAAAAAATTGAGCTATGAAAATAACCATGCTCACACTCCATGAATATTGATCCTGTTTGTTCTATCATACCATAATAATTAATAACGTTTTTAATTTTTAAACTATATTTTATTTCCTTATTTAACTTTTGTTTTTTAATTTTTTTATTCTCTAATTTTTTCCAACCACCTCCATGAACTAAAACACAATTATTAAAATCCAATTTTGAATTATTCATTTTCAATTTTTCAATGAAATTCCCCCAAATTATATTTGTGAACCCAAAAAAAATTGCTCTTTTATTTTCTAATTTTCTCTCTAATCTTTTTAAATAAGAAAAATTTAATTTATAATCTTTGTTTAAGATAAAATATTTATTTTTAAAATATTGAGAAAATCCTCTAATAGCAGCCTTTTTTGCATCAAAATTTTTTAAATCATAAAAACTTTTTTCATTGTCCACAATTATAATTGTATCAATATTTTTTGGAATGAACTCAAAAATTATTTTCTTCAAAACATTGGCTTGAATTAAAGAAGTTTTAAAATCAATATTTATTTTTGATAACTTTGAATTACTCGTACCTGAAGAATTAAAAACTTTTAAATTATTATTAGTAGATTTTAAATTATGTGTTTTAAAAATTTTTGAGTGTAAAAAAGGCAGCATTTCAAGTTTTTTAGTTTTTTTAAACTGTGAAAATTTAAAATCTGTAATTTTTTTATATTCGTTAGAATTTTTATGATGAAAAATTGAAAGTTTTTTTTGTGCTAAAAAAAATAAACTATTCTTTTTCTGCTTCTTTAATCCAAATGGATTTAATTTTAATAAATTATTATAATTAATCATTTAAACCTTCGTCCTATCGATTTTATAATTCTTATTAAGCGGAAGTTTTTTCATAAAATTTAATTTAAAACCACTTTGGTCAATATTTGTAAACTTGGTAAGAGAGTAAATTAAGTCATTTTTATCATATTTACGATTAAAGCTAATTTTTAATTTTTCTTTAGCTTCTTTGCAGTAAATAATATAACCGTTCTCTAACATTTTTTTTTCCAGAAAAGACAAATCAATTCTGTAACCAAATATTTTTGCTATTCTTTTTTTTCTAGCTGTTAAATAATAAAACCCTTCATTGTCTTTATAACCTAAATCACCTGTTTCAAGTTCAGGTTTTATTTTTATTTTTTTTGTAAAATCTTTTTTTGAATTTGCATAACCTAAAAAAATATTTTTTCCCCTTAAAAACAATTTTCCAACTTTGTTTGGTTTTTTAATTAATTGATTAGAATTATCATAAATTTTAATCTTATATCCTCTCAATGGTTTCCCAATACTGTCAATTTTTGTAGAAAGAAATTTTGGGTTTAAATAAGATATTCTTGGTGAAGCTTCTGTTAAACCATACATACAATAAAACTTAATCTTTTTTTTCATACAATTATTAATAAAATTCATTTTAATTTCTTTATTAAGATGTCCACCTGCCTGTGTTAAATATTTGACATGAGAATTAAAAAGATTCTTTATCTTTAATTTATTAATTATTTCATAGGCATATGGCACAGCATTAAATGAACATATATTGTATTGTTTAAACTCCTTCCAAAAATCCCGACTAATAATAGATTTGTTTGTCATAAAAATAGAGGCGCCTGAGTAAATATGACTGTGAATTACTGAAATCATATAACTATATGAAATTGGCATATTACAAATTGTTTTGTGTTTTTGATTTATATTTAAATAATTGGATATTTTTTTCAAATTATCTATTAGATTTTCGTAGCTAAGCATTACAAATTTTGAAGAGCCCATAGATCCAGATGTTGGTATTAATATACTTATTTTTTTATTTATATTTAATATAAAATCACTATTTAGTCTGAATATGCAAAATTCGTTTTGAACATCAACTTTTTCTTTATATTTCAAGTTTAATAGTTTGATTCTAGTTGAGCTTGTTAATAAGAGATTTGGTTTATATTTTTTTATTATCTTATTTATTTCATCGTTTGAAGTTTTGTAATCTATTAAAACAATCAAAGATCTTAATAATTGAAAGGTTATATAATAAAATAAAATTTCAATTTTATTTTCACATATAATTAAGATTATATTTTTTTTTCTAATTTTCCTTTTTAAAAAATTTTTTTTGATAAGAAAATCATTATAGAAATATTCTTTATTTAAATCAAATAATGCAATCCTATTTTTGAATTTTTTTAAATTTTTAAACATCTAGAATAATTGCTAACTACCTAAAAATTTTTTTATTTTAAGAAAAATTTTATTAAAATTAAGACCATGATAATTTAATAAATAGTCATAATCTCCGGTTGGGCCGAATTTGTCTGGGAGGGAAATGTTTAAAATTTTTTTATTATTTTTAAATTCATCTATAAAATTTTGAATTATCAAACTATTCAAACCATTTGTTATTGTATGTTCTTCTATTGTAATTATAAATTTATATTTTTTTATAAATTTTTTTAAATAAGAAACGTTTAAAGGTTTAAGAGCATGTATGTTTATTAAACATGGGTTGATATTATTTTTTTGTAACAATTTAATAGCTTTTTTTGTCTCTCCCACAATTGAGCCAGTGCTTAAAATTAAACAATCATCTCCATTATGAATAAGAGTCGGTTTAAATAAGTCAAATTTATAATCATTTTCATAAACTAAAGGGCTACCTGGAATGCCAGTTAATCTAACGTATGTGGGTCCTCTTTTTTTTGTAGATAAATCAAATATTATTTTTTTTAATTCTAAATTGTCAGCTGGCGAAAAAACATTCAACCCAGGTATTGTTCTCATAATGCTAGTATCTTCTAAACCAAAATGACTATTACCTAAAAATCCCATAGACAAGCCGCTGCCTAAGGCAATTATATTAACAGGATGCTTCATATAACCCAAATTCATTCTTATTTGTTCGCTAGCTCTCATTGATAAAAAAGGAGCAAAAGAAGTTACAAAAACTTTATATCCCTCTCTAGCTAAACCCGATGCAACTCCAATTAAATTTTGTTCACATATGCCGACTGATAAATATTGCTTCGGATAAGCAGCTTTAAATCTATCTAAACCAGAAGATCTTCCTAGATCAGCTGAGATAACAATTAAGTCTTTATTTTTTTTTGCTAATTCAAGCATGAACTGTCCAAACATTGCTCTCGGACCCATTCTTGACCATTGATTTAAAGTTTGCAAAATCATATATGCTTAAATCATCTTCAAAGCTTTTTCATACAAATTTTTTGTTAATCTATTATGATGCCAATCATTGTTTTTTTCCATAAATCTTATGCCTTTGCCTTTAATTGTTTTCGCAAGAAAGACGGTTGGTTTATAAGAGTGTTTCTTGTTTAAAGCTTTAATTATAAAATTTATATCATGACCATTACCTTTAACTATATTCCATCCAAACCCTTTCCATTTATTTGTTAGATTATTCCAGTTCATATTTTTATTAATCATTCCATCATTTTGAAAATTATTACAATCAACAATTAAAAATAAATTGTTTAATTTTAACTCTGTAGCAGTTATTGCTGCCTCCCAATTTGATCCCTCATAACATTCACCATCACCCACTAGTACGAAAATTTTACCGGATTTTTTTTTCTTTTTATAAGCAAGTGCTATTCCACATGCAAAAGACAATCCTTGACCCAAACTGCCATTAGAAGACTCAATGCCATTTTTAATATCTAAAATTGGATGTGCTATAATTTCACTTCCATTCTTTTGAAAAGAACTTAAAGTTTTTTTTGAAATAAATTTTTTACAATAGAGCGCGCTTAAAAGTGCTAAAAATCCGTGCCCCTTACTTAATATAAATTTATGGTTAAGATTTTTTTTTATATAAATCTCATATAATATTGCTAATATCTCTACTATTGATAAAGCTCCTCCTAAATGAGTTCTTTCATTACTCTCATAACTTGTTTTAAGTATTGTTTTTCTTATTTCATTTGATAATGCATAAAATTTACTTAAATTATTTTTCATCTTTTCATGAATTATTTTTTTTAATTTTTAAAATTTTTCCGTTTAAGTTTTTTGACTTATTAGAGTTTATAAAATCTACATAACGAACTATTGTATTAACATCCAGCAATTTATTATTTTTTGATTTTTTTATTAATTTTTCCATAATTCTTAGATCCATTTTTTTTGCCATTTTAGACTTAAAAACACTTGGGGCTAAAGCATTTACTCTTATGTTGTATCTTTTAAATTCAATTGCCATAACTCGGGTAGCATATATTAAAGCAGACTTGCTGGCTCCATAAGCCAAAAATCCTTTTTCAGGCTCTAAAGCAGAAATTGAACCTATATTTATTATTGATGCATTTTTTGATTTTTTTAAAAATCTAAGTAGATTTTGGACTAATCTTATTTGAGAAAAAAAATTTATTTCAAAAACTTTTTTTAAATTTTGAATTGAAGTCATCTCAACTAATGAACCTGCTGGGGTTGCTGCATTATTAATTAAAATATCAATCTTAATTTTTTTTTTTTTTAAATCATTTATGATATTTAATAAATTTGAATTTTTTTCTAAATTAAGCTTATAATTCAAAAAGTTTTTAGACTTTTTAATTTTTGTTTGAACCTTTCTAGAGGTACCAATAACAAAAAATTTTTTTTTTAAAAAATGTTGAACAAGTTTTACTCCAAGGGTACCGTTGCAACCAGTTATAAAAACAGTTTTTTTCAAAAAAATTTTGTTGATATGATCTTAATTTAAATTTTAATTTTATATTTTTTTAATAATTTTATTCCTTTTTTAAAAGAGCTAAAATCAATAATATCATCCATTTCCATAGTAATCTTAAAAGTATCCTCTAACTTTCCTATCATTGTCATATGTCCAACTGAATCCCATTTTGGAATTGTATTGTACTTTAAATCTTTTTTTAAAATATTTTTTTTTATGGAAAAAACTTTAACAAATACATTTTCATATTTTGTTTTATTGTCCATATTTATAAGTTATATTGTTGATCTTTAATAATATATTGTTGATCTTTAATAAAATAAAATTACTTTAATAGAATTCAATATATTAATCAATAAATTAAATTTTATGAGATTATCTTCTATTCAATTAAATGAAATTAATACTATTTTTTCAAACTTAAAATTAAAAAAAAATGATAAAGTTCACCTCAGTATTGATTTAGTTAAACTTCATGCGGTTTTAAAAATAAAAAATATTAATTTTTCAAAATTTTCAAATCTTTTATTAAGATTAATTCAAAATAAAATTGGAAAAAATGGCGTTATTGCAATTCCAGTATTTAACTTTGGCTGTATAAAATCAAAAAAGTTCAACAGAAATAATTCTCCTGGAGAAACTGGGTCTTTTGGAAATCTACTCTTAAAAAAATATTTTAAAAATAGAACATATCATCCAGTTAACTCTTTTTTAATTTTTGGTAGAAATAAAATCAAATTTATTAATCATGAACATGAGGATTGTCATGGTGCAGATTCTATTTGGAAGAAATTTTTAGAGTATGACTTTAAACTTGTTACAATAGGGCATCATTATGTGAGATCATTTACTATTGTTCATTATTTAGAAAAACTGTCAAATGTACTTTATAGATTTGAAAAAAAAGTTCACATAGATTACCTGGAAAGAAACAAAACTATTAAAAAAAAAATTTCTTTTTTTGCAAGAAAACTGAAAATCTGTAAACATTCTACAATAACGTTTGAATGTGATAAAATTTTTCTAAAAAAAAAAATTGCTGTTTTGTTCAAATACAAAAAATTAATTTCATTTCAACTTGATTTAAATAAGGCCTGTAAAGCTATTCTTTCCGATTTAAAAAAAGAAAAACCAAAATTAGTCAGACATATTAATGGTAGTAAAAATAAAAATTCCGTATTAGATTTAAATAATGTGATAAAGTTAGAAAAAAAATATCAAAATTTGTAAACATTTCAAATTTTTTTTAAATACTTGTACGATACAAAATGAGTAATCTTGCCCTCTGAAATTAATTTATTATTGTTGATTGATTTTAGTTTTATAGAACAAATAGATACACCTCTTTTATATGAAAGTTTTTTAACTTCTATTTTTAGATTAATAGGTGCATTTTTATAATCTATCGGATTGATAAAATCTATATCCACAGACCTAAGAACCCCTCTATTAGAATAAACTTTCAATATTGTATCATATATAACCAACATAGCCGTTTGGCACATAGACTCAATTAAGAAAATACCTGGGTAGACAGGATTGCTTTTTAGATGAGAGGAAAAAACCCAATTATTTTTTTTTACTTTATAGAAACCAGTTGCTGATTTTTTATTTTTTGAAATCTTAGCTTTATCTATAAATAAAAAACGTTCATCTATATCTAACTTTTTGATAATTTTTTTTTTTAGTAGATCCATAAAATTTAATTCATTTTAATAATCAATCTTCCTTTTTTATTTAATATATCCCAATTATTTAATATTTTTTTAATTCTATTAGTTTTAATTATTTTTCTTATTTTTTTTAATTTTCCCGAAATAATCAAATCATTAATTATTCTGAATGAGTTCTTTTTTTTTGTTTCATCCAGAACCTCTGATCCAGTGCCCATTAAAGATATTCCTCGAATCAAAAAAGGGATGACTGTTAAATCCTCAAGATTTCTTCCTTCTATCATTCCTGATAAAGCGCAAACTCCATTATTTTTTAATCTTTTTAAAGTATTTGTTAAATATTTTCCTCCAACACAATCAATTGCACAATCAAATTCTGGGGGGAAGATACTCATTTGAGATTTTGAAATAAAATCATCTTTTTTTATAATTTTATTAATTCCTAGTTGTTTAAAAAATAGATTATATTTTTTTGGAAAACGGCTAACAACTGTTATTTTCCAATTTAAAGATTTAGCAATTAAACATGCAATAGAACCAACTCCTCCAGATGCTCCTGTTATAATTATAGAAAGAACATTTTTTTTATAATCTAAATTTTTTTTAATTAAGTTTATACCTGAAGCAGCAGCTAATCCTGCTGTACCTATTGTAATTACATCTTTATAACTCCAATCACTTTTTAATTTAAATAAAAACTTTGTATTTATTTTAAAATGTGTTGACCATACCCCAGGAGAAGCTTGACTATTGGGTATCGAAAAAGCTCCAACTTTTTCTCCTTTTGAGAATTTTTTATTATTTGAATGAATTACATATCCTACAAAATCTACACCGGGAATATATGGATATTTTCTTGCTACTGCATGATTTCCTTTGAAAGCAAGAAAATCTCTATAATTTATACTAGAATACAGGTTCCTTACTAAAACCTGGTTTTTTTTTAATATCAGACTGAGTGTTCCTTGTTTAGGAATTAAATCATATCTTTTTTGTATTTTTTGTAACTCGAAAAATTTAATTGAAATTTCTTTTTTTTGATTCATTTTTCAATTTTTCTATGAGTTTATTTTCAATTTTAATATACTTTGTTTCTTGATCATTATATCGCTTTAGTCTTTTTTGAATTTTTTTCGAAAGAAAATAATATTCAATTATATAATCACCAATCAAGAACTCTACTTCTTTGTGATTGCAATTTTTTTCTATTAAAATTTTGAATGCATTTAAGTTAACTAATTTTAAATCTTTAAAAAAACTTCTGATACTTACATTTTTTGAAAATTTTCTAAATTCATTGTGCTGTGAGTCTGGAATTAATTCATCACAAATTTTTTTATAGTATTTTAATTTTTTATCCATTAAATTTTTTTTTAATATTATCTGTTATTTTCAAACTTAATGCGCAAATAGTAGAAACTGGATTCATCGATGATGATGAACAAAAAATACTAGAGTCTACTATGTAAAGATTCTTTAAATCATGACATTTACCATTTACATCGACAACTGAATTTTTTTTATTGTTACCCATCTTAGTTGTTCCCATTATATGCCAACCTGTATGTTTTACTGGTCCAAAAGAAATAATTTTTTTTGCACCTGCAATTTTCATTAGTTTTGTACAATTTTTTATTCCATCTAAAATCATTTTTTTTGAATTTTTTGATATCTTATAGAAAATTTTTACTCCAGGCATTCCATCTATATCTAGGTTTTTATAGTCTAATAAAATTTTATTAGAGTTATATGGCAAATCTTCACATATGACTGCAGCTGATATTGTTTTGCCGAAATATTCAAAAAAATGTTTGAAAAAATTTTTACCAAATTTTAATTGGTTCAATTTTTTTCTCATAACAAAATTTTCTACAGGATGTGTTTCCCTTAATACTTGAATAGTATATCCTTTAAAAAAATTTTTATTTTTTTTAAACTGGGAGCTATAAATTGAGCAACCTTGAGGACCATTTTGAGAGTTCAAGAATTTAGAGAACTTTCCTTCTATCCACGCAAGAGGATGTAACATTAAATTTTTTCCAACTAAACCTGAAAAGTTTGCTAATCCTTTAGGAAAAAATTTATTTTTTGAATTTAAAAGCAATCTTGGCGTCCCAATACCGCTGCAAGCTAATATAATAATTTTTGCATATTTACGTTTTAATTTTTTTTTTTGGTCTAAATATTCTATACATGTAACTTTATCTTTGGTTGAAATTATTTTTAAAACTTTTGTTTCTGTATATAGTTTAACTTTATTTTTTAAAGCTTTAGGCCAGTAAGAATTATTTGGTTCTATAATTGTTCCTAATTTTCTGTAGTCTACTTTTTTCGTTATCACGCCACTATACGAGGGCCACCAATGCCATCCAAGCTTCTCAAATGCAATTGCTAATTTACATACAGCTTTACCTAATTTGACTGGTGGCAAAAGGTTTTTAATAAAGTCTGGATAGGATACATCACCAGGCAATCCAGCTATCCCAAATATTTTTTCATTCTTGTCGTAATATTTTTTTAATTTTTTGTAACTAAGCGGCCACTTGCTATCTATATTATTATATTTTTTGTTTTCAAAATCCTCTGGAAGAAATCTAGGTAAGTGAGCTGAATATAAAACCGAAGATCCACCAACACCATTAAAGTTTGCTATTGAAATATCAGAATTTTTATCATCAATTGGATAGTCAAATTTAGATTTTCTTAAATTAGGATTTATATTTAATTTTTTATAATCATTAAAGTTTAAATTTTTGTGTTTGTAGTTTTGAAAATTTTTCTCATACTTTCCTTGTTCAAAACAAGCTATCTTTAGATTCGCTAAACTTAAATTGTAAGCTGCAACTGATGCTGAAACGCCTCCTCCAACAATGATGACATCCGTATCATTTGAACTCATTTAATTTTTTTAGGAGAAAACTTTGAAAGTATTTCGGGTATAGTAATCAACATTTTTGCCTCACAAACAATTTTTTTATCAACATATCCAATTCCTACTCCATTACATAAACCTCTTTTCCAAGAATTTACTTTAGTTTTTATATCTAGTCTTTGTCCTGGATTTATTTCTCTTTTAAAATTAACCTCATGAGAAATTGCATGAGTAACCTTACCCTTATTACCTGGTAAAGTGGTTATAGCAACTGTCAACATTTGAGCCATAGCCTCTAACATTAAAACTCCTGGTACATTTGGGTGGCCTTTAAAATGAACAGGAAAAAACCACTCATTATTTGTAAAATTTTTATATCCTTCTGCAATTTTACCTGGAATAACTCTTGAAACATGATCAATCATTAAAAAGGGATATCTATTTGGTTGGAAATCCTGTAACTCTATAGAATTTAGGCTTATTGGTAATTTTTTTTTCATTAGATAATTTTTAACTAACATTAATATTTTATCACAGTTTGTGTCCTTTTATGATCATTAATTGGTGGTATCACCGACTTTATACCACAAACCGCTATCAAATATAATCATATCACCCTTTTTAGCTTCTAATTGTTTAAAATATATCTGTTAAAAAAAATTATCAAATTGAGGTAGGTTATTTATAACTTGAAAAGACTAGCATGAGGTGTTGTTTTTTTTACAAGTCTCTCAATAAAATTTCTATTTTTTTAGAAATTTCGCATAATTAATGAAAATACATTTTTTTAATTATTGCAATTCCTTACTCTTAAACATCTAACAATTTTTTTTTAATTTATATGTATCTAAACATTAAAAATAAAAACTTGATATTGATCAAACAAAGTTCATAGCCAGTATAATAATTACTACACTGATTAAACTGAGATTTTAAAATATATTGTTCTCTTTGCTTATCTGATCGAGTTTATGAACTTTTCAATGCCTTTTTTGAGAGGTATTTTAGCTCTGAAACTTATGGCCTTGAATAATTTTTTACTATCAGAAAAAATTCCAAATTGGTCATTTGGTGTCCCATTTTTTACTTTGATTAAAAAATTTTTTTTTCTTTCATTTTTTATTAGATTTAATACATCGCTTATAAGATACTTTCGTCCATAACCAACATTAAAAATTTGATTAATACAATTTTTATTTTCTATCACTTTGAATAAAATTTTATTTACATCCTCAATATGAATAAAATCTCTGAATCTTTTTAAACTCCCTTTAACAATTAGACTGTTATTTTTAAAAATTTGAGTTAAAAAAATTCTGATCATACCTTGCTTTAAGTTATTTAGTATTTGACCTTCACCATAAACATTAAAGAATCTTAATATAGTATAATTAATTTTTTTATTAGAATACATTTTAATATATTTTTCACTGGAAAGCTTAGATAATCCATAAAAACTAATTGGATTAGTTGGGTCATTTTCATTTACTTTTTTCATTAAATTTCCATAAACTGACATTGAGCTCGCAAAAATAAATTGTTTAGATCCTTTTTTTAAATAAAATTCTAAAAGCGCAATAGTAGTATACAAATTTCTCTTCATATCATTTAAAGGATTATAAAAACTTTTCTCTCCACTTGATTGTCCGGCAAGATGAATAATTATATCAATTTTGCTTTTAATTTTGTTTAATACATTTTTATTTGCACAATCTCCTTTTATAAATTTAAAATTTTTATTTTTTGGCAAACTCTTGAAATATCCCGCTGATAGATCATCAATTCCTATAATTTTAATATTCTTTTTTATAATACTCTTTATGAATGAGCTTCCAATAAAACCCGCACAGCCCGTTACTAAAATAGTTTTCATCGGTAAATTTCTCTTTTTAGTTCTTGATTAACGATATTTCTAAAAATTTTATTATTATGATCAAACTCTAAAACTTTTCTTCCCACTTTAGATTTTTTTTTCCAAACATTTTGCTTTGATTTAATTACAAAATTAAAAACTCTCTTTAATTCACTAGAATTAAACTTATAACCTGAGGTCCAAAAAGGTCCTTTGTTTTTAATCCTTTCAAGACTTCCAAATCTATAATATCTACATGGATTTTTAGGAGATTTAAAAAATATAAACCCGGTTCTCCCACCTTTCGAAAGATTTTCGGTCCCTAAAGTAGAATATGTGCAGAAAATGTATTTGTATTTACTAAAGATTTTATAAGCGCTTGAAACATCTTTTTTTATTTTTAAAAATTTAAAATTATCCTTTAAAATATTTTTGTAGAAATAAAATTCCTTGCTATTTTTTTCTTTATCTCTTTGTTTTGGAAGAATGTTAAATTTTAATTTATTTTCTTTAGCTAATCTACAAAGATCCATAGCTACCAAATCATCGTTTTCACAATTTTCCTTTAATAAATCATTGTTATCAAGTTTGAAATTTGAAATAAACAACACTTCTTTTTTTTGAGAATCAAAGTTTAATTTTTGGAAATTGTTTTCAAAAGATCCGATAGAGAAGTAATTTCCTTTGACTAGTTTTTTATAGTTTTCACAAGTTGATTTGTTATATAAAAAAATGTAGTCAACATAATAATTCTCACTCTTGGACCCATCTTTAAAAATTCTATTTTCAAAAACGTTATCTGAAAAAGTTCTTTTGCCTTTTTGTATCATCAAAGTTTTAATATTTGTTATTTTTTTAATCTTATAGAAAATAGGGTGATAATCAAAAGCTGTGAAAATTAGTCTTGGGCTTGAAGCTTTTATGAAATGTTTAAAATAATTAAGTGAAGAAATATTAAAATCAAATATACATTTAATTAAGATCCTAATATTAAGCTTCTCACCACGCCTATATAAAATATTAAAATCTTTTTTATCATAATACTTTGTGAAAGGATTATAGATACCATCAACTAATAAAAATTTTTTTTTTTTTATTTGACTTAGATCCCACTTAGATTTTAAAAAAATTTTAATTAAACTCATATAAGTTGTATTTTCTCATTTTCTAAAGTAAATATATCAAAAATTAAAAAACATTTAATTTAATACTTATTTTTTTTACAGGTTTTTATTAGAATTTG
>MDTB01024035.1_pt1 | contig 17062 bp, 21 predicted proteins | sample 811161 | NCBI WGS metagenome assembly MDTB01 (sample SAMN05326650, study PRJNA326480) | marine metagenome | isolation source: seawater | place: Mediterranean Sea | collected 2009
ATTTTTCTTCAAAGTTATTATCTTTCTCCCCGTTTAACATTACAATGTCACAATTTTTTAAATAAGATAAACTACTTCTTAAAGGGCCCGCAGGTAATACATGACCATTTCCAATTTTTTGATTTAAATTGAAACAAATTATATTCAGATCCTTGTTTATACTATTGTCTTGAAAACCATCATCCAGAATAACTAAATCAAATTTTTTTTCTATAGCCTTATTTATTCCATTTTTTCTTTCATCACATGTTATTACTTTTGCGTATTTTTTAATAAGCTCTAATTCATCAGTTTGGTCTTTGTAGTTTTTTTTTATTACAACTGGTTTGATTGATTTTTTCATTAATTCAAATAGCAAAATTGATAGAGGAGTTTTTCCAGTACCACCCAAATAAATATTTCCCAGACATATTATTGGTATTGAAAAACTTCTTTTATTTATAAAGTAATTTTTTACTTTGAAAACAATCCTATAAATATATGAGAATGGTAACAAAATTAGGGAGTATAAATTCAAGTAATTTTTGTCCCAAAATTTAGGTTTATTTACTTTCATTAAATAAAACTTTCATATTCTTTAATAACGTTTTTAAATATTGAATCGCTATATTCTATCAACCTACTACGTTTTTCAATTTCAGTTTCTTTTTTTGCAGAAAAATTTTCTGTCAATTTTTTTGCTAATTCATCAGCTTCATTTATCTCTTGTGAGATCTTTTGATTGTCTAAATACTCATAAATTTCTCTAAAATTTGAAACAAAGGGTCCGTGGAAAATATTACAGCCCATTTTTGCTGCATCTATTGGATTTTGTCCACCATCCTTTTTAAGTTTTTTTAGGATCGATTTTCCAATAAATACTTGTTTAATTTTTTTAATGTACCCTAATACAGATCCGTAATAATTAACCAAAACTATATCTGCACTATTATTAATATTTTCATTTTCATTCTTTATTTGAACTTTCAAACCCATTTTTTCTAAATCAGAAAAAATCTTTTGTGTTCTTTCAATGTGCCTTGGTATGATAATAGTCATAGTATCTTTGTGGGTTCTTTTAATTAGATTATGAACTTTTCCACAAAATATTTCTTCACCTTCGTGGGTACTTATAGCACACCATATTTTTTTTTTATCATTAAGATTAATGGTAGTACTATCATAAGAATCTTTTTGATCATTTAATGGTGAGCAGAATTTGATGTTTCCAAAGAACTTTGCTTTTTTGAAATTAAAATAGTTTAAACGTTTAATAGTTTCCTTATCGGATGCAATTGATAGCGAAATACAATCAAAGAGTTCTGAAGCAAAACTTTTTAATATTTTCCATCTCTCAAAAGTTTTTTTAGTTATTCTTCCGTTAAGCAGCAAGAAAGGTAAATTTTCTTTTTTAATTTTTAAAAAAAAGTTAGGCCATATTTCAGAGTCCACAAAAGATACAAGATTTGGCTTCCAATTTAAAAAAAAATTATTGATTAAAATATTAGAATCGTATGGTAAAAATTGATGGAAAACTCTACTGTTTTTTTTGTATTTCTTTTGGAATTGATTGAATGAACTTAAAGTCACTGTTGTAATAAGAAAATTATAATTTGTATTTTTTTTCAAAAAAAAATCAATTATTGGTACAATACTATTTAACTCTCCAATACTAGCTGCATGGAACCAAAATAAAAATCCATCGGGTCTTTTAATATTATTGAATAAAATTTTTTCTTTATACTTTATTTTGTGTTCCTTTTTATAAAATCTTCGGATCAAAATAATTAATAAGTAAAAAATATAAAAAATATTAATAAAAAAGTTATATAAAACTTTTAACATAATTTTTAAATTACTTGTTTGCTATAAAGGCTTTTATAATCACTGGATTTTACTAATAGCTCATTGTGTTTGCCAGACTCAACAACATTTCCATTCTTCATAACTATTATGGTATCTGCTTTATTAATGGTTGATAGTCTATGTGCAATTACAAGAGTAGTCTTATTTTTTGTTAAATTAAAAATAGCATTTTGTACTTTTTCCTCTGACTCTGCATCCAAAGATGATGTTGCCTCATCTAATAAAATTATCGGTGAATTTTTAAGTATTGCTCTTGCTATTGAAAGTCTCTGTTTTTGTCCGCCTGAAAGTCTAACTCCATTTTCCCCGATTTCTGTTTTATATTTTTGTGGAAGCGCATCAATAAATTCATCAGCAGCAGCTAATTCACATGCATCCTGTATTTCTTTATCTGACGCATCTAATTTTGCATATTTAATATTGTTTTCAACACTATCATCAAAGAGCACAATATCCTGACTCACCAGGGAAATCTTACTTCTTAAAGAATATAAAGAAATTTCCCTTATATCTTGGCTATCAATTAATATTTTCCCATTTTGTTGTTGATAAAACCTCGGTATCAAATTCATAATTGTACTTTTTCCCGCACCACTGTGACCAACCAAAGCTGTAATTTTTCCACCATCTACATTTAAGTTAATATTTTTTACAGCACTTTCTTTTCCCGATTTGTATTGAAAACTCACATTTTCAAATTTTATATTAGCATTTTTAATTTTAAGATCTGGTAGATTTGTTTGATCTTTTATTTGTATTTTTTCATCTATCATTTTAAAAATTCTTTCTGAAGCTGCAGTACCTTGATAAATCGACATATTTAAAGTAGCTAAAGACCTAATTGGTTGGTAGGAAAGCATCATTGCAGCTAAAAATGAAAAAAAATTATTTATTCCTATCTCGCCTGCTGCCATAAGAAACCCTGAATAATATATAAATCCTGCTATCATAATTCCTGTTAAGGTTTCCATTATTGGGGTTGCTCTGATCAATATTTCTCCAATTTTAATTCTTTTTTCAGTTATATCTTTTATAGCCGCTTGTGATTTTTCTTTTTCTACTTTTTCTCTTTGATATATTTTTATAATCCTTGAACCTTTCAAAACTTCTGTCAATAACATTGTAAAGTTCGCTGCAGAAATAGCACTTTCAGTAGTCGCTTTACCCATTCTTTTACCCAAAGATTTTGCGAAGAATGCAGCCAAAGGCATCATTAACATTGCAAAAATTGTAAGCTTCCAATTTTGATAAAACATTACTCCCACAAGTGTAATTAGCGTCAAAGTATCTTTCATCATGCTTAAGAAACCCGTGCTAATTAAGCTTTGAATTTGTCCAACATCATATAGAAAACTCGAAATATATTTACCAGAATGTTTTGACTCTAAACTCTGAGTATCAGACAACAAAATATGTTCTGCCATTTGATTTTGTATTTTTTCTATTACCCTAAAACCAAGAACTATGACCAGATATCTCGCAAAATATAAAGAGGTCCCTTTTGCGGCAAAAACAATAATTATTGCGATAGGTATAATTGCTGCATATGTTTTATCATTATCTATAAAAATTTTTTTAACAGCTGGGTCTAATAACCAAGCTATGGCCGAAGTAGTCCCGGCAACAATTACAGATAGTATTAAAGCAATAAATACACGCCACAAATGTTCTTTTAAGTAGTCTTTATATAACCTTTTTAAGTAAAATTTAATTGTCTTTAGTTCCATTGACTTTCAGCGGTAATTAAAAAAATTGTCAAAAAGATAATAAATCCCGAAAAATTATTCAATTTGAAAGCTTTTAAACATGTAGATGGTTTTTTAGGATCAAAAATTTTAATTTGGTAAAATAGGCTAATCACAAAGACTAAAAAAAGAATTAAAAAATAATCTATTTCCAATTTCATAAATACAAAAAATATTAATATCGAACTAATGACATAGCAACTTCCAACGAATGTATGAAGATTTTTTTTAAACCTAATTGCAGTAGATTTGACACCTATTATCTCATCATCCGATGCATCTTGAGTCCCGTAAATCGTGTCATAGCCTAGTGTCCAAAATATGGCCCCAACATAAAGAACTATAGGTAAATAAGAAATGTTGTTTTCAATAGAGGTCCAGGCCATAATAATCCCCCAATTAAAGGTAAATCCTAAAAATAATTGTGGCCAATACGTAAATCGTTTCATAAATGGATATGTGAAAGCAAATACCATTGAAAATATTCCCAAAAAAATTGTGAGAAAATTAAATTGAATAAGAATTATAAAAGCGAAGAAACATAAAATTAAAACGTAAATCCATGCCAATTTTTTACTTAAAACTCCAGATGCAATTGGTCTATTTTTTGTTCTGTGAACTTTTTTGTCTATTTTTTCATCAACTATGTCATTTACTATACAACCTGCACTTCTCATCAAAACTGAACCACAAAAGAAAAGCAATAAATAATAAAGAAAAATTTTGATATCTCTTTGAAAAAAATATGCCAAAGACAATCCCCATGAACATGGCCAAAATAACAACAAATACCCAGTTGGTTTTTTTAATCTTGTAACATTAATAAAATTTTTTAGGTGTTTGGGCATTATTTGTTCTTGTAAATATCAAACACTAAATACATAATCAATTCGATTCGATATGAATATAGATTATACAATTACAGCATTAATGTTTCCTGCAATACCCCTAATAATGACTGTGTATAGCAACAGGTTTCATACTTTGAGCGCTCTAATTAGAAAACTTCATGATGAGCATGTATTTGAGAAACACATACCTCCAGAGTGGGAAAGGCAACTTCAAAACTTAAGTAAAAGAATAAATTACTTAAAATATGCTATAGGAGCTGCAAGTTTGGGTTTTTTATTTAATATGCTTACAGTATTGGGTTTGTACTTGGAGACTTTATTTATTGCTAGATTGATATTTGCATCGTGTTGTATATCAATGATTATATCTATACTATTATTTTTATTAGAAATTTTTCTATCTACACATGCGTTAAAATTGCATTTGTCAGATATGAAAATTGATGGAAAATAACTTTTATGAAAATTAATGCAATCAGAGCATTTATAATTGCTTCTATAGTGATAATTCTTTTGTATGCATTGGGTTTGTTTTTACCTATAATTATGACTTCTAATTAATTATGTTTAGTAAACCAGTTATACTTATAATTATATTAATTTTGTTACTAGCATTTTACCTAGTTATTAGATTAGGTGCGGGTAAACAAAAAGACATAGAAGATTCAAAAAGGCTAACCAGATACCTTTTTGGAGTAAGAGTACTAATAATTATTTTAGCAATTGTTGGTTTAGTTTTATGGTTTTTTCTCTAATTTTTTTGAATAAACTAATTTACCAAACTCAGTTTTCTCTTTGTAAGATTGATTAAAAGTTTTTAGTTGAGTTTCTTCCATTCTGCTAATAAGAATATTTAAATTATTTTTTTTCCATTCATTTGTAGTATCTGGATTCTTCCAGATTTTCTTTTCTTCATCTGTTCTGGCACAACCGTAGCAAAAACCTTTAGCAGGATTATTTTTACAAATACTAATGCAGGGGCTTATAATTTTTAAATTATTCATTGGGTATTAATAAAGCGGGACCAATAATTTTTCTTGACCCAAGGTCTTCATGTGCCTTTTTAGCCTCTGATAATGCATACTCTTTAAAAATTTTAATTTTCACTTTTCCGTATTTTATAGCATCAAATAATAATTTTGTTCCCTCTTCAAGCTCATCTCTTTTGGAAACATAATGGGTAAGTCCCGGTCTTGTAAAATAAAGACTTTTTGCTGCTATATGTTTTTTTACATCTATAGGCTCCAGTGCCCCAGAAGAATTTCCGAAAGAAACCATCGTTCCTCTTGGCCATAAACAATTTATAGATTTTTCAAAAGTTTTTTTACCAACACCATCGTAAACAACACCTACACCTTTGTTATTTGTTATATCAAGTACCTTTTTGTCGAAATTTTCTTTATTGTAGTTGATAACAAAATCACATCCATTTTTTTTTGCAACATCGATTTTATCATCTGATCCAACTGTACCAATTACTTTACAACCAATACTTTTTGCCCACTGGCAAAATATTTGACCAACCCCACCTGCCGCAGCGTGAAAAAGAATCATTTCACTAGCATTAACTTTATAAGTTTTAAACAAAAGGTAGTGAGCTGTTAAACCTTTGGTCATAATACTTGCTGCAACTTTATCTGTTATTCCCTCTGGTATTTTAACCGCAATACTCTCAGGTATAATTCTTACATCAGAGTATGAACCTAATGGCGGTGATGCGTATGCAACTTTATCACCAATACTAAAATTTTTTACTTCTGTACCTGTTTCTTGAACTATCCCGGCGCCCTCCATTCCCAAACCGCTTGGAAGTTTTAGTGGGTACAAACCAGATCTGTGGTATGTATCAATAAAATTTAAACCAATAGCTAAATTTTTAATTTTAATATCTTTTGAGCCTAGTATACCGATCTTAGTATCTTTCAATTCTAAAACTTCTGGCCCACCGTGCTTATTAATAATAATTGATTTTGGCATTTTAACTTATATAAATTCCTCATGGCTTCAAAAGCAAGACTTTTTTATCCTAGCGAATTAAAAAATGGTATTATATCTAAGCTTTCAAAAAATCAATCCCACTATATTAAAAATGTTATGAGATTACAACAAGGTGAAAAAATCTCTTTATTTAATTCTATCAACGGAGAATGGGATGCTAAAATTATTGGGTTCGCCCATGAGTTAACACAGATCAAAGTTGAACAAATATCTAGACCCCAAGAAGAGGAAAATAATTTGTGGTTAGCTTTTTCCCCGATTAAAAAAATTCCACAAGATACAATGCTTCAAAAGATAACAGAACTTGGAATTCAAAATTTTTTTCCACTTTTATGCGAGAGAAGTGTTGTTAGAGAAATTAATATTGAAAGAGCGGAAAAAATTCTTATTGAAGCAAGTGAACAATCTAACAGAATTTCAGTTCCTAAAATACACAAACTTCAAAAACTAGAAAATTTTTTGAAAGACTTCCCGGAAAATGGAAATATTCTATTTTGTGATATTAATAGCAAGCTTGGTATGAAAAAAAATACTTTTTCAAACAAATATCCAAAATGTATCTTAGTTGGTCCAGAGGGCGATTTTTCAGAAAAAGAGAGAAAATTAATAATTGATCACAAAAAAACCACGCCTATATCTATATCAAAAAATATCTTGCGCGCAGAAACCGCAGCTATTGCAGCGTGCGCAATTTTAAATTTTCAATTGAATTTGAAGTAATTTACCCCTTAAATTTAAACAGAATTTTACCTTGCAAAAGTGTCGCAAAACCTTATTAAACATGGATAAAGTGTTTATATATAGTAAATTCAAATTATGAGTACATCTTACGCATTACTTTTGGGCCTGGTCATTTTTTTGATACTGTTCATTTATTTTGTTTTCTTTTCAGTTTCTTTAAGACTAGAAAAAAATGAAAATAAAGCTGAAATTGCAGTCAAAAGGAAATCAGTACCATTTAGGTGGAAGGATTTAATAGACTCCAAAAATAAAAAACTTGGTTTTATAGATTTAGGAAATCACATTCTTATAGCGGGGATAATTTTAATTGGAATATTTATTATAACAAACGCATAAAATGATAGTTGCACTTAGTATATTTTTAATAACAGTAGGATCAATTGCATTTCATTTTTGGTCACCTTGGTGGTGGACTGAGGTTGCTTCGAACTGGGGAAATATGGATGACACTATAATATTAACATTTTGGATTACTGGCGCAGTTTTTGTGGCTATATGTTTTTTTGTTGCATACTGTGTTTGGAAATATAGTTATAAAGAAGAGAGACGAGCAGAATACAAACCTGAGGATAAAAAATTAGAAGCTAGACTAACATGGGCCACAGCTATTGGTGTTGCAGCATTACTTGCACCAGGTCTTGTTGTTTGGAATCAATATGTAACTGTGCCAGATAATGCTTACAAAGTTGAAGTTTTTGCCTACCAATGGGGTTGGAAATATAGACTGCCCGGGAACGACGGAGTTTTAGGCAAAACTGATATTAGATATATTAATGATGAAAATCCATTTGGTTTAATTTTAGAAGATCAAAATGGTAAAGATGACCTTTTAGTTGATGCACAAGAACTTCATCTTCTGTTAGACCGTCCTGTTAAATTTGAATTAAGAACAATTGATGTGCTTCACAACTTTTATGTCCCTCAATTTAGAGGTAAAATGGATATGGTTCCAGGAACTATAACCTATTATTGGTTAACACCAACAAGAACCGGAGACTTCGAAGTGCTTTGTGCTGAATACTGCGGTTCAGGTCATTATGCAATGAGAGGTCGTGTAATAGTAGATAAGGAGCAAGATTACAAAAAATGGGAAGCAAAGCAGATAACTTTTGAAAAAATGTTAGCAAAAAATAAAAAAACTGACAATTTGCAACTAGTAAAAACAAATAAATGAATTATAAAAGGACGTAAAAATGTCAGACGAATATGAACATAAACTAGAAGCTAAATCAGAATATGTTTCTGATGCTTCCTCAGTAGGAACTCCAGATATTGATGCTGTACCCGATGCGGAATTACCTGATCAGGAGCTCTACCATTCACATAGCTGGTGGACTACTTATGTTTTTTCTCAAGACGCAAAATATATTGGAATTCAATATGCATTGACTGCAGTTGGAACTGGACTTTTAGGTTTAGTATTATCTTGGATAATGAGAATTCAACTTGCTTGGCCTGGACTAGGCTGGCTTGATCCTGCAGCTTACTATCAATTCGTTACTATGCACGGAATGATAATGGTAATTTATTTATTAACTGCATTATTTTTAGGTGGATTTGGAAACTTACTAATACCACTCATGTGTGGCGCAAGAGATATGGCATTTCCATATGTAAACATGCTTAGTTATTGGGCATTCGTTGTGGCAGTATTAGTTTTACTTGCAAGCTTTTTTGTTCCTGGCGGGCCCACCGGAGCTGGTTGGACATTATATCCACCACAGGCGATAACCGCAGGTACACCAGGAAACGATTTGGGCATAATATTGATGTTGATCTCCCTAATATTATTTGTGGCTGGTTTTACGATGGGTGGATTGAATTATATAATTACAGTTTTACAACTCAGAGCAAGAGGAATGACGTTAATGAGATTACCACTTACAATTTGGGGAATTTTTACGGCTACAGTTTTAGCCATGTTAGCTTTTCCGGCACTGCTGGTAGGATGTTTAATGATGACACTCGATAGTTTACTTGGAACAAGTTTCTTTATGCCCGCCATGGTTTCTTTAGGTGAAAAGCTAGACTATGACGGTGGTAGTCCAATTTTGTTCCAACATTTATTTTGGTTTTTTGGTCACCCAGAAGTTTACATTGTGGCGCTACCAGCTTTTGGAATTGTTTCAGATTTATTGTCTGTTCATGCGAGAAAAACAATTTTTGGATATAGAATGATGGTTTGGGCAATCGTAGGAATTGGAGCATTAAGTTTCTTCGTTTGGGCGCATCACATGTATGTTAGCGGTATGAACCCTTGGTTTGGTTTCTTTTTTGCTACAACAACTTTAATTATAGCTGTTCCAACAGCCATTAAAGTTTACAACTGGATACTAACTCTATGGAGAGGAAATATTAAATTATCTTTGCCGATGTTGTTCTCATTAGCCTTTATAGTTACATTTTTGAATGGAGGATTAACTGGGTTATTTTTAGGAAACGTAACAGTTGATGTTCCATTATCAGATACTTATTTTGTAGTTGCTCATTTCCATATGGTTATGGGTATCGCACCAATACTTGTAGTATTTGGAGCAATTTACCATTGGTATCCACTAATAACTGGAAGAATGATGAATGAGACTTTGGGAAAAATTCATTTTTGGATAACATTTATTGGCTCATACGCTATTTATTTTCCAATGCATTACCAAGGTTTTGTAGGAGTACCAAGACGTTATTTCGAGATCTATGACAGTCCGTATATTGAAACTTCAACTTTATTATTAAATCAGTTTATTACGATCGCTGCTTTAATTGTTGGAGCAGCTCAACTTATATTCTTGTACAATTTAATAACAAGTGCTCGTTTAGGAAAAAAGGCAGAAAAAAATCCATGGAAAGCAAATTCTCTTGAATGGCAAACCCCTCAAATGCCTCCAGAACACGGCAATTGGGGAAAGGAAACTCCAAAAGTTTATAGATGGGCATATGACTTTAGTGTTCCCGGAGCTAAAGAAGATTACATTCCACAAAATCAACCTCCTAGTGAAATTATAGGAGCGAAAGTTGAGAAGACGTGAACAAACAAAAAAGTATTTTTCAACTTTTAACTGAGAAGCCTTGGGAAAAAGATCAAATAGAGGCTGATAATAAACACGAAGGACAGACACTTAGCATTAGCAAATATAAAGTAGGTCTAAGAACAATAATGGTGGTTAGCTCCGTTTTGTTTTCCTTATTTATTGTTGCTTACTCCGATCGTATGTTGGTTAGTGATTGGAGAAGTATGCCGGAGCCATGGTTGCTTTGGTTAAACACTGGAATATTAGTTTTAAGCAGCATTGTATTTTATTTAACCGAAAATTATTCTAAAAAAGATTTATATGAAAAAACTAAAAATAGTTTATATTTTATTGGTTTTCTTGCATATTCTTTTTTAATAGGACAATTAATAGTTTGGTATCAATTAATGGGAATAGGATTTTATGCAACTACAAATGTTGCCAACGCATTCTTTTATTTGTTTACTACTTTACACGCTCTTCATTTGGTAGGCGGTATATACTTTTGGGGCAAAACAACTCAGAAATTTTTAAGTAAGAAGGAAGATAAAAAAGATATTAACCATCAAATTGAAATTTGCGCAATTTACTGGCACTTTCTTTTAGCTGTTTGGATTGTATTGTTTGGTTTAATGCTATCAACTTAATAAAGGACAAAATGACAGACACATCATTAGAAAAACTTCCAAAAGGCTGGAAAAGTGTTCCAAGTGATTTGAGTTCAGACCAAACTGCTTTTAAAGGTGTTCAATGGGGAAAAGCCATGATGTGGATTTTTCTTTTAAGCGATACTTTTATCTTTAGTTGCTTTTTAATTTCATACATGAAAGGTAGAGCTTCTACTGTTGCTGATTGGCCTAACCCAAGTGAAGTATTTGCACTTAATTTTATGGGTGTTCCTGTACCTTTGCTATTAATTGCAATTATGACTTTTGTATTAATAACTAGCAGTGGAACGATGGCATTAGCAGTCAAATATGGATATGAAAGAAATAAAAAAATGTGCGGGTGGTTTATAATGGCTACTGCTATAGGCGGCCTTACTTTTGTAGGAATGCAAGCCTTTGAGTGGTCAAAACTTATTCATGAAGGTGTGAGACCATGGGAAAATCCTTTTGGTGCAGGACAGTTTGGTTCCTTTTTCTTTATGATTACAGGTTTTCATGGAACCCATGTTTCTATTGGGGTAATTTTTCTCTTTATATTTGCCAGGAAGGTCTTTAGAGGTGATTTTGATACCGGTAGACGAGGATATTTTACAACCATGAAATCAGACTATGTGTCTATTGAAATATTAGGATTATATTGGCATTTTGTTGATTTAGTTTGGGTTTTCATTTTCGCTTTTTTCTATCTCTGGTAAAATAATATTATGAATCAAAATAGTAATTTAGATAGTAATAAAGAAAAAAAATCATCTACACACAGCATTGGGATTTACCTGTGGATTTGGGGACTATTGTTCGTATTAAGTTTTTTTTCTTACATGGTTGATTGGTACCAGTTTCAAGGAATGTTAAGATGGACTTTGATATTATTTTTTATGTTTTTAAAGGCAGGACTTATAATGGCTTTCTTTATGCATCTTTTTTGGGAGCGTTATGCCCTTGTAAATATACTTTTGTGGCCAATGACAGCAATAGCTTGTTTTGTAGGGCTCATGGTAGCCGAAGGAAAATATACAGTATTCACTAGACTAATTTATTTTGTTCTAGGAGAATAATTTAGGACAAGGATTGCAATTGTTTAATATACAAACTAATACCTCAGAATATAAAATAGGCTATATAGCACACATAAAAGCTTTTTATGAGTTGATGAAGCCAAGAGTAATGTCTTTGGCTATTTTTACGTGCGTTGTTGGTTTCTTGATTACACCTTTTAAAAATGTGGACTATTTGTTTGCTATCTTATCAATCATAGCAGTTGCTCTTGGCTCTGGAGCTGCTGGGGCACTTAACTGTTGGTATGAAGCAGATGTAGATTCATTAATGTCCAGAACTTGTTTGAGACCAATACCAACTGGAAAATTAACAAGAAAACAGGCGCTCGTTTTTGGAACATTAACTTCTTTTATTTCTGTAGTAGCCTTATATTTTTTTTCAAATTTAATGGCAGCCTCTTTACTAGCTTTAACTATTTCATTTTATGTTTTTGTTTATACAATTTGGTTAAAAAGAAAAACCCCACAAAATATTGTTATTGGAGGTGCGGCAGGAGCATTGCCACCAGTTATTGGATGGTCTATTGCAACTGGTTCTGTCTCGATAGAACCAATTATTTTGTTTCTTATAATTTTCATTTGGACGCCATCTCATTTTTGGGCCTTGAGTTTATTCAAATCTGAAGATTACAGAAAAGCTAATATTCCTATGTTGCCAGTAACTTCTGGGGTAAGCACGACAAAAAATAATATACTGATCTATTCTATACTTCTATTTCCAGTTGCCTTAGCTCCATTTTATTTAGAATTTCTAGGATTGATTTATTTTTTATTCGCACTTCCACTCAGCACATATTATGTTTTCATTTGTTATAAACTTTTCAAAACAAAAGATGCAAAATCAGAAAAAACAATTGCTAAACAAATATTTGCTTTTTCAATTCTTTATTTATTTGCAATTTTCATTTCAATTTTAGTGGATAAATTTGCTTAAAAATAGTAAAATTATTTTACTACTAACTGGATTTTTAGCTATTTTTTTTATTGTTTCAATTTTCTTCTTTCTAAACAAGAAAACTAATAATCAAAGTATTTCAACTAAACTAATAACGAGTGTTCACAATGATTTACCGTTTGAGTTTAAAGCCGATAAAGAGCTCATTATTTTAAAACCAGGTGAAATAAAAACAATTAATTATTCTGTAAAAAATTTAGGGAAAAATAGCATGACAGCAATGGCAACTTTTCAGGTTTATCCACCAGAACTCAAAGATTACATGACTAAAATGAACTGTTTTTGTTATGAGAAACAAACCTTAAAAGGAGGAGAAAAAGAAAAATACGCTCTAGTTTTATTAGTTGACCCTAATGTGACAAAGAATATAAAAGAGGCTATAATTCAATTTGTTTTTTTTAAAAAATGACATTAGATGTTTTAAATACTGAAATTTTGAAAATGTGTGCGGTCTGTATCTCTGATACTTCAGGTGGACAAACAGCTTTACTTGTTATTGTTCTTTCATTTGCTCTTTTAGGGTTATTAAATTCGTCCTGGAAGAAATATTTCAAAAAAGGTCAGAAATCGTATAACTAGTGGAATATATCAGCACCAGGAATAAAAATTTAAGCTACAATTTTAAAGAAATCTTTCTAAGAGGTTTGGCACCCGACGGAGGCTTGTTTATACCTAAACAAAACAAGGTTTATAATGAAACTGAAATTAAAAAACTCGGTGAATTATCTTATATAGATCTTGCGACTGAAATAATTTTTAATTTCTGTTCAACCCAATTAGAAAAAAATAATTTAAGAAATTTAATAAAAAAATCTTATGAAAATTTCATTACTGATGAAGTAGTTAAAATAATGAAAGTTGGAGATATTAATTTAATCGAACTTTATCACGGCCCAACACTTGCATTCAAGGATATCGCAATGCAGGTATTGGGTAATATGTATGACGAACTAAAGATATCATCTGGAAAAAAAGTTAACATTGTTGTGGCAACATCCGGTGATACCGGCTCCGCAGCAATTTCTGCTCTTAATGACAGAAAAAATATCAATGTATTTGTTTTACATCCTCATAATAAAATTTCTAATATTCAAAGGAAGATTATGACAACTATAGGATCAAAAAACATATACAATTTAGCAATAAAAGGAACATTTGACGATTGTCAAAAAATTGTAAAAGATATGTTTTCTGAAAATAGTTTTAGAGAAAAAATAAATATGTCCGGAGTTAATTCTATAAACTGGGCAAGAATAGTTTGCCAAATAGTTTATTATTTTTTTTCCGTCTTAAAATTCAAAAATAAAAAAATTAGCTTTTCTGTTCCAACAGGTAATTTTGGTGATATTTACGCAGGATATGTGGCAAAAAAAATGGGACTGCCAATTGAAAAATTAATAGTAGCAACAAACGAAAATGATATTTTAGGAAGAGTTATTAATTCAGGTATATACAAGCCAACTGAAGTAAAATCATCTTTGTCTCCAAGTATGGATGTTCAAATATCTAGTAATTTTGAAAGATTACTTTTTGATGTTGTAAATTATGATGATAAAAAAGTTTCAAATTTAATGTCTAAATTATTATCCGACGGTTCTTTTACATTAGATAAAGAACAAATGAAAATTATAAAAAAAGACTTTTATGCAGAAAAGATAAGCGACAAAGAAACTTTAGAAATTATTAAAAATTATGCTGAAAAATATAATTTTATAATAGATCCTCATACCGCAACAGCAGTAGGGGCTTCAAAAAAAATCAAAGATAACCTTGAAATTTTAATTTTGGCAACAGCCCATCCATATAAATTTTTAGATACAATAAAAATGGCAACTTCCAAGGAAGTTAAGATGCCAATACAGATGAGAGGAATATTAGATAAGAAAGAAAAATATGATATTTTAGATAATGATATTTTGGAAATTAAAAATTATATTTTAGAAAGAGCTACATGAAAATCAAAGTAGGAGATAAGTTACCAAGTTCAGAATTATTTTATCTTGATCAAAGCAATGAAGTTAAAAAAATTGACATTTTAGATCTATGCAAAAATAAGACTATTATTTTAGGTATGCCTGGAGCATTTACCAAAACATGTTCAGCTCTTCATTTACCTGGATATATAAAAAATTATGAACTAGCCTCAAAAAAAGGAATTTCAAAAATTGTATGTATTGCTGTAAATGATCCCAATGTCATGAAAGCTTGGGGAGAAAATCAAAATGTTGGAAGCAAAATTTTTATGACCGGAGACCCTTTTCTTAAGTTTACAAGGGCCATCGGTGCGGAAGTCGACAAATCAGCAAAAGGACTAGGAATTAGATCAAATAGATACACTATGCTCGTAGAAAATGGAGAAGTAAAAAAATTAGAAGTAGAGAAGGAAACTGCCACATGTGAATTATCAGCTGCTGAAAGTTTTTTAAATGCTATTTAGTCTGCGATACTGCTAATTTATCTACCATGTTATTGTATTTATTTCCCGCATGAGCTTTAACCCATTTCCAAATTACTTTATGCTTTTGACATGAGTTATCTAATTTAACCCAAAGATCTTTATTTTTAACTGGTTTTTTATTTGAGCTTTTCCAATTGTTTAATTTCCATTTTTTTATCCACTCAGTAATACCATCTTTTACATACTTTGAATCTGTATAAATTGTAATCTCAGATTTTTTTTTAATTTTTTTTAGTGCCATTATTGGTGCTATTAACTCCATCCTGTTATTTGTAGTATTATTTTCACTACCGGAAATACTAGATTGATTAGAATTATTGTCCAAAATAATCGCGGCCCAACCACCTTTTCCTGGATTACCCGAACATGCACCATCAGTATAAATTCTAAGTTTCATTAAAAAAAATAATCTTCATAACTTTTAGAGTTTTTATGAAACTCTAATCTTTTTAAATATTCTATTGGATCTTTTACCTTCACAATTGCTCCCTCTACTGTATTTAATGAGTCAAAAACTCTTGTTAATAAAAATCTTAAAGACGCTCCTTGGGAGAGAACTTTAATACTGTCCCGTTCTTGATTAGATAATTTTCTTACAGATGAATATCCATCGATAAAATTTTTAGCTTTTGTAACATTAAAACTTAAATTTTCTTTTACTCCATCAAAACAAAGAGCATTGAAGCATATTGCTATTTCAAAAGCGAAGAAATCTTCACAAGAAAAGTAAAAATCAATTATCCCACTAAGTTTATCTTTATTAAAAAAAATATTATCATGAAATAAATCAGCGTGAATTATTCCTTTTGGTAAATTTTCCGGCCAGTTTTTTTCTACATCACTTAGATTTTCCTCAATTAGTTTTGGTAAATCTTTATGTATGTTTGAACAACTTTCTTTAACTGTATCGAATAAGTTTCTCCATGATTTTACAGAAAGGTCATTTTTCCTGTTAATTTTTAAATTTTTTGTTAATTCATGCATTTTAGCTACTTCAATTCCTATAGATCTACAGTTATCAGGAGATAAATTTCGTTTAGCCTTTCCCTCTAGAAAAGAAACTATCATTAAGTTTTTACCATTAAAATCTGTTACAGATTTTTTTTGATTATTAACAATTGGTATAGGGCATTTAAAACCTGAATTATTTAAATAAGTCATTAGACTAGAAAAAAATGGAAGATCTTTAGATTTTACTCTTTTTTCGTATATCGTAAGAATAAATTTTTTTTTATTAATTAATAATAAATAATTTGTATTTTCAATACCTTCTTCTATTCCTTGAAATTTGTCTAACTTACCCAAGTTATAATTAGACAAAATTTCTTCAATAGTGTCTTTACTTAATTTTGTATAAACAGCCATTAATTTAATTCTTTAGGTAATTTAAAAACTACTTTTTCATTCGCAGTTACAACTTCCTCTATTGAAACATTCATATCTTTTTTTATTTCTAAAATAAAATTTTGAACTAATTCTTCAGGGGCAGAGGCTCCAGATGATAATCCAATTGTTTTACAGTTTTTTATTTTTTCTAGTGGAGCCTTTTTTCCATAAAAAATAAGTTCAGATTCTTTGCATCCAGATTTTTTTGCAACCTCAACTAATCTTGCAGAATTTGATGAATTTCTACTTCCTATAACAAAAAACATTTCACAATTAGGAGCAATTTTTTTTACGGCAGCTTGTCTATTTGTAGTTGCGTAGCAAATATCTTCTTTGATCGGACCTCTGATCTCAG
>MDTB01034522.1_pt1 | contig 17061 bp, 15 predicted proteins | sample 811161 | NCBI WGS metagenome assembly MDTB01 (sample SAMN05326650, study PRJNA326480) | marine metagenome | isolation source: seawater | place: Mediterranean Sea | collected 2009
GTACAAAAGGCTACGGATATATAGAGAGGGTTCTTACCTCAATAAAGCACATCAGTCATCCCTCTCTGTATAATCCATGTTCCTAAGATTTTAATTATTAAAAAAAAACTCCTAAATAACTTTCCTTTAAGAAAACTTTAATTCATATAGGGTTTTAAGAAAGCTATATAATTAATAAAAAATTAAAATTGATGCAGTTTTTCAATTACAAAAATTCAAAATAAGTCGATGTTCGGACGAATGTTTAATTAAACTAGGTTAAAGTTTTAGCTCCACTAGCACTGTATTTTTTTTAATTAGTAAAATAAGAAATTATTTTACAATTAATACTCGAAAAATCAACACAACCAAATGTAAAGTTGAAAGTACTTTTAGCTAATATAGTTTTTATAAAATAAATGAATTTTTATTAAATAGTATTAGGCAAACAACATTTAAAATTGTGGAGAATTATGAAAAACCAAAATCAGCTAAAAAATACAAAACAATTATTTTCAAAAAATAAAATTACATTGATAAATATCATTTTTCGAGACGAGCTAGTTACTAGTGCATAAATTATTTACGCTATCTTATATCTTGCATTTTTAATAATATTTTACCTTCAGTCTTAATTATTAACTTAATCCTTTTTCAAAGCTTCTATTATTTCAATTCATATAAATCCATTGTTCTTCTTTCATAGAACTAAAAAAGACTCCTTGGCATGAGTCAAGGTTTTTTATTCACACTTGCCTTCAATCCATTTAGTAACACCTGCATTTTCAGCATAGCAATCATTATCATAAGTGAATCCATCACAACCACAAACTGGAGAATATATTTCATAGCATAGATTATTGGAAATTTTCGATTCATCTATACATTCATCATTATTCTTGCATCCCCAAATGACGAACATAAGAAGTAATAATAATGTAAAATATTTAGTCAATTAAGAACAATAATTAGATTAAATCTGGAACCAGAAGTAAAGGAATGACAGAGCGAAAATTATCAATAGCATGATTTGTCTTTTTGATAAACGAAAGTAAATAGATCTCTTTTGTTTCTCATTTTTCATACTATTTATTTTTGAAATATATTTTTTCTTCCGAACCAATTGCTCTTTTAAATAATTTTCCTTCCTCATCTTTTTCTATTATCCATTCAGTTCCGTCTCCCTCTGTTCTAGAGTTTTGCAATCCTATTAAGCTATTATTTTTTTTCTGAACTTCTACTCTCTTTGCTAATAAATCTGAAAATGGAATCTTCATTAACAATTCGTCTATCTTTCTTCCTACTGTTTTTAAATGAAACCTATCCTCACCTTTTAATTCTTGATCCAGTTTAGCAAAATACCTTCTTTGTATTTCCAGTTCAGAAAGGTCCTCATCCCATACACTATTCCAAATTTGCTTTAAATAATCTTTATCCAAAATCTTCTATATTTCGTACTTTTTCAAAAGGTTATTCAAACTTAAGATTTATCTTAGATATTAATTAACTTCAAAATTTTTAATTTCATTAAAAAATGCTAAAGCAATCATATAGTTAATCCAACTTCTTTTATGCCCACCACTATGAGCATTTTTTTCATTCAAAGTTGAAAACTTACTTTTATAATCCTGAGCGATCTTATTCCAATCAGCAAAAGGAATTTTATTTTCTCTACAATAATTTTTTAACCAATTATATGAATTTGATGAAGGGTCTGACCAAGATAAGATAGTTTTTATATTATTTTTATTATTAGACTTTATTAAGTTAGAAAAATCAGCCAACATTTTTTGACTATTAGATATATGATTTTTATTTTTTGTCTTTTCTAATATTTTTTCCTGCCTTATCCAAGATATTAAGATCTTAATTCTAGACATTATCTGAGTTTTAGATACAATTAAAAATGGTTTCATATACCATTTATCCCAATATGGACTTCTATGTACTAAATGTTTATGCTTATATCCTGATTGAAATAAAAGGTCATCATGGTAATCATTCTCTGATCCAAGATAACAAACTATATCAGGTATTTTTGATTTATTTTTTATTTCATCCATTCTAATTTTAGATTGTTTCAAGCCATAGCCGGGAGTTCCAAGGTTTAAGACCCCATAATTTTTTTCAAAGTGTGTACTTAACTTATTCTCATTATTAAGGAATAATGATAAATAAAATGGATAACTGGAGTCAAACATCAAACCGGTCCCTTTAGTATAACTATCTCCAATTGTATAAACAATATTGCTAAAGTCTAAAAAGTTTTCTTCAATATTTACAAGGCCAATAGAATTGGTAATATCTTCTTTATAGTGGTCGGTAGATTCAACATTAAATATATTGGATTTAAACTTATATCCTAAAGTTTCACTATACTCATAAGAACTTGTAATATCTGCGTATTTTACTGGAAATGATATTCTAAGTCCTAATTCTAACATCATTATAATTATAAAAAAAATAATTACTATCCCAATATTTTTAATTCCCATTATATTTTTTGCAATAGTCATATCTACTCTTTATTCAAAAAACAAAAAAATCTATACATATTTTACTTCCAACTTATAATCTATATTTTATTATTTTTAATGAAGGCATATCATTTCTTACTACAAAAGGAGCTCACCACACCTTAAACAATTGAATAGAAGAGAAAAGTATTCTTTTACTTTGATTCTTTTGCAACTGAACGAACAAAAAATAAATTTCATATCTAAATCTACTCATCAACTCTATACTTCAAGATGGTTAAAAGGATTAATATCTATAAAAATTATTCAATTTCCATTTCAAAATTAAATATACCAATTAAATCTAAATTAAGTTACCCTTCGTATCACAAATGAAGCACTTTTCAATCCCAATTTAACCTTTTCTGTGAGCTTTAGCATTCCAAGTTGCGTCAGCTGATACTGCTTATAGTTTATTATAAAGCCTACAAAATATTGTATTTTTATTTTTGATATTCGTCAAAAAAAAAGATAACCCAATCCTTAAAAACATGTGATGGGTTCAATACCAAATCCTGCTAGAATATTTTTTAAATCCAAATTCAGTAATCTTTCCGCCTAAAAGACTTGCAAATATTTTATAAAATAAATGTTAGTTTTATTATTTTTAGTATTTTTAGATTTAAAATCATAAAAAACAAACCAAATGAAATGAATAAAATTGAAAATTTAGCATATTTATTTGCAACAATGATGGAATCTGATAGTAAAGTATCTACTAAGGAACTCAACTCATGGTATCAAATAGTTGAGAAGAGATGGACAGAAATACCAAAAGAGCAAGCAGGAAATGCTATAAAAATTGCACTGTATAGTTTAAAATCTCAAAAAAAATCCGAAAAAATAAAAAATCTTAAAAAAGTTTTAAAGTATTTAAAATTAAGTTTACAAAAATCTGAACTTGAAAAACTTGCTGAAGATTTATCTTTAATGATTCAATCAGATGGAACAATTGCAACAAGAGAACTAAATTTAGCAGGATTATTAAATTGGAAACTAGGTTTAGATATAAAATTTGACTAGCAAAATTTCAGCAATCATTGCTCGAATAAAGACCCCATAAACTTAAAGTTTAAACTAATTAGTTTTCTTATTGCAAACATAATATCATGACCAAAAACCAATAACTATGCCAATAACAACTGATAAGAGATTTATCTTTGTTGCGTTATTCTATTCCTTTTTATCATTCATTTTTAAATCTACCAATCATCTTGTAAAAAAAAGCCGCGAGCTTAGGACTTTTGTACATGAAATACAGGAATTTAAATCCTGCTAAAAATACTTCCAAATTTGCTCAATCTTATTTATATCAATATTGCCCATATGTTTCTAGTGTTTTGTTGGCCTTTCATATTCACCATTTATAATTATATAAGACCAAACTTCATTGTTGTTAATCCCACTTGAATATCTTTCATTAATAATAAACCTTTCATCCATTTTATCAATATCTGGAAGTGTATCTATGCTTTATAAAGAACACTGCTTCCGCTCTGCCTAAAACTTTATGGTTGACTCAACATCCATATGGGATCCCCATTTATATTTATTCTCCAAATCACCATGACAGAGTATTGTGCTTTCTTTTGTACCGTGAACGTGAAAAACAGGTACAGGATCATATTTGTTACATAATTCATAGATACATCTCATCATGCAACCTGTGATAAGAGATATTGCTTTGAAAATATCTGGTGCCTCACATCCTAAGAGGTAACTCATGTATCCAACATTTGACATGCCAGTACAAAATATTTTTTCAGAATCTAAATTATATTTTTGCTGTAAAAATGCTGCCAAAGTTTTAATAAATGAGCAAATCATCTACTATCTCATTTTAATGTGTTTCATAGCCTACATTCCAAAAGGATGATCCTTTTGTTGTATATCTTGATTTTTCACTACTAGCTGTACCTTGTGGATAATAAACTACAAAACTATTCTTATTTGAAACCCTATCCATCCCGGAATATTTCTGGATATATGCATTAAGTACCTACAAATCCATGTAATACAGACACTGCAGGGGCACTTGTCTTAATATTTTGTATTATAGAATAAATACTCTCTTACATTACCATGCAAATTAATTTTAATAATATTATCTGATTGATAATTATGAAAGCGATTTGGATAAAATATAGATTGCTAGTTTTTTTTTTATAAAACAAAAAAAATAATAAAGGGGATAAGTATTAAATTTTTCAATATTTTTAATAAAATGTAAAAATAAACACTACCATCATGTCAAAACAAAAATAACTAGAAAAAATAAAAAAATCTAATCATTTATTTACAACTTAAAATTTGGACCATAACAGATATATTCTTTTTCTCCATCATCAATATAAAACTTACTTTGCCATTCTGTATTAAGAACATTCTCAAATTTTCTTAGTACACTTTTAAGAGACTCATAAAAAAATTTTTGTTAAATGCACCTCCTCCCTATATTCTTACTTCTACAATAAATTCCTTTATTCAAAACAAACAATATCAATTTGGTTAATAATATTGTATTCGTCATTAACTTCAATAAACCAGTTTTCAAGATTAACTCTTTTACTTTCAACGTGCAATTTTTTAGGTTATTTGGCAACTAAATCAAAATTGTAGATACATTTTTTCTTTTTTAGATTTAATCAATTTTTAAGCTCTGCGCCAAACTCTAGACCTGAACTAATCCCTGATACTAAACTATCAGAGATAAAGCCAATATCCATATCTATTAAAACACTAACAAGAACCATACAATTATAGTTACTTTTGTAAATATAGATAATACTATATGTTATTTAAAAAAGAAGAAAAGATTAACAAGTCAAAAATATTTGTGCTTTGGTCATTATTAATATCAAAATCAATCTCAGAACTATTTAGAATAGCAATAACCAATAAAACCAAATCGGCATTGTTTATATCACCATCTTCATTAAAATCATAGCTGAAACTTTCCCCGCACTGAAGTGTGGTTGAATACTGAGAAGCATCGTCTGGAAATACTAATAACGATTCACAGAATGATTCATTATCAATTAAGAGATAACTTGCCCAAGTTAAAGCTATTCCAATAATATTTCCTTCAGGAAATTCAGCAGATCCATGACCTCCATTTTCAATTTCGTAATATACTTTTAAGGTAGTCTCAGGCGTATTAGCATAAATATCTTGTCCAATGAACCCGTCGTAAACCACGTCTAAATCATTTAATGCATTCTGCCCATCAATTATTAGTGTAGGAATCTCATGATTTAGAAATTCTGGGATGATGCAAAAGCAATTATTATATTCTGAACAGGCATTACAATCTTCAAATACTAGCGTAGGGTTAAGGGCTATAGATCCTTTAATAACATCTTGATGCTGTGATTCTAAAGTAAGAGCAACTTGTGACGCTCCTCCACCCATAGAATAACCAGCAATAATAAAACCCGTAGTATCTATAATATTATATAATGGAGAACCAATTCTAAAGTGTTCAGCTTTAATAGTTGAAACTGCATCTATTAGCCCAAATGCTCTCTGCTCCCAAGAATCATTTTCCTGATCATTAGGACCAATAACCAAAGATATAAATCCATAAGAAGCAAAAATTTCACCCCATACGGACATAGTAGAACTGCCTCCTCCATAACCAGGTGTAAAAATGATTGGCTTATAAGGTAACTCTGCATTATCCGGATAAAAAAGTAATCCATCATTATAATCAGGTCCATTTCTAAGACCATCAGCTTCGGTTATTAATGAAAATGTGTAAGGTCCATATTCAATTTCACCTCCACCTCCAACTTCACTACATTCTTGAGTCTCATCATTCCAATAACATCCCCAATATTCACAATCATCATAATTTAAATCAGAGCAGTCTGCAGATAAGATTTGAATGAAAAAAAGTGAAAAATAAAAAATATTTATAAACTTCATTAATTATATTACATGTTCTTGAGATTAATAAATAAAGGTTTACACTAAAAAATATACTAATTAGATGTGGAGCATAATGCGTAAAATTAATTTTATTTTAATAATATCATCTTTTTTGTCTGGTTAGATTGTCCTGTTTCAATACTGTAAATATACACTCCTGCTGATACTGGCTGACCTTTATAATTAGTGGTATCCCAAATCACAGAATTTTCTCCTATAGGCTGCTCTGGAATTATAATATATTTAACTACATTTCCTAAAAGGTCAAAGATGGTTATCTTAATATCTGATACTTTTGCTAATTCATATTTAAAAGTTGTAGTTGCATTAAATGGATTAGGATAATTTTGAATATATTCTAAAAATTTTTGGTTTGTGCTTTTTTCATTAACTGTAAGCACTCCATTCATATAATAAATTTTGTATTTAAAAATTTGATTTGCAAATGCGTGTTTTGGGAAATTTATATTGAGAGTCAGATTATTATTTAATGAATCATTAATTTGGGTAGGGAATAAATTTACATGGTGCTGCTCTTGTGGATTGATAATAATAGTATCATTGATGTTTTCAAACCAACCTAGGCTGTCAGCAAAATGATAGGAGATTTCTTGACGATAATTACTTTCATTATACAAAGTAAAATTTAAGGATCTATTAACATCATCTATTATGATACCTCGAAAATTTGAGCCTCCATACTGAATATTCCTGAACTTATCAAAAACCACACTCAAGGCTGTCGGGTGAATTGAAGGGATCTTAAATCCCCGATACCATACTGATTGAGGAATTTGGTGAGATGCTTTCCAAATTAAATTTTCTTCAGCAGATATTTCAATCATTGTACAAAAAGAACCATTGTCATGTCCACTCCCATGGGAATAAAAAAAATAATTTCCGTTTTCAAGTAATTGAACACTTCCCCAACTATGAGCATATAGTTCTTGCGGTAAATCATATTGCCATATGGTTTCGCAAGCAAAGTCTGGATGAACTCTTATCCTCCTTATCCTTGTAGTTGGATATTGATCAGAATTAAATAATTCACTTAATTTTCCATTATCAAAAAATAAGAGATCTCCATTGTAAAGCATTTGAATATGATGTTGGCAACTAAATAATAAATCTGTGCAAATATTTTCATCCCCATATCCATAGATATCTGGTGGCCCCATATTCCATACAACTTCCTTGCTTGGGTATGATATTTTTGTTATTCGAGAAAGGTTCCTATTTGATACGTAAATCATATTTTCACTATCATCAAAGTGAAATGCATTTGTATGATTCCAATCAAACAACATCCCATAATGACTTCCATTAAGTGGACTCCACCATCTACCTTCAATTGAATCATAATCTTCCATTGTAAAAAAATCAAAAGGATTCCAGTCCCAGACCATTTCATTTGTTTGGCTATCCCATTCAGAAATTTTTGTTGCTCGCCATGTGAACTCATTTGTGATTCCGTCCGCTAAATATCCTAAGTTCTGATAAGATTCTGTCCAAGGACCAATTGGAATGGGACCTAGTTGATAATCAGTTGTGACTCCCATATAATTACCATTTGAAAGTTGTTTAAATTCATGTGCGTCCATTTCTGTTCCTTGAGGAGTCATCCATGAAATTTGATTATAAAAGTTCAACTCTACACCTCTTCCATTTTTCATTCCAAAAAGCTGACCATGTTCGTTCCAACTTGTTATGTACGCAAAATTAGAATTCCAAATTTGATTACCATTCTTATCAACAACAACCATTGCTAAAGTTGGAGAAACTTGGCTAAAAAACATTAATCCATCTTGCAATACATCATTATCAATAAAATCAATATTTAAATCTGTGGATGGAATTTTTGGAGCGATACTAAAAGAAAGTGTATCGGACCATTCAATATTGCCATTATCATTTTGCAAAATTGAAAGAATGGAACTATATGAATTATTCCATCTAAAATTATTGTGGTCAATATAAAGTGTTTTTTCTACAATTTGATTTAAGATCATAACTGAATCTTGATCGTAAACTTGAAGACGGTAGCTATTTGTATTTGGTTGTTGTTCCCAAAGAAAATCAATATGTGTGTAACTAAGGATCGCTCCTTCTTCTGGTTTAATAAATTTTGCATAACAGCAAAAAATTAATAGGAAATAAATAGAAAATAACTTTAGCATGGTTTTTTAAAAACTAAAAATTCAATACCACCTATTGATAGAAAATTTTTATCTTTAAATCTAACATCATCTCACAAACAAAGACCCATTTGAATTTGAGTTTCAATCGATAAAGGTTGAATTATTTTTTATAAATTGCTATTGCAAATAACTCTTTCTGTTTTTCATGCCTAGAGGATGCGATCATCTCCCCTTTATCGTTCTCATTTAGGTTGAAATGCTGTTTAGTATTCGTAGATATATTTTGAATTACTATACCATTTGCTCCCAATAAAGCAGCCTCTTTCTTTATTCTTTCCAAAGCTTTATTTGTTTTTTGTTGATGTGTAATATCAATTGATATATCTTTGAATGCTAAATCACTACTAGCTTCGATAATTGCTATTTTTTCATAACTGTTAGGATAATCTATATAAACTTTTACATCTTTGTAATCTATTGGAACATGTGTCTCTCCAACAATGATATGCGAAACAGGATAACATGATTTCACCAATAACAATGAAATTAATAAAAGTAATAGCTTAGAATTGTTCATGCTTAAAGTTACTCATTATCACCTAGTATAAAACTAAAATAATAATCAATCATTGTTATTAATTATCTTTAGATGAATATTTTTTAATACTCCTTCCACAGTAAAAATATTATCTTGGTAATTATATCTGAGATGTTTTCCTTACATGGAATGAGATATAATTCATAAATCTGTTATTGAAAAAATGGGAAAATCAAGAATAAAAAGGACTAGAATTAAAAAATATTCCAGATCTTTTTTCTAATAAATACTAAAGAACTATGGATAAAAGAATTTGAAAAAGAATTAGCATTCAAATGAACGATTATAACTGCAGTACCTAATTTCTTATTTTAAAAATAGGGAATTCTTGCTACTTCCAAATTTTTTAATAGTTGATTTTATTGTGGATCAACAAGAATAAAGAAGTGAATAGTATCGAAAAGAACTTTTTACTTTCTTTTTAAATACTTTTTTATGGAAAAAGAGAGATTATGCATCAAAACCAAATTCCTAAAAACCTAATTAAAGATTTTCTTCAAGGCTATGTTTAGATAAAAAATTCCAAATTAATTGGTTAGAATTCTCACTTCCATCTGAGAAATTAAACCATATATGAGACCCATTGTTTATCTTATATAGTTCAACTAAGGAACCAAGAGTGCCATTGTCATATAAGAAATGCTCTATTAAGTTACCATCATTAAAATTGCTAATTTGTGGAATTGAATCAGTATTATTGAAATCAGTCCAAAATTGTATTTCTTCATCAACAGATAATGAAAAATTATCAATACCTGAATAAGGCCTAACGTTATCTGATGTGCCATGTAATATCATGATTCCAACTGGTTGAAGAGGGTCACAATTATCTAAAGCCCAATCTGACATAAGACCAGAAATAGAAGCTATTGCGGCAAATTGATCTAGATGACAAGCTACAGAGAATGAAAACCCTGCACCATTCGAGTAACCACATGCATAAATTCTATTTTCATTGATATTATAGCCTTGAGATAATTCATTTATTAACAATCTGATAAAACCAAAATCATCTGAGTTACTTTTATTATCACCTCCACCCTCTGCTATATTCCAATGTGGAGAGCCTTCTTCTGAAATCAATCCCTGCGGGTAAACTAAGATAAAACCAGCAGTGTCCGCAATAGTTCTAAAATCAGCAGTGAGCATATGATCAGTGGCTGTTCCTCCGTAGCCATGAAAATTAAATACTATTGGATGCGAAATAGTTGAGTCATAGTTTTCAGGAATATGTAATAGATATTCTCTATCTTCATTATTATGGCTGAGAATTAATGCATCTTCATTATAAAAAGAACTATCTTTAACAGAGCAGGCACCAAAAATTAAAAGAAAAATTAATTTGTGTAAATTTTTATATTTAAAAGTCATAATGAAATCTACAAATTCACCAACAAACAAAAAACCTCTTCTCTTTGAGAAAATAGTATTTGGCAAAATAGGATTTGTCTTTTTAAGCACCACATTTTCTTGAAAAATAGAATTAGTCTTGAGGCCTATTTTTTTGCATAAAAAAACTATATCTGTTCTAAAGTATCCTAAAAATTTTAAATCAATCCAACATCTCGTAATTTAATTATCAAGTGGTGAGAAAATCTTTCAAAACCTAAATCATTTAGATGTGTCCCATCTACGGTAGCTTCAGTATCTTTATTTATACATCCCTCCTGTGCAACTAAATGCAAGTTTTTTGAACCTTTGTATTTTTCATTATCTATTTGCTTTTTTAGCAACATATTTTTCTCAACAACTGATTTAACAAATTTTTTATCTGGGTGATCTAAATTAGATAAATATTGCTCATGAAAAATTATAGGACAGTTAAGATTGTTTTTTTTGGAGCGTATAGCGTTTATAAATGGTCGTGTATTTTTAAGTACTATCTTTTTATTAATATTCCACATACAATCTATAATAAAAATTGCACTATCTATTTTAGATAATATATCAGCAATCGATAATTCCAAATGCCCATTTCCACTAAATCCAAAATTAATACAAGTTCTATTTAATTTTCGAGAAATAATATTGGTATAAGCTAAGCCAGGTCTTGAAGCACAACCACCTTGTGTTATACTAGTACCATAAAAAATTAATGGAGGACTTTTTTCATTTATAATTTTTATGTCAGAATTAACGTCAAATCCTAATTCAAGAGAAGTTAAGGTGTTGTATAGTGGAAAATGGATTCTATAATGCTTTAAATGTTTTTGCAATCCTTTAAAAAGGTAAGTTTCATTTTTTAAATCTGTTGGTATCCCCGCACTAATAAAGTGCCACTCCTCATTTTTTTTCTGATATAAATCAACACCGTTTACTCCAACATCGTTCATATGATGCATTTTAAAACGGTTTTTTAGAGTCCATTTAATTAACAGCCTTGATGTATTGCTCGAAAAAGAGACACTCACACCTGCGGAATTTTCAGATAAATCCCAAACCTCTTTACGAACATGACTTTTATACTTTTGAGGAAATCTCTGAAATTGATATTTTCGAGGACTATTTGGCTCTAGAATACCTTGAACATGCTTTGATTTGACCCTTAGAAACTTCAATTAAAAAACCATATCTCCTAATTTTCAACCCAGCCTGAATCCCCATGATCCCGTTCATTGGAACTTAAAGAGAAAAACATTTTCCTGATATCAATAATTCCACCGATAGTAAACCATATTATAATGATAAATGAGAATACTATGTTTATATATACTTGATATTTCCAATAAGTCATCCAAGACTCGTCAGTTACACTATAAGACAAGTTATAAATTGTTCCAAAAATAAACACTAAAGTGAAAAATATATTCCATAAATAGCTGATAAAATAAATTATTTTATCTTCAAAAGTAAATTCATTCCCAACTCCAAAAATTTTCCATATAGTTTTAACTCTTTTTTCTACAAATGTCATCTCACCCTTGATACTGTAATCTCCACGATTTAAAAGTTTATCCATATTTATTTTTTCTTTAAATGTTAGCAACGAGACTACGATGTATGAGCAAGAAGAAGCTGCCATGCTTATACCATAAAATTTTATACCATTAATTTCTTTCAACCATAAAATAAGATCCTTCAACCAATTCAAATTTCTGCCATCAGTGAGCCAAGAATCTGAAACTTGAGGCACTATGGTTCCAGTAACAGCGATGGATGCTCCTATAATCATGGCTGCCCAGGCTCCTTCTGAAGTGCCCTTATCCCAATATAAACCACCGATAATTACTGCGCCAACTCCTCCAGCAAATATTGCAAAAGTTACAGCAAAATAAAGCGCAATTTCTTGACTTTGGTCAAAAACTAAACTGAAGACAAATATAAAAATAGCAACACCAAATATTGAATATCTCAGAGCTTTTAGATGTTCTTCTTTACTAAAAGGTTCTTCTCTAAATGGCATTAATACATCCTGAACGAAAATAGAGCCCCATGAGTGTAGATATGTGTCGTGTGTGCTTATAAATGCGGCAAGCATGAGCGCTGCAAAAGCACCTAGCAAACCAGCAGGTAAGACTTCAGAAAGTATAATTGGAGCTCTCATTTGACTTTTCAATGTGTCTGTTTCTAAAGTACTCAAGGTATTATTAACCGAATCTGCTACTGATTGAAAATCAGGATGATTCATAAAAACGTAGGCTAAAACAGGTACTAGAAAGATAAACAACCCTTGAGGCTTCCATCTAATATCTCCCAATACTGCAGCCATCTTCGCTTCATGTGCACTCCTAGCAGATGAGTTATATGCCTGATGTCCTTGCCAACTTAATTGTCCATAAAACATGCCAATTAAGCCAATTAAAAAATAGGTTAAGTTAAAATCTTCTACTTTACTAGTCTTAAATGGATTTATTAGAGATGAATTTTCGTATTTAGCATTAATCTCTTTAACTTTCTCTACTTTCTGCTTGTCGGAAAGAAGTTTAAACGACTGGGTTTCCTCTAATTTCCCAATATCTTCTTTAGCTAATTTAATAGGTGTATTTTTTAAAGAATCAGATACCTGATCCCATCCAATATTTTTATACAAAAAAATGGTAATAACAAATAGAACTATTATAAGGAATACGCCCTGAAAAAAGTCAGCAATAATTACAGCTATTTGTCCCCCAGTGTACACAAAATACAGTGCAATGCTTATTAAAATAATCATTACCAAGGGAAAAGTAGGAATCCCAAAATAAAAATCAGCAAAACCACAATAACTAATAAAAAACTGAGCACCTACAGCAGGGAAAATACCAAAATTGATAATACCACAAACAAAAGCAACTATGCCTGCAAAAATTCTAAATTTTTTGCTATATCGCTTTTCAAAAAACTGAGCTAAAGTTAGACTTCTTGTTTGCCTAAACCTATATATAACCCAACCAGACGCTGTGATAGCTAGTAGTATAATACCCTGACTAAGACCCCACCACTGAAAAGAAAAACCTGTTATGTAACCTACTTCTAAGAATGATACAATGGATATGGCTCCTAGTCCTGCCGCTCCTTGAGAAACACTTATCAAGTACCTGCCAGCGGTTCTTCCAGCAGATAAAAAATCAGCCACACTTCTCATCAATCCTTTTGTAAAGCTCACAGAGTAGACCATGCCAAGTAGGACAATTGAGACAATTAGCCAATCAATAAATGTTAAATTCATTAAAAGAAGTGTTTTTACTTAATTAAATAATTAAAAGTATATTTTTAAATTTATTCTAAGAGAAGAAATATACAATATACTCTAAATAATTTTATAAATCCCTGATACTTATGAGTAGTAATATTTTACAATATGTATTATCTCAAACTTACCTGAAAGTATTATCAAAACTAAGGCCACTTTTCTACAATAGGAGGCACCTTCTTGCATCCATACTTGGAAAATTGAAAATAGGTTGAAATAATTAATTGGAACTTTTTATGATCTATCAGTTTAGCATTACCATCGAAAGTATTTAATACATAGAAATATTTTTAATAATTAGGCTAGATTCATAAAAAAAAACAAAAACTTCACTGAAGTGAGTATATAGTTTTTTCTATAAAATTTAAAATAGAAAAAAGAATAAAATAGGAATGAATAACTTAGTATAAACTTTTAGACCGAGTTTTTACTATTTTTTTTAATTCTCATATATATTGGTAGAGCTATGATAAATCCTGTTAATGCACCAACTATAGTTGTATTGGTTGGAGAAGGGATAAAACAAGGTGAGGGCGGACAAATAGAAGGATCACAAATAGAATAAGATGGGTAAGTAAACCCAATAAGACTTCAAATAGATGTTGGTATAGTAATTAATCTCAAATCCCAACATAAATAGATATTTTATTTCGTAAAAGATATTTACAATATATTCAAATCTTCCCAAAAACAAAAATTTTACAAAATTGAGGGTTACTAAATAAAGATAATTTTATTTTAGCAATATCATTTTTTTAGTTTGCCAGAACTCTCCTGCCTTCATATCATAGAAATACACCCCTGCTGAGACCTGTGAGCCTCTTTCATCTTTTCCATTCCAATCAATTGAATATACACCTTCAGACTTGAAGTTATTAAATAATTCTATTATATGATCACCTTTAACATTATATATATTAACTTTTACAATTTCCTGATTGGGTATTGAATATGAAATTATAGTTGACGGATTAAATGGATTAGGGTAATTATTATCAAGTCTGAAATAGTTAGGTAACTGTTTTTCAAAATCATTAATAAGCATATTTTGAATATTATTTACCCTAAGGAAACCAAATTGACCGTTGTCGATAGCAATTATCGCTCCTCCATCATGAGTTAAATCAATTGCCTCTCCAGCCCAGTCATTAGTTTCTTCCAATACATCATAAGAAGAAAATGTTTTTTGCCAACTAACATCACCAGAATCATTGAATTTAATTAAATATGCATTCCATATATCTGAACAATCCTGTCCATCACACTCAGAATACTCATCATATTCATCTCCTGTTCCTGCAATCGTAACACATCCACCATCATTAGTCGCCTTTATTCCCCATGCTTCATCATGAATGTATTCAGGGTTGAACCCCCTTGGGTTTCCTACAGTATTAGCCCAGATTAAGTCACCATTATTATTTATTTTCACAGTATAAGTGTCCCAATTTTGGGTTTCTGATAATGTATGCCCTGAAAGAAAAATATCACCATTATCATTCATATCCATCCCAAAACAGTGTTCTTCATTATTACCTCCATAAGAAAAATGCCAAATAACATCACCTTCTAAAGACATTTTTATTACTTTATAGTCAGATGCTCCTTCAGATAAACCTGATATAATTAATTCATTGTTAAAATTCTGCACTCTATATGCTTGGTCAATAAATTCACTTAAGTTTTGACTTAACATCGCATTCCCATAATCATCTAGGAACATAATGTATCCCTGACCTTCGGTGTAAAATGTATTTAATGGATCTGCTGCATAAACATAACCTACTGCAGCAATGCCACCGGAAAATGATGTCGCATGTTCAAAAGCATCTATTCCTCCATTATCAAAAGTTTCAAGAAAAATTGTAGAGCCATCTTCTTTATTTAACAAAATTAAAGCACTGTTTTGATCTATCCCACCTAAAATTAAATAACCATTATTTAACTCAATAGCACTGTTACCTAGGTTATGTTCACCAACATATATTTCTCTACTCCAATTAAACTGTCCATTGGAATTGAGTTTTACAACAAAAATTTTAGAACTCAAATTTGAATAATCATAGGTTTCTCCTACCTGTAAAAACCCATTGTCCTCACAAGTAAGAATGTAGTGCCCAATTGATTCTTCTCCTGAACCACTAAATTCTTCGAACCATAAAATATCAGGTTCTGATAACGATATTATTGGAAAAATAAATAAAAACAATCTAAACATTCCTAAACCTCTACCCATCATCCTACTAACAAAAAAGACCCGCGAATGTAATGCTCCATGCATAAGAATAATTCTATTTTAAAAACATCATTCATCATTCAAAAAATAAATTACTATTATTTTTAATCAAGTGAGTATATAACGCCAGATCTAGGGATTATAAATTCACCTTTAAAGTTTTTATCATTGGCAATAATATTTTCTATCTTTTGAATTGGCTCAAGGATAGGTTCAGTTGTAAGTACAAATGTACCAAAATGCATCCCAACACTTTTTTTTGATTTTATATCTTTGTGAATCAATATCGATTCTTGAGGGTTTACGTGAAAATTTTTCATAAACCATCTAGGTTCATAAGCACCAATTGGAATTGCAGCTAAGTCAAATGGACCATAGGTATCACCAATATGCTTAAATTGTATTTTATTGTAACCGGTGTCTCCTGCAAACCAAAATTTAAAACTTCCAACTTTAATGAACCATGAAGACCATAAAGTATCAAAACTTTTAAACAAACTCCGCTTTGACCAGTGTTGAGATGGTAAACAAGTAATTTGTACGTTATTTTGATTTTTCTCTTCAAACCAATCCAATTCAATTACATTTTTTATATTTAGCCCTTCAAACCAATTTTTTAGTCCAAGTGGTACGTACCATACTGTTAAAGAATCCTTCCCAAGACTTTTTACAGAATTTTTATCCAAATGATCATAATGATTATGGCTAATGATAATTATATCAATTTTTGGTAAAGATTCTATATCAATTGCTGGGAGAGAATATCTTTTTGGACCTAAAAAATCAATTGGGGAACATCTATCTGAAAAAATTGGATCAGTTAAAATAGTTTTTCCATTAATATGTAATAGCATAGTAGAATGTCCTATCCATGTTATGAAACTTTTATTGGTATTAATCTTTTGGATGAGGGATTTTATACTCAAATTTTTCCCAGTTCGAAAATCAGGGTTTGGGCGATCAGTTGTCATCATATTAAACAAATCACTGAA
>MDTB01006904.1_pt1 | contig 17060 bp, 20 predicted proteins | sample 811161 | NCBI WGS metagenome assembly MDTB01 (sample SAMN05326650, study PRJNA326480) | marine metagenome | isolation source: seawater | place: Mediterranean Sea | collected 2009
CGGCTTCGGCTTCGGCTTCGGCTTCGGCTTCGGCTTCGGCTTCGGCTTCGGCTTCGGCTTCGGCTTCGGCTTCGGCTTCGGCCGGAATAATGCCCTCTCCGTGAAGAGTCGCAAAATCCTCTGCGAAAGGTTCTTCTGCACCCGCCGAGTCGGCTGAATCGACGATCTCAGACTCGATATAGTCATCAATGTCATTAAAAGCAGACTCAGTATCCGACTCATTGCTTAATGATGTTCTAAACACCGCGTCGGTAAATCCGTGCCCAATACCAAAGATATGACTAGCTAAACGCTCCAAACGATGAGCAATTAGGTCATCTACCGCCGTATCATCCATCTGTAACGATACGTCACCGCGCGCCATGCTCTCATCCGGACGCAATTGCACACCCTCTGGATCACCGTCGATTGAAGATAAATACATCGCTAAGTCCTCAGGATGCATTTTTAGGACTGGTGGATTTTTTGGTTGATATCCTTCCAACTGGTCGAGACACCCTTGCACCAGACGAGCAACCGCTGTCGGGCCGACTGTCAACTCACCACGGACCAACTGTGTGCCCACGTGCACCGCCAAACGCGACAATGGCTCAAAAAACTCACTGACATTATCACTCGCATGCGTCAATTTCTGAGTGAGCCCATCGTACGTTTTCCGACTGGACTCGAGTTGCTCTTGGAATTCTTTTTCTGCTGAGTCACGTACCTCAATACGAACACGCTCAATCTCGGCCTGGGCATCAGCAAGCTGCCGCCGTAGTTCTTTGATCTGTGGCTCGTATTGCTCCGTCAACTCCACCTGTTTAGCGGCTACCGCTTCAGCAACGCGAGCCTGAGCTTCCTCATCGGTTAGACCGATTAGAGGAGGTTCCGGCTCATCGGACGTCTCTATATCAGTTTCTTCCAGGGACACATCTGAAATACCCTCTGGGCTCTCCTCAGATTCAGCAATCTCTGGATCAGAAGTCACTTGCTCCGCATCCAAGTCAGCCTCAACAGCATCACCAGACTCCGGTGTGTCAACTGGGGCAGCCTTGATTTCCATCGGCTCAAACGTCGCCTCTGTGTCAAGAACTCGCCAAGGGGGATCCTCAAACGGAAAATCATCCTTCCTGTTTAATAGTTCGTTGTCCTCAAACGGCTGATCGAGATCGGCACCATTGGCGATATACGCTGCTTTCTTAGACGAAATCATCACCACGACCCGCTAGAACAAGTTCCCCAGCGTCAGACAACTTACGCGCAGTACGCATAATATTCTTCTGCGCCTCTTCCACGTCACTAATGCGGAGGGGACCTTTGGCCTCCATATCATCGATAAACATCACTCGGGCGCGTGAAGACATGTTGTCAAAAAACTTCTCTTTCACGAATTCGCTAGCGCCTTTCAATGCCGTCATCAGGAGGTCTTGATCGACATTCCGCATGATTGTCTGAATCGCTCGGTTATCCACGTCAACCAAGTTCTCGAAGGTAAACATGTTATCTTGTATTTGGAGCATAATGTCCTCGTCAAGATTCGACAGTCCCTCCATGATTTGGCTTTCCATATCTACCTTCACAAAGTTCATGATCTTGGCCGCCTGCTTTACGCCGCCGACGCTTGAAGACCGTGCCGATGAGTTATTGCTAAACTGCTTCTTCATGATACTTTCAAGCTCAAGCATCGCAGCGGGTTGAACGGTCTCAAGTGCAGCCACGCGCTGCATAATCTCAGGCCGGACGGCTTGAGGTAAAAACTGCAGGACGTCGGCCGCTACCTCAAACTCAAGAACAGACAGAATAATCGCAATGACTTGCGGGTGTTCGTTCCGAACCATATCCGAAATTGCTCGGGCATCCATCCATTTAAGGATATCCAGACCCTTAGATGCCTGCCCGGGGAGAATGCGCCCCATCACAGATGCCGCTTTATCTTCACCGAGCGCACGCCTCAAAACATCTTCCACATAGTCGCTGGTCCCAAGCCCCAGACTCGACTGATTTTTCAATGTTGAAACGAACTCATCCAATACGAAGTTTACGGCTTCCTGAGACATATCAGCGGCACTCACCATCGCCGCACCAATTCTCTGAACCTCTTTCGGATCCATGTACGCGATGATATTAGCTGCCTCTTGCTCACCAAGCAGCAGTAGAAGCACCGCGGCTCGGTCTGTGGATGTTAGCCCCTCGATTTCCTCACGAAGGGCATCTGTCAATTCCTGTTGATCCATGTCTGCCATGACGAACCTCTTAACTCGCCTTAATCATTGACTTCAATACAGTCGCTACTCGGCCTGAATCTTCCTGGACCAGCATCCGGATCAGAGCGACTTTATCGTCATACGTATTCGCAGTATCTAACAAATCAGCAGAGATTGAAGACTTCTTAGGCTTTAGCTTCGCTCTGATCTCTTCCAAAGACTCACCTTCCCCGATCTCAATCTCGCTATCATCAACGATTGGCTCGCCGTCGGGGCCCACAGGGACACCGTCAGCGTTCACACCCACAGCACCAGCTGGAAGCGGCTGTCCATCCGGACCAAGTACCGGCGAATTCGCTTGTTCCTCAGCCAAACGCATCGCCTCAGCTTGCTCAGCGGCCTTGCGCTCGTGAGGCAACGGAATACCAAGAAGCTTGTAAGCCACCGGCCGAATCAAGATGAATGCGATCATCGCAAACACGATCATCGCAACGATGCCCTTGATCGCATTAAGTAACAATACATTTTCATACCACGGCATAAGATTCTCCAATTCGGCATCCGGATCGAAGGGTGTGGCAACGACAGTCACCTGATCACCCCGCTCGGGATCAAAGTTCACGACACCCCGAACCAAATTATTCACACGCATTAATTCAGGCTCACTCATTTCGGTAAGGACTGGACCTTCAAAATCTGCCGGATCGATACCCTCCGGTGGTTGAGGATACTCACCGGGCGCAAACCGATTAACCGCAACAGCGACCGACACCCGCAATACCTCACCATTAGCATCCTTGACCGTACGAACGATGCGGTCGAGCTCATAGTTCCGCGTTGTCCGCGAGCTGACGGTCTCACCAATATTTGAGGTCGACTTTGACGTCGCACGACCGTCCTGATCGAACTCAGGGTCCATAGGCGGCTGGTTCGTCGTTGAGCCGGGTATGCCTTGTGCGTCAGCGGTCGCCATCCGATCGAGAGACAACACTTCAGATCGTGTCTTTTCTCCTTTTTCGTTCGGATCATAAGTCTCAAAAGTACTTTCGACTTCAGTGAAATCTAACTCAACATCAACCTGAGCGCGCACATTATCTTCGCCGTAAATTGGTCCAAGTAGCTGATAAATACGATTTCTGTAGGTGTCCTCGATTTGCTGCTTATGACGCAACTGCGCACTAGTCATACCAAGCGGATTCTCCTGGCTCGTATCACTCAACAAGTTACCCAGTGAGTCCACGACAGACACGTCTGTTGGATTCAAATACGGCACACTAGAGGCAACCAAATTAATAATCGCATTCACTTGGCTCGCATCCATGTTACGGCCCGGGTAGCGTGTAATCACCACAGAAGCTTTTGGTGGCGTACGGTCGCGTACAAATACAGATTGCTGCGGCAGTGCCAGATGGACGCGGGCATGCTTAACGGTCGAAATCCTCAGAATTGATTTAGCCAATTCCTGCTCAACCGCGGCTGCGTAGTTGGCCTGCTCCATAAACTGAGACGTTGTAATTGACGCAGACTGACTCAGGGCCTCAAAACCGCTCGCCGAGCCTTCCGACGGAATACCCTGCGAGGCGAGATAGATCTTCGCCTCGTGGTAAGCGCTTGCATCAACCTCAAGTTGGCCTGTTTGGCGGTTAAGCTGTGGCGAGAAACCTCCCTCTTTTAGTGCTTCCATAGCGGATTGACGATCTGCATCAGTCATCCCTGGGAACACAGGGCGATAAACCGGCTCTTGCATTGCCATAAATGCAGCGGCAAAAAATACCAACAAGATACCGATCATAATAACCGGGGTTGCCTTCTTCACTGCCGGTTGTGCCAGCACCTCTTTTATATTCGGAAATGCACGACCCACTGTATTTTCGAGAATCCCTGGAGCGGTTGTCACTGCCGACGGCGTGGATTGACTTGCAGGCATTACAGCCTGAGTATCGGGCGCGTCTTGAGTCGCCTGTTCAGCTACTTGCATTGCCTGCATATCTGCTGTTGTAGTTGCCATTATCGTCACCTAATCCTTAAACCGGCATGTTCATAATTTCTTCGTACGCTTTCAGCACCTTGTTACGGATCTGAAGCGTCGCTTCAAATGCGAGCGATGATTTCTGCATCCCAATCACCACATCCGTGAGCGGAACGTTTTCACCCCGCTCATAGGCAGCCCGCAACTCAGCCGACTGCATTTGTGCGCTATTCACGTCGGTCACCATCTGATTGATAGTTTCACCGAAAGTTGGCTTTTGAATTTCTGTCGGCGCGATCGCCGCTTCTGGCTCGCGCGTTTGATTGACACGGGTCTGGTAGGCCTTGATTTGGTCCATTACCAGTTGTGCGTGCATTGATCCTGTCTTATCGATCATGGGTCATCTCCTCACGCACAATGAGACAGCCCGGAACTGGACTCTCTTAACTTAGCCATCTTGTATCGCAACGTACGCGGACTAATCCCGAGCTTCTTCGCTGCCTCCTCACGCGTTCGCGTAGAGCGAATAGCATCCATAATCACGTCATATTCACTTGCCCGAACCGCCGACTGGAGGTCACGCGGTCGCGCTATCATAGGTACCTCTGGTGTTGACATCGGCATACGGGTAGTCTCGAACGAGGGGCCAGTCATTACCTGAGACAGATCGGCCTCAGATCGCGGCATCGGCTCGTCAAAGAAAATATGCTCTGCATTAATCCGACCGTAGTCCGCAAACACAACGGCACGCTGAATCACGTTATCGAGCTCACGCACATTTCCTGGCCAGTGATAGCTGTATAGCTGTCGGAGAGCGGCGTCTGTAAATTCAGGACTCGCACACCCGTGCTTGGCTGCCAACAAGTTCGCGAGCGGCACGACATCACCTAGACGCTCGACAAGAGCCGGCACCTGGAGCTTAAAGGCACTGATCCGGTAATAGAGGTCTTCCCGGAAAGTCTTGTCGGCAATTCCGGCTTTTAGGTCCTTATTAGTGGCCGCGACGAGTCGGAAATCGAGAGCGATTGGGTCTCGTCCGCCCAACCGCACCACTTCTTTTTCCTGTAGCACGCGAAGTAGTTTTGCTTGCAGTTGGATCGGCATCTCACCAATTTCATCAAGGAAAACTGTTCCGCCCCGCGCTTGCTCAAATATGCCAGCAAGCTCGCGAGTCGCTCCTGTAAATGCCCCTTTTTCGTGGCCAAAAAGCATATCTTCGACTAGATGCTCAGGCATCGCAGCGCAATTCAGTGCAACAAAAGACTTAGCAGACCGGTCAGATAGCTCATGTAGCGTCCGCGCAAGAACTTCCTTCCCCGAGCCGGTCGCACCTTGAAGTAAGACAGCCGCCCTGGTCACCGCGAGACGCTCAATAAGAGCGAGCAAGTGTTGTGATTTTGGGTCGACAAACACATAGTCTGCGGAGCGTGGCACCGTAGGCTCTGGTCGCGATATCCCATACTCTGATGAAGCTGCACGCAACTGTGCTTCGAAGATAGGCTTCCATGTTTCTTCAGTAAAATCTGCATCGCCGACAACGTGAACGCCGGGGATCCGATCTAGCGTCGTGATCGTTTGCAAGTCCGACGCGTCGGCCCGAATCACAAATTGAACGTCATCACCAAAGACGCGCATCGATTCGATCATCGATTGTAGCGATGACCCGGGCTGCATTTTTGTTACGATAACTCCCAAGTCTTTCTGCCGTGAGAGGCCCTCGACCTGAGTTGAAACCACAGCCTCGAATCCTAGAGCCAACGCTAATTGTTCAATCGGAGCAGCCTCGGGCCATGCCGCGTCCGCGATACCTAAAAGCCGTTTTGATACAGTTGATGAGTACATAACTTCCGTTCACCTGTTGTCGTTCTGCACAGGTGGAAGCAAGCGGCATGCCAGAAGCGGCAAGATAGCGCCAGACGGCTATCTCAAGGGCGGCAATTCAGATCCGGGAGGCGTGCAAAGGACCGAATGACGGTTTCTCGACAAGCGTCACGCGAGCTTGTACTTGTTTATTTTCTCGATAAGCGTCGTGCGCTGAAGATTCAAAAGACGAGCCGACTGCGATACGTTCCCATTCGATTCCTCAAGCGCTTTGAGAATTAGGTTTCGCTCAATTTCCGCCATGTGATCTTTTAGATGAACACCATCTTCAGGGAAGGACGTGGGTACGCTGACGGTCGCTGAAGCCGACCCCTGGGCCCGCATAATCGCGTCCTCGACGGGATTCTCCGCTTCCGGGACATACAGCGACAGCTCTAGTTCGTTTTGTACCGGACCGCCATCAATGAAACCGTGACCCGACGTGGCACCAAACCGCGCGATATCACCGGGTAACAAATTGGCGGGGACCTGAGAAAGCGAGACTTTTTGGTTTGGAAAGAAACAGCTCAGACGATGCACAAGATTCACGAGCTCTCTGATATTGCCAGGCCAATCGTAATCACACAAAGCGTCGATAAGTGAGCCATCAAATATCGGCATTCCGCCGTCAACATTTGCGTGTTTTTTTAAGTAATACTGGATGAGTTCCGGGATATCTTCTCGGCGCTCGCGAAGGGCCGGCAAAATAATCGGAATCACGTTTAAGCGGTAAAATAGGTCCTCTCGAAAATCTCCGCGGTCGATGTACCTATCCAGATCTCGATGAGTTGCGGCGACCACCCTTACATTTACGGCAACGGGCTTGGTCGAGCCGACTGGATCGACGGTCCCTTCCTGGAGCACTCGCAGTAACTTAACCTGCATCTCGAGTGGCATATCACCAATCTCGTCAAGAAACAGCGTGCCGTTATTTGCCAACTCAAAGCGGCCGGTCCGGTCCGAGATTGCCCCGGTAAAGGCCCCCTTCTTATGGCCGAATAATTCCGACTCCAATAATTCCTTCGGAATCGCACCACAATTCACAGGAACAAATTGTTGGGAAGAACGAGAGGAACCTGTATGCAAGGCACGCGCCACGAGTTCTTTACCGGTGCCACTTTCTCCAAGTATCAAAACGCCCGCGTCCGACGCGGCCGCTTGGCTTATTAAACCGCGTAACTCACTGACCACCCGGCTCTTACCGATGATCAAATTAAGCGCCATAGGCGACAAACCCTGAAGAGTCAATGTTCATAGGGATGTCAGTATAGAGGAGGAGGCCTAGACCTCAAAATTTTAGTGTGATCCCCTACGCTTTAAGCGACTCAAGGGTCGAGACGTAGATTCGATGATGGAAAGCGGAGCCCCATTTTTCGGGGACTTGATGGATCGTATTAAACTGATCAAACGTCTGAATATCTGTAGTGTGGGCGAGAAAAGAGCGCGTCTCATTCTCGAGTATCGGGCCCCATGCCGTGGGGTCTTCGACATCTAATAATCCTGCGTAGATTTCCCTGAACAATGGGCCAGGAGAGGCCAACCCCTGGTTCTGCCGGGTCTCAACCTCCAGATCAAGCGAATTTTTTGGGTCAATGGTCCCGGACATTTAATTAGCCGCCGTTTGCTACTTGCTGCTGTTGCAGAAGCTCAGGTACTTGCGACCAGGCTTCACGAATTTCGCTGATAAGACGCTTCACTTCCTGAACCGCTTCGAGATCATTTTTTAGGTTTGCGTGCATCAAACGACGAGTGCAGTAGTCATACAAATCACCAAGATTTGCGGCAATTTCACCACCCTTCTCAATATCCAAGGAACCCTGGAGTCCCAGCACAATGCGTATGGCACGACTAATCGATTCACCTTTAGCCTCTATCTCGTTTCGCTCTATCTGACCCTCAGCGGCCGACAACGAGTCTATCAGTCCATCGAAGAGCATCTGGATCAGCTGAACCGAATCGGCATACGCGGTTCCCGCTTGAACATTCACTTCGCCGTAACTTGCCAGACCTTTTTTACGAAATGCCATGAACTCATCCTCGTTATCTATCTGTTCTGAGATACAAATAGAATCGGGAGAAGTCAGGAAGTCTTTAGGGTTTTTTCAATTATTTTGGGCAATCAGTAAAGTTTGAAGAACGACAAAGGTCAGTAAGCTGCAGTGCTTGGGCTTGTTCCGCTTCATCAAGTACAAGGGTAGTCATGTAGTTCAGGTCAGCCGCTAACTCGATACCTCTCTCAGCGGCCAACTTCGACCAAACAAACGCGGCTGAGGGACGCGGTGCTCCCAGGTCGCCAGATTGCATCAGATAACCAACCATGTACTGAGCCTCTGGATAACCCTTAATCGCCGCAGCCTCAAACAGCTGCATCGCTGTTTCCGGGTTCGGTGTGGTCGCTTTCCCAAAATAGACCATGAGACCCAACATATAGAGCGATTCGGGCAACTCCTTTTCAGCAGCTACCCTGAACCGCTTGAATGCCTCTCGGTCATTCACGTCCGTACCGTATCCTGAATAGTACAGTAGACCTAAATTATGATTGGCCTCCGGCAGACCCTGGTCAGCCGCCATAGAATACCAGCGCATCGCTTCTGAGTAGCTTTGCGATACACCGAGCCCTCTCTCATACATCAAGCCGACATTATTTTGCGCTTTGGGATTCCCCCCACGCGCAAGCGGCAACCACGACCGGAGAGCACTCGATGGATGACCTCGTTCAAAGGCTTTTACGCCAGGACCAACATTTGCCGCCACAGTACACGTAGCCAAAAGAGAGACCATAACAACCAACGATTTAAAAAGCTTAGCCGCCATCAACAATAATCTCGATGCGCCGATTTTTCGCTCGACCCTCGCGGGTGTCGTTCGAGTCGATTGGTTTACTATCAGCATAGCCAACGACCGTAACGCGGCCTTGCTGTAGATTGGTGTTGCCCAAAAGGTAATCGGCAACCGCCGCCGAACGCGCGGCAGACAGGTCCCAATTCGACTGGAACCGTTCGCTAAACGCGATGGGTACATTATCGGTATGGCCCTCGACAGTGACCTGACCGCTGGTGGTCGAAATCGCGTCACCGACTTTATTCAGTAGCGGCATAAAACCGGGCTGCAGATCAGCATAACCGGAGCGGAAGGAGCCCTGCTCTGCGAGACGCACAATGATCTTGTCACCCTCACGCTCGACCTCCGCCAAGCCCTGTTGAATTTCGTTGGATAATTCCATTCTGAGCTTCTCGAGTGAATCATCCACCGACTGGCTGTCGCTCGGGCCTCCCTGATTGTCACCTTGCGTCCCGGCCGTCGCGTTATCGCCCTGATTCTGACCCTGCATTGACTGATCTGCAGTTTGCGCATCCTTTACGACGACCTCGGATTCGATCTGCGCTTGGGCATCAGCGACCTTCGCAAACATCTCGACCGTCTTCTGATCGATAACACCGGCACTCAACGTCCCATTATCAGACTCGCCCTCACCACCAGAACTTGCCGGCGAAGTCAGCTCGACAACAATTTTTTCGTCTTCGATCTTGACCTCGACTTGACCCTCTGCGATCTCCTCAGCGAGGACCTGCTGGACGGTCTTAAAATCTTCATTGTTCTCAAAGTCGGCAGTCTTGTTGTCTGTCTGAGGCTCTACCTCTTTCTTCATTTGGTCGGTTGTTTCTTGTTTAACTACCTGTTGGGGTGTCGGTTTGGAAACCGCTGGCGAGAACTCTTGAGCAATCAGGCTCTGAGCCTTGGGGGGTTCTACTACAGGAACGAGACGCTGGACACCGAAGGCGGCCTTAAGGGAGCCGGTGATCTGTTTATACTTAGGAACATTCATTTCCGCAAAGGAAAGAATCAAAACAAAGAAGGCCATGAGCAGCGTCGCCATGTCCGCGAAAGTCGCCATCCAAGCAGGGGCGCCTCCCTTACAGGGGGCACACTCCTCACACTTGACCTCGTCTTCCTCGGGTTCGGCAGGTTCCTCGAGAAGTTCTTCCTCGTCCTCAAGCTCCTCTGTAGGGAGATCCTGATCCTTTTCGTCTTCAGCCATGGATCAGCCTCAGTTACCCATCGCCGCCATGGCTCTTTCACGGGCCTTGCCGTCCAAGAATGATCCAAGCATGTCGCCCATTACCCGAGGATTACCGCCATCGTTAATGAACATCACTCCCTCGATGACCAGCTCGTTATTCAATGCCTCCATACTCGATTTCGTCTTCAACTTCATCGCACACGGAATCAGAACTACGTTCGCAAGCAGAGCTCCATAGAGTGTGGTCAGGAGGGCGACGGCCATCGCGGGACCGATAGCTTTCGGGTCAGACATGTTGCCCAGCATCAATACAAGGCCAACAAGCGTCCCGATCATTCCCATGGCGGGCGCAATCTCTGCCCATGCCTCAAAGAAACCGGCACCAGCCGCGTGCCGCGACTTCATCTGATCATTCTCACGCTCAAGCGAGACCCGAATTAATTTGCCGTCGGTACCATCAACGAGCATCGAAATTCCTTTAGCCATGAACTTGTTTTTGATCTCTTGGCCCTCGAGAGCGATCATGCCGTCTTTCCGAGCAATCGTCGCGAGCTCACCAAGCTGAACGATGAGATCCTCTGGCTTATCTGGATAGCCGCCGAACGCTTTCCCCATCACACCGGCGAACCCCAAAAATTCTGGAAGAGTAGAGCGGTACATGGTCGCCATAATCGAACCACCCATCACGATCAGCAGAGACGCGGTATCGACAAACGGTCCGGGGTCCCCCATCGCCATGACGATCAGGGCCAGCGCACCAATCAAACCAACGACGCTAGCGATATCCATTTAACTCTCCCCTCAAATCGATTTAGGCAAAATTTCCTCTGCCAGCATTGTATCGGCAAAAAGGGTGAAATATTTACACCACTCAACGTTTTCCGATTTCTTTCGATATAGTATGGGACTGACCGAGAGTGTACAGACCCTCGACCAATAAAAGGTGATTTATGCGTATTCTGGTAGCTTGCATCACACTACTCTTGCTGACTAGTTGCGACCGCTCGACCGAGTTACCAGACTGTGTCGACGCGAAATCACCCAAAGATTACGGCAAATTCATCGTTAACCCGACCACAGGTCTGGCGCAACATGTCTCTGGCTCTGTTTGGTACCGCTGCATGGCAGGTCAATCATTCCGAGGCAAGAAATGCTTAGGTCAGCCTTTGGAACTAACAAAAGCAGAGGCCGATTCCTATCTGAGAGACTTCTCGCACAAGACTGGAGAACGCTGGCGGCTGCCAACTAAAAATGAGTTCAAAGAGATTCTCGAGACATCGTGTGATAACCCGCCTTTGAACCCTAATGTATTCCCAATGATAGAGGTCAAAAACTTTTGGCTAAGCGACAAGCCTTGGCTGCAAAACGCAAGCTTCGCGTGCGCAATTTTCTTGTTCCAAGGGTCGACATCTTGTCGACAGGCTATACAACTCCAGCAACCGATATTAATGGTGCGCGACTAAATTTAGGCTGACCGATCGATCTGGTTACCTTTGATCCCACCTATGGCCTCGGCGGGCTCACTATCTTGATTCTCGTCAGGTTTCGACAGAAACCACTGGCAATGTCTGCCATCGATACTCATCACTTGGATACATGGAAGCGCTTGGCTCTTAAAGTGCATCGCCTCACACTCATAGGGGAAACGCGGGTCCCAACTGATTTTAAAGAAACGACATTTCCAACAGTTCGGCGAGTCAGTCATCTCGCCGCCTCTTCTTGTAGATATCGGTGTAGTACTTATAGGCAAACATCACGACGACACCAATACCGAAGACATAACCCACAACGGCGCGACCATCGATACCGGCCGGAATTTGGAAATCTGGACGAATCCACATCATCATCAGCACCGGTATAGCGACCAATAGATAAACCCTAATCAGTCGACACACTCTGCAGTTGGGGCCACCAAACTGAAACACCGCTTCCTCCTTTACATGCTAATAGTTTATCTCAGACTTCAGTTCTCTCAAGTTTCAACATGAACCACCAAATCGCAGTACCAGTATCTCTCTCACATTTGACTCAATCATCTGAATACCCGACAAACTGAAAGTTGAGTAGACAGCTAAGTCTCTTTAAACTTGAAGAATCAAAAACCTACTAACGATATTTGGTTTTCAACCAGCGCTAACGGACAGCAATACCTCATGTCAGACAAAAACGGAACCGTCATCGTCACCTCCCCGGCTTGGGAGAGCCACTCCAGTCCTCTCGGAGCATCCCTAGCTCGTCTAGCTGACAAGTACCTAGTTAACGTAATCCAAAGCCCGATCATGCAACTCGAGATGGTCAACGACGCTGTCAGGCGAGCGGTACTGCGGGAGCTGGCGGATTGGGACGAGGTCAAGGCTGACTACGCTATCACGGTAGTCTGCTCCACACCGGAAGCCCCAGATGCGCTCGAGCAATTCGACGACTTGTGTTTGGCCCTTCAGATCCGCGAAGATCGACTGAAATTCGCCGCGATTGACCAAGAGACTGCTATCAGCTTGTCTGAGGTGTGTCACATTAAAGAGATTTCAAAGTTCCATTTTTCAAGTGTCATGACCCCTGAGACTCCCGGCAGTATCAAAGATTTGACAGATCTCGTAACAAAACGCGAAGAGGAACGGGAGCTGTGCCTCGTGTTCGAACCGGCTGAATCGTCAGGCCTGATAGCAAGAACGCTCATAGGGAACGGTCTGCGGGCAATCAGAATGGGATTTTACAAATATCGGCCCATCCAGATGGCGAATCTCCCGCCCACCGATAACCAATCCTGGTGGGTAGTCGTAAACGACGCAATCGCGGTCCCAGACATCGCCAAAGGATTGAAGAGACAAAACATTAATTTCTCAAAAATACGATGGATAGGTTGCCGCCCGTCTGTTGGCGTCGCCCTCAAGAAGATACTGCCTAACGCTGAATTTTTTGAGGTCTCCGAGTTACGCCCTGACGTGGTACTCGACAAGATAAACAACCACATTAACCCAGTCTTGTAGAGACTCTTCTGACTCAAGCTCAGTCAACGTTATCGTCTATTTCGCTGTTCTGCTCAAGCAGAAAATTCAATGGCAGTATCGGTTGGACCGCGTAAAGGTCCAACTTGAGAAGATCCCCCAAGTCATTTGCTATATCTTGACAGCTGTTGACGGCTAACAATCCATCAATTTCGCCTTTCTGGTAACGGACACCGAGCTCAAATACCTGAGCCGCAAACTCGATCGGGATATACGCCATTGTCTGTCCGTTGACTGTATTGACCGTCTGATAGCAGGTATCCTCGGTAGCGGCGGGTGCCGGCGGAACATCCTCACCACCAGCGATCGCGATCATCCTAGACTCCTCGTAGCCCGCCCAGGACTTGGTCCCCGCGACAAATACCTTGTCCATGACGACCCTAATCCTGACCGCCTGCCTGATTCGGAGCGCCCGCATCTCCCTGGAGTCACCGTCCAAGGCCACGGTCTGTTCAAAGGTCTTCCTTGCGGAGGATTTTTTTCCTGCCTCCGTGTCTCCAGAGTGAACCCAGTCGAACCAGCTCATCAGGCTACCTCAAAAGTATCAGCCACTGTCAGTGGAGATTTTATTGAGAATCTCTTCCGCGTTGAGCGAGGGTACCTCGAGGCTGCGTGATCCGCTGCACTTCTTCACGGCATATGTTAATAGACCATGATTAGAGCTGACCCAGACTATATCCGCCGTGTTTTTAGCTGCACGATTAAACCCTTCCGTAACACCCGAGACCGATGAAACGTCATTAATCAAGACATAAATCGGAAGATCATTTTCTGGGGTCTTTTCAAGAGTTTGTTTTACGCCGCCAAAGATAGGCAACCTTACTACTCTTTGTCTGGCGGCGATTAATTGTTTGGCGACTGTCCCGGACTCGTCTACCTCTTCTAATACAAGACATAACTCATTGTCTTCGGCACGCTCTGTGATCCTTTTAGCGAGCTCCATTCCACTTCCCGGGATTTTCGCGGGGATCACTATTTCCTGGGGACCTACCTTGTCAACGTCACACGCCCGCAAGACCTCTGAGAATGCGAGGGCCGTGTCATCGTCACAGGCGCTATATTTCAAACGCTGAACCCTCAGCTTGATTGCTAAAACAAGGTCATCGAACTTAGCGAATGCCTCGGGGCTCTCCGGGTTAGCGGCAATCAGGTTAAGCGCCCTCGAATCCTTCACCTCGTCCCAATCAGCCAACTCTCTCAGAGTAGCGCGCTGTCTTGCGTCGTTAGTGAGCTGAAGCATTTTCATGGGCGATTTCTGCACATTAACCCAAAATTTGGGGCCTGCCTTAGCTAAAGCATCCGCCAGCGGGTGGTCGCTTACCCCCCACGAAGGTAGAGTAACGATAAGGTTAGCGATTTCGACGGCCACAGGTTCACCTCTGTAATAGTCATATTTCCTGCAAACACAGTGACACATCTGTCGTTAGTAATCTACCCGACCTGAGGGTCGCTACCTCGAGGTTAGTCTCCGAAATACTAAAAGCATCTCCCATTGATGCAGGTGCGCTGCACGGGCCCACGGGAATCTGATCCGATGATTCGGTAGTCACCGTTAGGGTAGGCTCGGCCGTACGTCTTCCAGCGCTTCCTTCCAGCGGTATACCCCTCAATAATGATCAAATCACCTAGCTTTTTTTGGGACTGTATGGGCATCCAACCAAATCGCTTTTTAACGCTTGATTGTGATGCAGCGGGGGGTCGGTAGGTCCGGCCATTGTAAATGTTACCTGTCAAATTGTCATGGCAGGTGAGTTGACTCTGACTTCCAAAGCAGCTCGCATGCGCGATGGGTGCCGCGAGATAGCCGGCAACTAGCCAAATCAGAATCCCAGTTATACTTATCGCAGAAAATTTCATAAAGTAAGAATCGGCCGACTCCACAAATCCTTTACCGAAGCCAGTCAATACACGCATGCCCCTAGGCTTAGATAATCAGGCGACCCCTTCTAGACGATAATCACTGCGGGGTAGGTGTCTGAGCTCTGTTTGTAAGCCGCGCGACGGCCGTTCCGAGGGGCGCAGAGATTTCAAAACGAACCGGTAGCCAATACTCGCGAATCTGGCCCAGGTACAGTGTTCTGGTTATTTCTGACTCTCCAAAACGGAACAATCCTGTCTTGGTAGCAAATCCACCGATACGAGTCACGCTAATATCACAACGACGTGCCGGGCCACTGAAGTTTGTTGAATCTTCTGGTGCAAGGTTCACCATACCACCATCTCGAATGCGGATATCATAAAGACGGATTCCATCAAAGATCCGATACGAGCCCTCGCAGCGTCGTGTCTGACCCAGTCGAAGGCCAATATCAAAAACAGGAGTAAAGGGATCGACGGTGTTGGTAATGGACTCTTCAGGCACCGGCGTAAGCTCATAGTCACGTGGTTTCGATCGATAATAGTCAACACTCGGCCTCGGCTCAGACGGGAGCCACATCACTGTGATTTTACTTAGCGCATCGCGCCAAGTGCTGGCACCGTTGAGTATCTGCGTTCCGTCAATCGTATTCATAATTTCGAGTGTTGATCGAAAGTCCGAGAACCAAGCACCAACCCCACGAGAAGCGACATCTGCCCACACGCTCCGCACCTCGCCGGAGTCCAATAGCTCGACTGTCGCGTCAGCTAGGGTCACCGGACCCCAATCGATTTCGTACTGAAGTGGCTGCCCATCAAACGCAAGACTCGTCGAGCTCAAACCCAAAACCAACAACCAGAATCTGTTCTTCATACTATCAACCCCAACGATTGCTCAGCGCATCGAATCGGGACTGCCACACGTCGGCCTTCTCCAGATCAAAAAATGAGGATCCTGGCTCATCATATAGCCGCGCAAGACCCAAAGCTGCGTAGCTGACTCCTCGACGGTATGCCTCTTTATAGAGTGCCTCCGCGCGATCAAGATCGGCCCCAACCATGCCGTTACCCGTGTGGTATACAACAGCCAACGCAAACCATGCGGCTGGGTAGTCAAGTAATTTCGCTTTCTGGAACGCCTCTAGCATCGCTTCGCTTTGCTCGAGTTTCAGGTACCCGCGACCGAGTTGTACCCAATAGCGCCCGTTCTCCGGGTGTTGTGAGACAGCTCGCTGACAGGCATCGATAACAGCATCCCCGTCTATTCCCAGGTAATCAACAGGGGTTGCCTGGTGGTCGGGGTCTGCGGCTATGGACGCGAGGCGATCACACTCTCCGCCTGAGGCATCGGGCATTGCCAAGGAGAGAGTGCTGTTAAGAATTAAGAGAAGGCAAAGGGCCCAGCGTGCTCTTGCAGTACACCAAAGGCACCCTGTCTTTGTCAGGGTGTTCAATGTGCGTAACCTCACCAACAAGGATGCCATGATCACCTCCGTCGTAGATTGCATGATGGCGACACTCTAAATAGGCAAGACATCCCTGTATCTTTGGACTCCCGTTTGGACCTACGCCTAACGAAAGACCTTGAATTTTATCCGTATCCGATTTGGCAAACCGCCAAGCTAAGGGCCCTTGCTCTCCGGCCAACAAATGAATACTAAAATACGCAGCTTCGGTGAGGCCTTTATAGCATTCCGCGTCTTTTGCTGGACACATCAAGACCAACAAGGGATCCAGCGACACAGAACTGAACGCACTTGCGGTCATACCGACTACCTGGCCGTCCGCTGTGTAGGCTGTGGTGACCGTCACTCCCGTCGGAAATGACCCCATCGTTTGTTTAAAAAGATCTCTAGAAACTGTCATCCACCTGCCTTTTTGGCGTGAAATCCTTTGTCTTTAAGAAACAAAAGGATGGTCTCGACGTGGTCACCCTGGACAACAATTTGCCGAGCTTTGATGGAACCACCGGCACCAAGGCATTGTTTGATGGCTTTACCCAAGGATTTCAACTCCGATTCGCCGCCCGGAACGTTCCAGATCACTGTTACCTCTTTGCCTCCACGGCCTTTGGTTTCCCTGCGCACACGGCACACGGAGTGATCCGGATTTTTGCCGTGATACGTGTCTGAGTCAGATCGGATACGACCCGACTCGGTTGA
>MDTB01090697.1_pt1 | contig 17056 bp, 14 predicted proteins | sample 811161 | NCBI WGS metagenome assembly MDTB01 (sample SAMN05326650, study PRJNA326480) | marine metagenome | isolation source: seawater | place: Mediterranean Sea | collected 2009
GCTAGTTGCGGTGCTAGCAAAATAGCGAAACTACCAGTAGGGGCTTTTCGCGGCGCAAGTCTTGCCACCGTGCGCTCACCTGCTTTTGCACCAACTTTTAGTCCGTCCTCCAAGTCGGCTGCATTCCGCGCTACCGTGTACCAATAGTCACGCTGCATACCCTGGTCGTCCTCCCCAATCAAAACACAACTCACGCTATGCCGGGTGCTGGCGTAACTGCCGACGAAACCGTGGCTGTTGCCATAAACACGAATGCCTTGTTGGGTGCCAACTTGGGCACCATCGGAGTTAACAATACGTGAATCCACTTGCAAACCAGCTGCCTCGCACTCGATCGCCAGTTGCTGTGCCGCGTCTGCGGACAGTGCCCACGGGTGATACAGATCTAAATCTACTGCCTGTTTTGGCATCAGCTGCGGATCTGGCAAGCCACAGTAGGGATCGTCCTCGGTGAATCGAGCAATATTTTTCGCAGCAGCCACAGTCTCTTTGATTGCCGAGGAACTGCTATCCGTGGTGCTGGCGCTGCCCCGCCGTTGACCAAATTGCAAAGTAATGCCAAAACCGCGATCTTGATTAAATTCGAGATTCTCTAACTCGCCTTTGCGCACGCTCACGCCTAGACCTTCTTCGGCGCTAACAGAGACCTCAGCCTGATCCGCGCCTTGCTGGCGTGCTTCTTTGAGAATATCGTGTACGAGCTGCTGTAGTTCTGACTGTTGATCTATGAATTCCAATGTCTTTATCCCAAACGAATGACTGAAGAAATTTCTAAAAGTGCGCGCAAACGCGAGGCCCAACGCCTACAGGAAGTTGGTCGCGCTCTAACCCAGCTAAAAGCCCAAGACTTAGAGACATTCGACCTACCGATTTCTTTAAGTTCTGCAATTGAAGAATACAATCGTATCAACAGCCGCGAAGGTGGGCGTCGCCAACTACAGTACATCGGCCGCCTCATGCGCAAACTCGACACCCATGCCATTGAACAGCAATTGCAAGATCTGCGTGGGGAGTCTGCTGCTGCTCGTCAAGCCTTGCATCACGTCGAACAATGGCGCGATCGGCTTATCGACAACCCCAATTCGTTGACACAATTGCTGACAGAGCAGTCTCATATCGATCGCCAAAAACTTCGACAGCTGCTTAAAAGGGTTACAGCCAGCCAACCAAAAACAGGCGAATCAGAACCCAGCAATACCAACAAACAGGCTTCGCGTGCATTGTTTCGTTTTCTGCGCGAGCAAATCAACGTCATGCCGCGCGCTTAAGCCTGGGTACCACCAACGATGATTTCATCCACTTTTAGTGTCGGCTGGCCCACACCCACCGGAACCGATTGACCATCTTTGCCACACACACCAACCCCTGCATCAAGCTGCAGGTCATTACCTACCATCGATATCTTGTTCATGACCTCTGGCCCGTTGCCAATAAGGGTTGCCCCGCGTATCGGCGCAGTGACCTTACCTTCTTCGATCAGATAGGCCTCGGTAGCAGAAAACACGAAACGGCCAGAAGTGATGTCTACGGAGCCGCCGCCAAAGTTCACTGCATAAACTCCGCGCTGCACAGACCTAATAATGTCTTCCGGGTCGTCTTGGCCTGGCAGCATATAAGTGTTGGTCATGCGTGGCATCGGTACGTGAGCATAGGATTGTCGCCGCCCGTTACCTGTCGGGGCTACGTTCATTAGTCGAGCATTCAGTTTATCTTGCATGTAACCGCGCAAAACGCCATTTTCTATAAGCATAGTCTGTTGCGTTGGCGTACCTTCATCGTCAACGCTGAGAGAACCTCTGCGTTCCGCTAGCGTTCCATCATCCACTACGGAGCACAGACTTGAAGCTACCTGCTCGCCTACACGTCCAGAGAACGCCGAGCTACCTTTGCGATTAAAGTCGCCCTCAAGCCCGTGACCCACAGCCTCATGCAGAAGTACGCCGGGCCAACCGGGGCCCAGCACCACCGGCATCGGCCCAGCCGGTGCGTCTATCGCCTGCAGATTAACTATTGCCATACGCACTGCCTCGCGGGCAAGGTCATCCGCCCACGCGCCTGCGGCAACAAATGCCAAATCTGTGCGCCCACCGCCACCAGCGTTACCGCGCTCACGCCGCCCTTTTTCTTCGACGATGACTGACACATCCAAGCGCACCAACGGTCGTATGTCCGCGCTTAACGTGCCGTCACTAGCCATCACCAACATACTCGAGTGATTGGCGGCAACGCGTACGTTCACCTCCTTTACCCTTGGGTCGGCGGCACGCGCGGTTTTGTCGACCTGCTGTAATAACGCAATTTTTTGTTCTTGGGAGAGGCTACTGATGGGGTCTTGAGTGCTGTATAACGCATCGGCCGTCACCACCGCCAACCCAACCGCTGGCCCGCGACGACCAGCCACCGCCACCGACTTCGCCGCTGCGGCTGCTTTCTGCAGGCCATCGCTACGAATATCTTCGCAATAGGCAAAGCCGGTTTTTTCACCCGCTAACGCCCGCACTCCAATACCTGCGTCAACCGAAAACGCGCCGTCTTTAACAATGCCGTCCTCCAAGCCAAACGATTCCGCGCGAGCGCTTTGAATGTAAACCTCCCCATACTCAACGTCGCGACCGAGCATTTCGTCAATGGCTTTGCTTACGTCATTGGCGGAAAGACCCTTAGCGGTCAGAAGTTCATTCTCAACCTGTTGTATCAGTTCATTCATTTGTTCGGTGCTACTCGCTTGTCTAATTTGTCGGTCTCGGCGTTACCAGATTTTATCATCCACCTTCACTCGCCTCAGTTGCGGCGTCTTGGGTGACCACCCCGACCGCAGTCGCTGTCACCTCACTTGGCTCGGGTTCGGCTGCTAACGTCCCTTCACTAACCAAATTGGTGTCTGGGTTTTGCTTTTCTTCGAGGGTTGCCGATCCAGCGTTCTGTTCTAACACTATAGGCGCTACGCTCCCAGGTTGTGGAACCGCCTTCATACTTTTGTCCCACAAACTTACAAATTTGACCTTAGGGTCATCCAAGGTGCCGCCTATAGAAAACTTCGCGCTACTGAATTGTTGTATCGGTTTACGCAATATCTGTTCGCCCAACATAACACCGAGACCAGCTACGGGGTTCGCTAAAGCCAAATACGCAGCGTACCAAGGTAATGAGTTGCTCACCGGTAAGGTGACAATCATCTCGTTGTCCAGTGCTTCGGTGCGTAAATTAATGCGACCGCCGAACTCAAACGAGGAAGATGGGCTCTCTAGCACCATACGCTCAGCGAAGACCAATTCTTCTTGGCCAACATTTACCGCAGCACTAAGGCGATCAAAACTCATGCCCTCGTCTACGATGTCAGAAAAATCGAATTTATTAATACGCTTGGCAAGCGCTGAAGGCGTAAACAGGCTAATGAACCGCAGCCCGTTCGCCGAGGTTTCAGCATCAAGAAATCGACCGTCTTTGGCCTTGAACGCCATACTCCCCTGCAGCGCTAGCAACTGGATATTCGGCGGCGACCCGGGCCATACCAGATCGACCTGCAAATTCGCCGAAGCGGTTTCTAGGGTTGGCGCGTAATCCCACAGCGGCAGTGTTTGCACCAAATTGTCTAAATCTACCCGACCAGCGAATACGCTTTGGTTCCCACTCAAGTCCCAGGTGAACTCCGCATCGCGCAAGTGCACTCCCTTAAAGTCAGCATCCAAGCCAACAAACCGCACAAGATCCGGCATCGGTTCGATTTCAAATTGCCAATTGCCGAAATCCTCGTCGCCCACGCTCAGTTTTTCGATCGCTACCCAGGCTGCTGGCAAAGAGCGTCCCAGTTCCGGGCTCAAAGGATCATCGCTCAACAGCGGCGACAACCCAGCACTATCCGCCGGTGCCTGCGCCAATTCTGGGAGCCGCAGAAATTGCAGATCTATACCCAAACGTTTGTCATCGGACAAATCTACCCGCCCAATGAGATTCTCCGAGCGCGCCGAAAAAACCAACTCCTGCGGTCGCTGACGACCGGACACAAGCAGATCTGCAAAAATCAGTTCATCAATGATCAGTTCGCCCACTCGCAGATCGTTCATTTGCCAGTCTACCGCCGCGCCGTCAGCACCCGTGGCAAACGCCACCCAATCGTTGATGCTCACTTCGGCAAGCTCGCCCGCCACAGTGACGCTTTGTTGATCAGCGGCAATAGTTAACGGCGTCACGCCTAGCCCAATAGAACCACGCACGATTTTTCCATCTAAGTGCAGCCACCCTTGGGTGTTTTGATAACGCCATCGCAGACTTTGGAAATCTTCCAAAAATTGCAAATCAAAACGACTAGGGGCGGTAACGTCGGCAGCCTTACCAATTTCTCCAGGCAACGCCACCGCCATACCTTGTAAGTCCGTGGCCACTTGTAAAGACGACACACCGCTGCCCATATCCAGTGTCAGATTGGCGCCAAATTGGCTTGCGCCCTGCAGCACGCCAAAATCGTCAGAGTCCATCAGGGCGTAAACATCTCTTGGCGCGAACACGCCTGCAACAGCAAAACCGATGTTCTGTTGTGTATTCGTCACCACCACCGCCGCAGCGTTGTTAAACAGTTGGCCGACAAAGTCGCCCTGTAATTGATGCGGCAAGGTAAAGGAACCCTGGCCGCGCAAGTCAGCGATTTCGAATCGATAATCGGGAAGCGATAGCGACACTTGCTGCGGCGCAAAGTCTAGTGCTAACGCCAATTCTTGGTCGGTCTGTTCGCCTATGGGAACCGCCATTTGTCCTTGCACGCGCAGCTCTCCCGATGCCGCCCAGTTATCACGCACAAAAGGTAGCGATGCTTGCAACGGCGTTGAGCGAATAAAAGCTAACAGGTCACTCGCGTCACTCACTGCATCAAATCGCAGATTCACCAACTGCCCGCCGGCACCTATCTCTATGCGGCCTGCATTAATGCGCGCCCCAGCCATCTCAGCGGAAGCCACTTGTATCGACGTCGTTGGCCCCGCAAGGTGAATTTCGGCGATCAAATCTTCCGCAACTGGCCAACGCGGTTCGTATCGCACCCGCCCCTGTCGAACTTTTCCCAGCAACTCCAAGCGTCGACCAAGTTCTTTGTTACGCAATTGCACTTGACCGTGATAGGCGCCCAATAAATCTGAAAACTGACCCTCCTCTGGGGCCGCGCGAAGCCAACGTTGCAACTCCGGCGCCATCTTTCTGGATACATAATCTGGTACGTTTTCGAAGCTTGCCTGATCCATGCTAACGGCCAACGTTAGCCTCTGATTGTAGCGCTCCTTGGGGCGAATCACCGCAAACTGAGCGGCAATCGCAGTGTCATGGCGACGCCCTTTGATGTTCTGGCCACGCAACGCCAGCGAGCCCGACTGAATGTGGAACTTTACCAATCCTTGGATGTGCTCAAATGGCCATGGCGTAGCAAATATGTCGGGAAAATGCAGCGTTGTATCATCTGCATTTAGCTGCAAAGCGAGGTTGCGGCCGCCACCCCAAACGCGGCCCTGAGCGTTGTCTAGACTTGGCGAACCTCTATAGCCCTGTGCTCTTAGCCCAGACACCGAGGCCGAATATCCACTAAAGCCCTGGGCGTCAATAAACCCGTGAACACTATGGATCTGCCCACTGGGCGCCAACGCTTGCAACCATTCGCCAAAGATCGGCCACATGCCCGCGCTGGGAAGCAGCACCTCGCTTATCGCAGCGATGTCGACGCCACTGTTCCAAACCGCTAGCTCAGAACCTGCGGCATCGCCAAGCAATTGCACATGTAGAGGCGCCAACTCTAGACTGCGCGAGCGATTAGCATCGCCGGATCGTATGTTGACGACGCGGCTCACGCCGTTAATCCGACCCTCACTGCCTACTAGGTCGAGATCCAATGCAAACCGCAAGGGTGCTAGCTGAGTATCTATCTGTTGCGCCAACATATGCGCCACGATATGCAAGCGCCCCTGGCCTCGATCTGACTGCTGCCGCCAACGCACATTCTTGCCGTCTATTACCATCGGCACATTGCCGAGCAAGCCAGCGGGGATTTTCAACTGCCCTTGCAGTCGCAGATCACGGAACAATACCTGTTGATCAAACCAAGAAACCTGCTCAACCAGCGATGCGTTGAGCCTCGAGGTAGCGCTGCCCGGTTCCGCCAAATGCACGTCCATAAAGTGCTCGGATTGCAGATTGCGTGCGCTGATACCGCCGTCGAGCGTTATCGATTCACCACTTTGCGGATGAAAAGTAAATCGCGCGTTGCCGAACAAATAATCAGCATGCTCTAGGCTTTTAACCACGTCGAAGGGCAATACTAGCGCCTGTTGATTACGCAAACGCCAACCCTGTGGCGTTTGGTCAAAATGCAGCTGAGCCTGCCGCCAGAACACATGGCGCGGAATCCATGCGTTGCGAATCAGGCTCTCTAACGTATCCAGCTCCAATACAAAGCCCTGCATCTGTCCCGGGCCAAAAGTAATTTGCTCTACGCTCACTGATGGATTCAAACCATTCCATTGCGCACTTACTCCCTGCACACGAATTCTCTTCGAGGCAAGTAAGGTGTTGAGCTGTGGCGTGAATTCGCTGGCGAAGTATAGGGCGGTTCTGGCGATAATTTGCGCAACCGCCAAAACCACAACAAGCACACACAAAAGAACTGTTATCGGTCGAACAACGTAGCGTTGCAACCGCGGTAAGACTAAAGGGCGTTTTTCGACAGACACCGTAAACCGGCTAGTTCACCGACCCCTGCACTATAGAGATATCAAACTGGCCCGTCGTGAAGTCCGGCTCTACTTGTACACCAATGCCGCCCCGCACTTTCGCCCGCACGCTGCTCAGATACTTACTATTATCCGACAGCAAGCGATCCACCACGGCTTGGTCGGCTCGCACCAGATATTCGTTACCCGCCGCGTCTTTGTGCGCTCGGGCGTGTTTAAGCAGATCTCGGACAATGGCCTCGCAGGCCACCTCAACGGCAGAGTCGCCGCCTGCATCGGCCTGCATGAGTTGTCCTAGGCTTTGGCGAGTTCGTTTACGACTTAACTGCACCGTGCCATGCTCGGAAAATTCTTCAACTCGCACTTGCGACGGATCACCGCTAAACGCCTCTCTTAGCGCAGACAAAACTTGTTGTTGGTTTTCTGGTTCCTGCATATCAATAAAGTCGATCACTACAAGGCCTCCTAGGTTGCGCAAGCGCAACTGTGTTGGGATGGTCCTTGCCGCTTCTAAATTTACCTGCAGTGCCGTGTCTTCCATTGATGCTGACGCACCCGGTGAACCCAAAAAGGCTTTGCTGTTCACGTCGATACTGACCAAGGCCTTGGTCTGCTCGAACACCAACTCAGCACCAGAGGGCATTGGATACTCTGCGCGCAAAGCTTGCTGAATTTGCTCCTCTAGCCCTAGCTGGGCGAAGAGGTCCGCATCGCTGTATTGGAGAATGTCTTTTCCTGACCAGTGCGGTAGCTGCTGCTGAGCAAATTCTTGTAATTCTTGCAACGTGGCATGGTCGTCTACCGTAACGCGCTGCACGTTGGCGCCGGCTAGGTCTCTCAATACGCGACACACAAACGGCAGTTCCGCATAAACCAGGCTTGGCACCTTTTGTTGCTTACTCGACTCAATGCTCTGTAACAATTCATTCCAACTGTCGCACAAGCGTTGGAAGGCATCGGTTAACGCTTCCTCGCTGGCGCCTTCAGAGGCTGTGCGCACGATCAAGCCAAAATCCGTATCGGCCAGTTGCTGTGACAAAATGTCCTTAAGCCGCTGGCGCTCGGCGGGACGTTCAATACGGCGCGAAATCCCTAGTTGCCCCGAGCGCTGGGTAAGCACCAAGGCATTTGTCGCCACAGACAACGACATGGTCAACTTCGCGCCTTTGTCCTCTATCGCATCTTTGACAACCTGCACAATGACTTCTTGGCCTTCATGCAGAAGTTTACGGATATCGATGCGCCGTTCACGGCTGTTCGGTTCAGCCTGCATTAACGGTTTAGCGGTTACATCGGCCGCGTGCAAAAAGCCCTGGCGCGGCATACCGATGTCCACAAAGGCAGCCTGAATTCCGCCGACTACGCGGACCACTTTGCCGCGATACACATTGCCAGTCAGGCTGCGATGAGCAACCCGTTCAATTTGCAAATCTTGCAAGGCGTCCTGGACAACCAATGCAGCCCGCGTTTCTTCAGGGCCGACGCTAATTACCAGTTGTTCATTCGATTGTTCAGACAATTCGACCACCCCATGTGTCTACGCCAAAGTAGGTGAGAAATTCTTCAGTTTCTTGCACCGGCAAACCCATCACAGCACTCGGGCTACCTGTTACTTGAGTCACAAATATACCGCCTATGCCTTGTAAGCCATAACCTCCAGCTTTATCTGCTGGTTCTCCCGTGCGCCAATAAGCTTCGGCTTCCTGTTTAGATAAATTGCGAAAACAAACATCACTAGCTACCACGGTGGATTTTGATTCACCCGCTACAGCAACTGTGAGCCCAGTGAGTACGCAATGGGAACGCCCGGACATCTCAAGCATCATGCGCACGCCATCTTCTCGACCCGCTGGCTTGCCAAGGACTTCTTGGTCTAAGGCAACGATCGTATCCGCAGCAATTACTACATGCTTCGGCGCGTGCGCCAATCCAGCAGCAGCTTTGGTACGCGAGAGCCGTTGCACATAATCCTCTGGCGCCTCGCCAGACATGCGACTTTCGTCTACGTCGGGCGACATGACGTCAAAGGTAAGCCCTATTTGTTGCAACAAATTGACCCGCCGAGGCGATGATGACGCCAACAGTATTGCGCCTGCGCTTGCAGCACTCATCGAAACGGGCCTTTCGGCTCCAACGCTCGCAATAGCTTGTGGGCATAGGGCCACAACAAGGCGGTAATTAACCCCGAGGTAAGCGGCAAAACGCTCCAACCTTGGTTATTAAAGAAGTCCAACCAAAAGCTCCTTATCACTTGTGCTATCACCACGAACACGAATACGACTATGGCTTGCTGCACGAATCCGTACATGAGGATACGCTCGCGAAAGCGCAGCAATATATAAGTCAAGGACGCGAAAATAGCGCCATTTAGCCCCATGGGCTCAGCCAGCAGAATGTCGACAAAGAAGCCTGCCAACCAGGCCCACAAGACACCAAGGCGAGTGCCAACCCGCAATCCCCAGTATGTGACCAGCAGCAACAGCCATTGCGGCTGCCACAGGCTCAGCCACGGATACCAATCTGAGGGTAAGCGAAAAACGCTTAGCAACAATGCTACTATCGCGGCGCCCACCAAAATCAACGGATTCACAGTTCACCGCCCGAAGCCTTTGCCGCGGCGAAAACCACCAGCAAAAACCGCGACTGATTTATCCGCGCCAATGGTCGCACTTGCACCTGCGCGAACACAGAATTTGCGTCTAGCACCACAGCGGTGACTTCTGCCACTGGATAACCCACAGGAAATCGACCACCCAGCCCCGACGTTTCCAATAAGTCGCCGACCTGAATATCCATGGAGATTGGCACGCTCTCTAACACCAAATTATCTTTTGATCCTGTGCCTCCAGCGATACTGCGCGCGCCACTGCGATTTACCTGTACTGGTACCGCGTGGTCTTTATCTATGACCAGTAACACTCGACTGGTGGCGCTGCTGACTTCAACAACCTGGCCAAACAATCCATTTGCGTCCAACACCGCTTGGCCTACGGTCAGACCATCTCGGGCTCCCTTATCAATAATCACATGGTGCGAATTTGGCGTCGCACGCACACTGACAATTTCCGCAATCAGTACAGAGCCCGGCAACTTCTCTTTCGACCCCAGCAAATTGCGCATGCGGTCGTTGTCGGCCCTTAAGGCTTGGTAGCGCTGAGCAGCGTGTGACAGCGTCAGCAATTGCAGTTGCTGCTGCTCTAGTCGCGCTAGTAACTCCTGTCGACTGCTGAAATTGCGACTAACTATGCCGCTAATCGAATATGGAGCTTCGGCAATGTAGTAGAGCGGACTAACAATTTGCAACAGCGCCGAACGCACGGGGCGCAAGTACTGTGTGTAAGCGTCTAGCGAGGCAAGCAACAACGACAGCAGCGTCAACACCAGCAGCATATAGCCCGCCCCACTGCTTTTGACGAAGAGCGCTCTAATGACCGACCTCTACGCTGGCTTTACAACAGAGTTTAGCGAACGACTCATCCAAGCTTATCCAAGCGTTTTAGCCTATTAGATGTCCAGCAAGTGTGCATTACCCGCTTCATCCATTAGTTCTAGAGCCTTGCCACCACCCCGAGCCACGCAGGTAAGCGGATCTTCCGCAATAATCACAGGCAGCCCTGTTTCCTCAGCGAGCAAAATATCTAAATCTCGCAGTAACGCACCGCCACCAGTCAGCACCATCCCAGTATCAGCAATGTCCGAAGCCAATTCAGGAGGGCATTGCTCCAGCGCACTCTTTACTGCTTGCACAATCATCGACAGGGGTTCTTGCAGGGCTTCAAGTATCTCATTGCTGTCTAACGTGAAACTTCGGGGGATACCCTCGGCTAAATTACGACCACGAACATCTATTTGGCGAATTTCTTTTTGCGGATATGCCGCACCAACTTCTTGTTTAATGCGCTCAGCTGTCGCCTCGCCGATGAGACTGCCTTGGGTGCGACGAACGTAAGCAACGATAGATTCATCAAAGCGATCGCCACCCACCCGAACCGTGTCAGAAATAACCACTCCGTTTAGGGAGATGATGGCTATCTCTGTTGTGCCGCCGCCGATATCCACAACCATGGTGCCGATGGCTTCATGCACCGGCAGACCCGCGCCAATAGCCGCAGCCATCGGCTCTTCTACTAACCGGACATCCCGCGCGCCTGCAGACTGGGCACTTTCACGGATCGCTCTTCGCTCCACTTCGGTGGACTTACACGGAACGCAGACCAGTACCCGTGGGCTCGGCCGAATGATGCTGTTCTCATGCACTTTGGCGATAAAATACTTGAGCATTTTTTCGGTCACAAGAAAATCTGCTATGACGCCATCTTTCAGCGGGCGAATCGCGGTGATATTGCCTGGCGTACGACCCAACATACGTTTGGCATCAAGGCCGACAGCTGCAACACTTTTTTGCGAACCCTGCATGCGTATTGCCACTACTGACGGCTCATTCAGCACAATGCCTGACTCACGCACATAGATGAGCGTGTTCGCGGTCCCCAAGTCGATTGACAGGTCGCGCGAAAACATTCCGCGAAAATACTTAAACATGCCTAACGCTCCGGCCGAACAAACGTAAATGATAGGCTCTCCAGACGCGGAAAGCACGGCAATAGTGCCGTGAAATCGATACCATTAAGTTACATTTTGTTGCACGCTCAGGTGTTATCGGAGCAATGATTTGCCAGTTCGCGCAATTTTTTTGACGTGCCAGTACACTTGCCTAGTCTTTTGATTGATGAGCTGAAATGAGCGACGCGAAAGCTGTTATTCCTATCGACCACTTGGCGAATCTTGCTCGCCTTACTTTTGAACCTGCCGCCGGCGCAGAAGCTCGCCTGGATCTGCAGAAGATCATCACTATGATCGACGCGATGCAAGCGGTGGACACCCGAGAAGTTGCGCCTCTCTCTCACCCACTGGACAGTTCACAACGTTTACGCAAAGACATTGCCAATGAGCACGATCAAAGAGAAAAGTTCCAAACGAACGCGCCCAGCACTAGCGACGGCTACTACTTGGTACCAAGGGTAATTGACTAATGGCACCACCGGTAACCTTACGCGCCATGAGCAAAGCCCTCGCTGCAGGGCAAATTTCTAGCCGCGAGTTGACCCAAGAACATCTCAAGCAACTACGCAACGAGACGTTAAATTGCTTTATCACAATCGCCGACGAGCGGGCGTTGCAACAAGCTGACGCCGCCGATGAGCGACGCGCGAAGAAGAACACGCATCCTTTAACCGGCGTACCAATTGCCCACAAAGACATTTTCTGTACTGACGGACTGCCCACCACTTGCGGCTCACGCATGCTTGAAAACTTCGTCGCACCCTACAATGCCCATGTAGTTGAGCTGTTAGATAATGCCGGAGCTGTCACCCTCGGCAAAACTAATATGGACGAATTCGCCATGGGCTCGTCTAACGAATCTAGTTATTTCGGCAGTGTCAGTAATCCTTGGGATTTGGATCGTGTGCCAGGCGGTTCCTCTGGCGGTTCAGCGGCAGCGGTAGCTGCGGGCCTGGTAGCTTGTGCCACCGGCACAGATACCGGAGGATCGATACGCCAGCCAGCCGCGCTATGCGGTATTACCGGACTGAAGCCTACCTATGGGCGTATCTCTCGCTACGGCATGATCGCTTTTGCATCAAGCCTGGACCAAGCGGGACCGATGACCTGCGATGCTGAAGACGCTGGTTTAATGCTTAGCACAATGGCTGGATTCGATGCCAAAGACTCCACCAGTGCACGGCGAGACGATGCATGGCTCGCTGCTATTGCCGAATCAGGCATCCCAAATTTAGGTAGATCGTTGACCATCGGCCTGCCAAAGGAATACTACGACGACCTTAGCCATAATGCTGCGATAGAGGCCGTGCATAGTGTCCTCAAACAACAAGGCCACCGACTGGTTGATATCAGTTTGCCGCACACTCATGCCGCAATACCGACCTATTACGTGATCGCCGGTGCAGAGGCGTCAACAAACCTCTCTCGTTACGACGGCGTGCGCTTTGGTCACAGGTGCGATAATCCAGAGTCTTTGCAGGACTTGTATCGGCGTTCGCGTAGCGAAGGCTTCGGCGCCGAGGTAAAGCGCCGGATTCTTACCGGAACCTATACTTTATCGGTAGGGTATTTTGACGCTTATTACGTCAAAGCCCAGCGCATTCGCCGCTTGATTGCGAACGACTTTAAGGCAGCGTTTGCCGACGTCGACGTTTTACTGACACCCACCAGCCCGACGCCCGCATTCACAAAAGGTCAGCTCAGCGGCGACCCAGTGGCTATGTACCAACAGGATCTGTATACGGTTCCTACGAGCCTAGCCGGTTTGCCCGCTCTGTCTATGCCTTGTGGCTTTATTGACGGATTGCCGATCGGAGCACAGCTTATTGCGCCCGCTTTTCAGGAGGATCTACTGCTCGGCTTGGCGGCGCAGTATCAGCGCAACAGCGATTGGCATTTGCAGCGACCGGGCGGTCAACGGGTGAGTGCGGAGTGGTTAGCATGAGTTGGGAAGCGGTTATCGGATTAGAAATCCACGTTCAACTGGCCACTGAAAGCAAAATTTTTTCCGGCGCAGCTACCAAATATGGCGCAGCTCCGAACGCTCAAGCCTGCGCTGTGGACTTGGGCTTGCCAGGGGTATTACCAGTATTGAACGAGACTGCCGTCGAAATGGCAGTGACGTTTGGCTTGGCTGTAGGGGCGCAAATTAACTTACGTTCAATCTTTGACCGCAAAAACTACTTTTATCCGGACTTGCCCAAGGGGTATCAAATTAGTCAGTTTGCAACGCCAATTGTCGGCCAAGGCGAGATCACCTTGAGCATGGATAATGGGGACGAACGGGTGATCGGTGTCACTCGCGCCCATTTAGAGGAAGACGCAGGTAAGTCGGTGCACGATCTATTTCCTGGACAAACAGGCATTGACCTGAACCGCACCGGCACGCCGCTGCTTGAGGTCGTGTCTGAACCAGATCTGCGCACGGCCCAAGAGGCGGCCGCGTATTTCCGCCAAATGCACAACTTAGTCAAGTACTTAGGCATTTGTGACGGTAACCTCGCAGAAGGCAGCATGCGCTGCGACGCCAATGTTTCCGTACGTCCCACTGGACAGGAGGAATTCGGTGAGCGTACGGAAATAAAAAACATCAACTCATTTCGATTTGTCGAGCGCGCGATCGAATTAGAAATTGAACGGCAAATTGATGTGTTGGAATCAGGCGGTAGCATAGCGCGAGAAACGCGACTTTTCGACGCTGACGCCGATGCAACCCGCAGCATGCGCAGCAAAGAGCTCAGCGAAGACTACCGCTATTTTCCTGACCCAGATTTATTGCCTTTGCAGATTAGCGAGGACTTTGTGCGGCGGGTACGAGACAACTTGCCCGAACTTCCGGAAGCTCGTCGGCAACGCTATCAAACAGAGTTAGGGCTATCAGCTTACGATGCAGCAAGCTTGAGTAACGACATCGACAAGGCAGATTATTTTGATGCAACGCTGCAAATATGCGGCAATGCCAAGGTCACCGCGAATTGGCTCAACGGTGAACTTAGCGCGCACCTTAATCAAGCAGAGTTGAACATCGACGCCAGCCCCGTCAGCCCAGAGCAGTTGGGCTATCTCATTACCCGGCTCGACGATGACACACTGTCTTCAAAAACCGCTAAAGAACTGTTTAAGGCGTTGTGGACAAGCGCAGACGCAAACGCCGAGGTAGATGTTCTGATAGCAGAGCTAGGACTCAAGCAGATGAACGACGACGGCGAACTGGCCGTCATTGTTAAGCAAGTGCTGGAGCAAAACCCAGATCAAGTAGCCGAACTCAAAGCAGGCAAAGATAAGGTGCTGGGATTTCTCGTCGGTCAAGTGATGAAGGCTACAGCGGGTAAAGCCAACCCGAAACAAGTAAACGAGTTAATTCGCGCTCAATTGTGAGAACGCAATGAACCTTTATGCCGCCGTCGTGATGTGTGTGTGAACGGCTATTGGTCTTTATAGTCTACTGCCGCCACTAAAACATCGCGGCGCGAAACCTGCCCCACCAACTTACCCTCATGCACCACAGGAAAGCGCCGCCGATGTTCTCGGATGAAGCGCTCGGCTAGCGTATAAATGTCCAAGTCCGGTGCAACAGTGTCTACCGGCGCCTGCATATAATCGCCGACAATACCGATAGGCTCGTTGTAATAACTGTCCTGAATCACCACAGACATTAAATCCACCTCGGACAGAATACCCACTAGCTGATTCGTTTCGTCAACGACTGGCGCAGCCGTGATACCGTGCTCTAGAATTTGTTTCATCGCCTCCACCACATTCAAATTCGGTGTAAACGTCACCAACTTAGTACTCATATAATCCCTTACTTTTAGCGAGCGCATGACTAACCCCTATTAATAGTCGTTTCCTGCACAACAAGATTACTCTCTTTGTAAAGAATTTAGCGCTTCCAAAAGACAGGAAAAAATGCAATTTTGGCCGGCTGCAGCCGCATCAGAGTGCCGCTGCTCACGATCAATCCCACCCTATCCGCAACACTAAATCGCGGTGTAGTATTGAGCGCGTGTTTACCCGAGGCTTGGGTATTCGGCGTTTTGCGAAACAAATTACTAAAAAAATTTGACTGGAGGGACCAATGAGCGACAAGCCTTTACCGGCAGTGCCATATTTGAAGATACCGGAGGACGGCGAGCCTTATTTGGAGGGTTATAAGTGTGGGCACTGTGGTGCAACCTTTCTCGGTGAACGACATGTGTGCTCTAAGTGTGGCGCCCGCGATCAAATGTCTGCAGTCACTCTACCCAACAGTGGCAAACTGTATTCGTATTCCATTGTACATCGTTCGTTTCCCGGCATCGCAGTGCCGTATGTCAGCGCAATCGTTGACTTAGATGACGGCACTGCGATCAAAGGTAATTTGATCAATGTCGACCCAGACCCAGCGAGCATTCCTTTCGATATGCCCGTTGAAGTGGTGTTTGACGACGCGCTCGGACGCAAAGATACCGACGGCAACGCTTACTTATCTTACTTTTTTCAACCCGCTGCCTCGGCTTAGAGCAGCGCAACCAATCATCTAGGGAGATTTAACAATGACAGACGCGTATATCGTTGGTGTCGACATGATCAAGTTCGGACGTTTTCCGGATAAAACTGTTCCGCAAATCGGCGCGCAAGCGGCGCTTTTGGCGTTGGACGATTGCGGCCTCACCATTCAAGACATGCAGGCTCTGTACTGCGGCAACCTCGGCCAAGCCTCCGGCATGGTGGGACAACGTTTGTTACAAGAGATTGGCCAAACGGGCATGCCTGTGGTGAACGTAGCTAACGCATGCGCTACTGGCGCCACCGCGTTCCGCGAGGCTTGGGCGTCCGTGAAAGCAGGCTTGTACGATTGCGTACTAGCGGTCGGGGTTGAACAAATGGGCAAGGGCTTACTTGGCGGTGGCGGTGCAAAGGTTGGTATTCCAAAAGAGGGTCTACTTGGTTCCGGCACCATGCCTGCTGTCTTTGCTGAGGCTGGTATGGAGCACGCACGCAAGTACGGTACCACCTTTGAACAATTCGCTAAGGTATCAGTGAAAAACCACCAGCATTCGACGCTGAATCCAAAGGCAATGTACCAGATCGAAACACCTTTACCTGAGGTTATGAACGCTGAAATGATCTCGTATCCCAACACTAAGCTAATGTGCTCGGTAAACGTCGACGGTTCAGCGGCCGCGGTAATCTGTTCGGAGAGAAAAGCCAAAGAACTCGGCCTAATGAGTCGCGCAGTTAAAGTACGCGCCTCGGTGTTGGCCTCTGACCCATGGCAAGAGCGAGATCTCGTTATGCCTGACGTCAACTCCTGTACCCGTAAGGCTGCGAAAGAAGCCTACGAGATGGCTGGTCTCGGGCCAGACGATGTAAACCTTGTGGAACTGCACGACTGCTTTGCCACTGCAGAAATTTTGCACTATGAAAACCTCGGTCTTTGTAAAGACGGCGAGGCTGGTCGTTTGATCGACGAAGGCGAGGTGCAGTTGGGCGGTCGAATTCCCGTCAATGTTTCTGGCGGCTTGCTATCAAAAGGTCATCCCCTCGGTGCCACCGGTATTGCAAATATTTACGAAGTCAGCACCCATTTACGCGGCGAGGCGGGAAGCCGCCAAGTAGAGGGTGCAAAGATTGGTTTGACTCACGTAATTGGACTGGGCAGCGCCTGCGCTATTCATGTATTGGAAAAAGCTAGCTAAGTTAGTTCGGCGGATCAACAAACGCCGGCGCAAGCCGGCGTTTTTTTTTCGACCTTTGCAATAGCTGGAGTATTTATGCGCATTGGCGTCGTTAGCGACACTCAC
>MDTB01195449.1_pt1 | contig 17056 bp, 16 predicted proteins | sample 811161 | NCBI WGS metagenome assembly MDTB01 (sample SAMN05326650, study PRJNA326480) | marine metagenome | isolation source: seawater | place: Mediterranean Sea | collected 2009
ATCTCCACAAGAAAAAAATTGGAAAGATTTTATTTCGGAAACTGAACATGTTCTTTTGCCTAGTAGCGGAGGTGGTTATTTCTTTGCCCGCTATATTGTAAATGTAATGACAAAAGTCATTCAATATGACTTTAAAGGAAATAATATGGGAGAGATAAAACTACCAGGAATAGGAACAGCTGGAGGTTGGAATGGAAAAATGGAAGATGAAACATTATATTATAGTTTTACTAACTACCATACCCCCGGTGTAATTTACTCATATAACCCAAAGACAAAAAAATCAGATCAATTTTGGAAACCAGATATAAATTTTGATCCTGATAATTATATCTCTGAACAAATATTCTTCACCTCTTTAGATGGAACCCCAATACCAATGATAATCACTCGGAAAAAAGGAGTTGAATACAATGGGAAAAACCCAACGATTCTTTATGGATATGGAGGCTTCAATATCAGTTTATTCCCCTCGTTTAGTATAGCTAATGCAGTTTGGATGGAACAAGGGGGAGTTTATGCAGTTCCAAATTTAAGAGGGGGTGGCGAATATGGAAAAGAATGGCATAAAGCAGGAACTCAACAAAAAAAGCAGAATGTTTTTGATGATTTTATTGCAGCCGCTGAATATTTGATCGAAAAAAATATTACTAGCCCAGACTATTTAGCTATTAGGGGAGGGTCTAATGGAGGCCTACTAGTTGGGGCAACCATGACTCAAAGGCCTGAATTAATGAAAGTCGCTCTTCCTGCAGTTGGAGTATTGGATATGTTAAGATATCATAAGTTTACTGCTGGCGCAGGTTGGGCCTATGATTATGGAACATCGGAAGACTCTAAAGAAATGTTTGAATACCTCAAGGGATATTCTCCGGTTCATAACGTAACAAATGGGACGAATTATCCTGCAACTTTAATTACAACAGCAGATCATGACGATCGAGTAGTACCAGCACATTCATTCAAGTTTGCTGCTGAACTACAAGAAAAACAAAATGGTGAAAATCCTGTATTGATCCGTGTAGAAACTAAAGCGGGCCATGGTTCTGGCACTCCAGTTTCAAAAAGAATTGAACAATATTCTGACATCTTTGGATTTACTCTTTTTAATATGGGGTTTAAAATTCTTCCTGAGGAGGTAAATAATAAAATAAAGGGATAACAAAAAATGATTCGTAAGGCTAGAGCATCTGATGCTAGATCAATCGCTTCAATTTACAATCAATATATTTTAAATTCTACTGTTACTTTTGAAGAAAAGAAAGTTGATTCTAAAACTATTGTTAATCGTATACGAACCAATAAAAAACTTAAATGGTGGATTTTTGAAAGGGATGATATTTTGATGGGGTATGCTTATTCAACAAAATGGAAAACTAGATCTGCCTATAGATTTACTGTAGAAAGCAGTGTATATGTTGCTCAAAAATATCAACACAAAGGAATTGGTAAAGCCCTATATATTAATCTAATAAAATCACTAAAAGATGATGGCTTTAGAAGAATATTAGCTGGAATTTCTTTACCAAATAACAATAGCGTTATTTTTCATGAAAAGTTGGGTTTTAAAAAGGTAGGACAACTTGAAGCTGTAGGATACAAATTTAATAGATGGATAGATGTAGGTTATTGGGAATTGAAAATTTAATTTTTTTTATTTGTTGATATTAAAATCTTCCATAAACTTAGTAGTATAATTCCCAGAAACATAATTAGGATCACTCATTAATTTTAGATGAAAAGGAATTGTTGTTTTAATCCCCTCAACAATAAACTCTTCTAATGCACGCTTCATCTTGCTAATTGCTCCTTCTCGAGTTTGAGCAGTGGTAATAAGCTTAGCTATCATAGAATCGTAATGTGATGGGATAATATAACCACTATATACGTGAGTATCAATCCTTACACCATGTCCTCCAGGTAGATGAAGATTTGAAATTAATCCTGGGCTAGGGCGAAAATCATTTTCTGGATCTTCAGCATTAATCCTACATTCAATAGAATATAGCTTCGGGAAATAGTTTTTCCCTGAAATTTTTTCTCCTGCGGCGACTTTAATTTGCTCACATATTAAATCAAAATCAATGACCTGTTCTGTAATGGGATGTTCAACCTGAATTCGAGTATTCATTTCCATGAAATAAAAGTTACGATGCTTGTCAACCAAAAACTCAATAGTTCCTGCACCTTCATATTTTATATATTCGGCAGCTTTCACTGCGGCATTTCCCATTTTTTCTCTAAGGGCATCTGTCATAAATGGCGAGGGAGTTTCCTCTGTAAGCTTTTGATGTCTTCTCTGAATGGAGCAATCACGTTCAGACAAATGGCAAGCTTTTCCTCTTGAATCACCCACAATTTGGATTTCTATATGCCGAGGTTCTTCAATTAATTTTTCCATGTACATTCCGTCATTTCCAAAAGCTGCTTTGGCCTCTTGCCGAGCACTTTCCCATGCTTTTTCAAGATCTTCTTCTTTCCAAACAGCACGCATTCCCTTTCCGCCCCCTCCGGCTGTTGCTTTTAGCATAACAGGATAGGCAAATTTTTTAGCAATTTTCTTAGCTTCATTTAATGATTCTAATAATCCCTCTGAACCTGGTATTGTTGGCACACCTGCTGCTTTCATAGTTGCTTTTGCAGAAGCTTTATCTCCCATTTGATCAATCATTGAAGATGATGCCCCGATAAATTTAATCTCATGTTCATCACATATCTTAGAAAACTTTGAATTTTCAGATAGAAACCCATATCCAGGATGAATAGCATCTGCGTTAGTTATTTCAGCAGCAGCAATTATATTTGATGTTTTTAAATAAGATTCATTACTTGGTGCGGGACCAATGCAAACTGCCTCATCAGCAAATCGAACATGTAGACTGTCTGCATCAGCCTTTGAGTAAACAGCAACTGTTTTAATGCCCATTTCTTTACAAGTACGAATAATTCGCATGGCAATTTCACCGCGATTTGCAATTAATATTTTATTGAACATAATAAAATGTTATGACGGATTAATCAAAAATAGAGGTTGATCGAACTCAACTGGGGTGGCATCGTCAATTAAAATTTTAACAATTGTACCACTAACTTCAGATTCAATTTCATTAAAAAGCTTCATTGCTTCTATGACACATAAGATACCACCTTCTTTAATTGTATCTCCAACTTCTACAAATGCAGGTTTATCTGGAGCAGCTTTTCTATAAAAAGTTCCAATAATTGGAGATTTAATAGTTATAAACTTGTCGTCTTCTTCAGTTTTTTCTTCATTTTTAGTCGGCTCCTGCTGAGTTATGGGAGTTGTTTGGACTGGAATTTGACTAACAATTGGAGTAGGAACGGTTTGTATTTGTTGAACTAAACCTCCAGACTCAATCTGACTGGGAGAAGACCCTGTTTTGATTGTAATTTTTACATCTTCCATCTCAAGTTTGACTTCTTGAGCACCAGATTTTGCAACAAATTTTATAAGATTTTGAATTTCTTTAATTTTCATATATAGTTAATTTTTGATTCAGTATGCCCATGTAAGGTGTGCAGCACCCCAAGTAAATCCAGCACCAAAAGCTGTAAATACAAGCTTATCACCTTTAGTAAATTTAGTTTCATAGTCATTTAGTAATAGTGGTAACGTAGCTGCTGTAGTATTTCCATAATGTTCTATGTTTACTAGCACCTTCTCTTTGCTAAGGGCTAAACGTTTTGTTGTAGCATCAATAATTCTTTTATTTGCTTGATGAGGAATTAGGAAATCTAAGCTTTGTTCATCTAACCCATTTCTTTTCATGATCTCTCCTGTTACATTAGACATTTCTGCGACTGCATATTTAAACACAGTTTTTCCATCCTGATAGATGTTATGCCACCCGTTTTCTAATGTTTCTTGACTAGTTGGGAACAATGAACCTCCAGCTTTTATTCTAAGCGACATGCGATCAGTTCCATTACTTCTGTAATATTCATCCTCCCATCCATATCCACTTGAACTGGGCTCAAACAATACAGCTCCACCACCATCGCCAAAGATAATACAGGTGGTGCGATCAGTGTAATCTACAATAGAAGACATTTTATCTGCCCCAATTAATAACACTTTTTTGTAACGTCCAGAACTTATATATGCTGCAGCCGTACTCATTCCATATAAAAACCCTGAACAAGCTGCATTTAAGTCATATGCAAAGGCATTTACAGCTCCAATACAAGAGGTTACATAAGCAGCTGTTGCAGCTACATGAATATCTGGTGTAATGGTTGCAACAATGACAAGATCTATTGTCTTTGGGTCTAGTTTTTTCTTTGAAATAAGATCTTGGGCAGCTTTAATTGCAAGAAAGGAAGTTGCTTTGCTATTATCCGAGAGGATTCTTCGTTCTTTAATACCAGTTCGGCTTTGTATCCATTCATCGCTAGTGTCAACCATTTGCTCTAATTTTTGGTTAGATAAAATCGTATCTGGTATATATCTTCCCAAAGCTGTGATTGCTGCTTTGAGAACTTTTTTTTTCTCTAGGTCCATCTAAATCCTAGCTTTGATAGTATAATTAAAAGTGAAGATAGTAGTTTTTTAATGCAAATAAAATTATTATAATAAAAAAGCCCTTCTATAAAATAAGAGGGCTTATTTGTAATTAATTATATGATTAACTATCTGCAGTTTCGATTGCATCCACAAGGACTTTACCTCTGTAGTAAAGCTTTCCTTCATGCCAATGAGCACGATGATATAAGTGAGACTCTCCAGTTTTAGAACAGATAGAAATCTGTTGATCGACAGCTTTATAGTGCGTTCGTCTTTTGTTTCTTCTTGTTTTAGAGATTTTTCTTTTAGGATGTGCCATAATTTATTTTATTAATCTTTATAAAAGATCTTTCAATTTATTCCAACGGGGATCTTTCTTCCCATTAAGCTTATTTTCTTTTGGTTCTAACTCTTTGAGTTTTGTGAGGATTTCACTTTTTAATGTTCCATCTTCTATTCCAGGATGAACACGTTTTAATGGAAGTGAAAGTACCACTATTTCATAAAAATTTTGAGCGACATTAATTTGATAACTTCCATCTGGTATGACCAGTATTTCATCAGAATTATTTTCTGAAGGAATCCCAAATTTTACAATTAGGTCAAATTCGGTTTTAACTTTATGTTCAAAAGATTCAGTTGATACATCACATACAAGATCAACACTCCCCAAAACATCAAAATGCAATTCTAAAAAAGTTGGTTTTTTATTTAAAACTAATTTGCCTTCAAGTGAAGCGTCATTGAAATCTGTAAACTCAAAATCATTAAAGAACGTATTGTCAATTTTAAAAGAAAATTCGTGTTTTCCGTCTTTAAGCCCCACAAAAGGGATTGTAAATTCTTTAAACACATCCAAAACTTTACAATTGAGCGGCAAATTTATAAAAAATTTTTGAAGTATCGAGCCAAAATATTTTGCTCCAGTTATTTGACTTATTAAACCAAACTATTTTCAATTAGGTACTCTGCAATTTGAATTGTGTTGGTAGCAGCTCCTTTTCTCAAATTATCAGAGACAATCCATAAATTTAAACCATTTTTGATGGATTTATCTCTTCGGATACGACCTACAAAAACAGAGTCCTTTCCCTTTGCTTCTATTGGCATTGGATAAATATTTTCTTTTGGATTATCCTGAACTTCAACTCCACGGGTTTGTTCTAAAATCGAACGAATTTCATTTACTTCAAATGAAGTTTCAAATTCTAAATTCACTGATTCGCTGTGTCCACCTACAACTGGAATCCGAATTGCTGTAGCGGTAATACCAATAGATGAGTCATTGAAAATTTTATGAGTTTCATTTACAAGCTTCATCTCCTCTTTTGTGTAATCATTCTCCATAAAAACATCACATTGAGGAAGCGCATTTTCATAAATGGGGTGTGGATATGCCATATCACCTACCTTACCATTTGCCTCATTGCTTAATTGTTCAACGGCTTTTACTCCAGTTCCTGTGATGGACTGGTAGGTTGATATTACTATCCGTTTGATATTAAAAGCCTTGTGTAGTGGTGCTAAAGCCATAACCATTTGAATAGTTGAACAGTTAGGATTTGCAATGATTTTATCTTTTTTTGTTAATAAATCCGCATTAATTTCCGGAACAACAAGTTTTTTGTTTGAATCCATACGCCAAGCAGAAGAATTATCAATCACTGTTGTTCCGGCTGCTGCAAATTTCGGAGCCCATTCCAAAGAAGTTTCTCCGCCCGCTGAGAAAAGAGCGATATTAGGATGAGCATTTACTGCCTCTTCTAACCCGATTACACTATGAGGTTTTCCGCGATAGGTAATTTTTTTTCCAACAGAACGTGATGAGGCAACTAAAAGAATTTTATCAATAGGGAGTTTTCGCTCTTCTAATACTCTGAGCATAACCCTTCCTACCATTCCTGTTGCTCCTACTATGGCTACTTTCATTATGAAAATTTTTATCAAAAGTATTACTTAATAAATTAGAAGCAAACCCTTTCTAAATAAAAGTCAAAAAATAACAGTTTGTTGCATTCATAACAATCGATATTGTTATGAATGAAAAATACGCTTAACTCTGGGCCCTACTCCAGACAAAATTTCATAGCTTATTGTTCCTCCAGATGCTGCAAATTCAGATGCACTGTGTTGGGGACCAAAAATAATTACCGTGTCCTCTTCCTTACAAGGAATATCGGTAACATCAATCATTATCATATCCATACAAACGTTTCCAACAATAAATGCTTTTTTACCATTAACTAGGACTTTAGCCCTTTCATGTCCAAAATGCCTACCAATTCCATCTGCGTGACCAATTGGTAAAGTTGCCGTTGTACTATCTTTAGATGCTTTCCAACCAAGGTCGTAACCTACATATTCTCCTTTTTTTACATTATGTATTTGACTAATTGAAGAATTAAGGCTGACTAATGGTTTTAGCTTTCGGTCCAAATCAGGATGATTTGAAAAACCATGAAGTGCAATTCCACATCTAACAGCATCAAATTGATACTCATTATTTTTAAAAACACCTGAGCTATTAAGAATATGAAATTTTGGATTGGTGTAGGTATTATCTTCGTGCTTTTTTTTCAATTTTAAAAACGCATCAATTTGTTTTTTGTTATTTATGTCTTTTTCAATTGATTCTGAGTTTGCAAGATGAGAATAAACACTTTTTAAGTCAAACTGTTTATTTTTAAATTGTTCCAAAATCCAAGTAACCTCATTAGGATTAAAGCCAACACGATTTAAGCCAGTATTATATTTGATATGAACAGGATATGACTTTTTATTTTTTTGCTTAAGCAGCTGGTGGAATTTTCTTAATAATGAGGCACTATATAAACTGGGCTCTAAGTTAGAATCAATAATCGTTTCTAAACCGTCTATTTGAGGGTAAAAAACAAGTATAGGTAAATTAATTCCCTCTTGACGAAGTATTCTTCCCTCCTCTGCATATGCCACTGCTAAATAATCAACATCTAATTTTTCTAAATATTTGGCAATTCTTATCATATCACTTCCATATGCCCAAGCTTTGACAACAGCAAAGATCATTGTATTTGACCTTAATTGATTTCGAATTACTTTAAGATTGTAATCTAGATTTTTTAGATAAATGTTAAGTTTATTCAAGGACTATGAATCTTTTTTATTTTTTTTATGATAAGCATTGAAAAATGCTTCCCTTGATAAAGGTTCATAACTATCCTTTTCACCCAAGTGAACAATAGATTCATCAGAAGAAATTCGATAGCTGTAATTAGCCAAATTACCAGTTTGAGTGCAAATTGCATGAACTTTAGTAATGTGCTCAGCTGTTGCCATTAGTCCAGGCATTGGTCCAAATGGATTTCCTTTATAGTCCATATCTAAGCCAGCTACAATTACCCGAATACCACTGTTAGCTAAATCATTACAAACTTGAATAATTTCGTCATCAAAAAATTGAGCTTCATCTATACCGACTACATCACAGCCATCTGCTAAAATTCTAATATTTGCTGCTGCAGGGACAGATGTTGAATGAATTTGATTTTGATCGTGCGATGTAATCATTTCTGTATCATAACGAGAATCCAAGGATGGCTTAAAAATTTCAATTTTTTGTTTTGCAAATTGAGAACGCCTAAGTCTGCGAATTAATTCTTCTGTTTTACCAGAAAACATAGAACCACAGATCACCTCTATCCAACCAAATTGTTCCTTAGCGTTTAAAGAATTTTCTAAAAACATTTTGTAATTTTCTACTGTAATATTTGAAAACTTCTTAACCTCTAAAAACAAAGGTATTAAAACGATGACAGAAAAAATAAAAACAGCATTACTTAAATGGGCTAAAAAAGTTATAGATCATCAAGAGCAGTGGGATGAAGAAAAAACACATCTTGAAATTCAAAAACTTTATGAACTCTCTGTTGTTCAAAAAATGTTTTTAGATCATGAGATAATTGATAAAAACCTTTGGAAAAAACAACAGGCCGAGCTTAAAGACGTACTGGATTCTCTTACTGGAGATGAAGAAAAGTATATTTCAAAAGATGAAGATTTGGAAGTCGCTCCCATGATGGAAACGATTAAAAATATGGTTACTGAAATGCCTGAACCTCATGCTTATGAAAAGCTTTTTGAAACTTTTGAAGAGATACCATCTTTTGAACCTAAAAATAAAGATAGTTTAGCAAAAGATTCCAAATCGGATATAGAAATTGTACCAGAAGTTAAAAACATTAACGATCATTTTGCCAAAAATTTAAGTATTGACCTTAATGACAGACTTGCTTTTATCAAAAATCTTTTTGATGGGGATACAAACACATATGATAAAGTGCTTTCCCAGATAGTTACATTTGAATCTTGGGCAGAAGTCTCAACTTTTCTAGAAACTCAAGTAAAAATTGAGTATAATGATTGGAATGATAAGGAAGAAATAGCAAAACGTTTTTCAACTATTTTAAAAAAACACTTTGACTTTTAGCAAATTTTTATAATTAACCTAAATCCACGACTTTGATATATTTAATACCAACACCTATTGGTAATCTAGAAGATATTACACTTAGGGCATTAAGAATTTTGAAAGAGGTAGATTTAATTTTAGTCGAAGATACTCGTGTAAGTATTAAATTATTGAAGCATTATGACATTACTACTCCTTATGATAGTTTTCATATGTACAATGAGCATCTAAAAGTATCTAAAATTATTAAACAAATTAAAGCAGGATCAACAGTTGCTTTAATTTCGGATGCAGGAACACCAGGAATCTCAGACCCAGGGTTTTTATTGGTTAGAACTGCTTTGGAGGCAAAACTTGAAGTTCAATGTTTACCTGGACCAACAGCTCTTATTCCTGCGTTAGTTCAAAGTGGAATACCCACTGATCGTTTTGTTTTCGAAGGCTTTTTACCGCCTAAGAAAGGTAGAAAAAGTCGCTTAGAATCGATGGCTTTAGAGACAAAAACACTTGTTTTTTACGAATCCCCTCATAAATTAATTAAGTTGTTAGACGAGATGATCCCGATATTCGGAGGAGACAGAAACATAGCTATCGCAAGGGAAATCTCAAAACTTTATGAAAGTACTTTTAGAGGAAGTTTGAAAGCAGCAAAATTTTATTTTCAAGAAAACAGTCCAAAAGGAGAGTTTGTAATTGTAGTTGAAGGACTAAAAAAATAGATAGATGAGGTGGAAAAAAATCCCGGGACCTTTAAAGAGTGATGTTGAAGAGCTATCTGAGATTCTTGCCATCCCTATGACTGTTGCAACATTACTATTGCAAAGGGGAATTGAAGATTTTGATAGCGCAAAGGATTTTTTTAGACCTAAGTGGTCAAATTTACATGACCCTTTTTTGATGCAAGATATGAAAGCTGCTGTTTTAAGGATTCAAATCGCTATAGAGAACGGTGAGAGGGTCATGGTATATGGTGATTATGATGTTGATGGGACTTCTTCAGTGGCGCTTGTGAGTTTATATCTCAAGGGTAAAATAGCAGAATTATTACCATACATTCCAGATAGATATTCTGAAGGGTATGGTATCTCTGAAAAAGGAATTGAAAAGGCTAAAGCTGAAGGGATAAGCTTAATCATCTCTTTGGATTGTGGTATTAAAGCAATTGAACAAGTTAATTATGCAAAAGAAATGGGAATTGATTTTATTATTTGTGATCATCATTTACCCGATAACGAAATTCCCAAAGCAGTTGCTGTTTTAGACCCTAAAAGGGAAGATTGTTCTTATCCATTTAAGGAACTTTGTGGTTGTGGTATTGGATTCAAATTAATACAGGCCTTACAAACGCAGTTAGGCCTTCCTGATTCAGAACTAAATTCTTATCTAGATCTTGTTGCTATAGCTATCGCTGCAGATATTGTACCCATGACTGGAGAAAACAGAATTCTAACTTTTTTAGGGATACGCCAATTTCAAGAGTATCCTCGACCGGGGTTAAAATTTTTTTTAAAAGCACTGAAACGCCCAATAAACGTTACAGATTTAGTTTTTGTTATTGCTCCTAGGATCAATGCAGCAGGGCGAATGGACCATGGTTTAAATGCCGTGGAACTATTAATGAATACTGATAAAGAATCAGTGTTACCGATAGCAAGATCCATTGAATTTTTCAACACAGAAAGAAAGACAACAGATGAGCGTATTACCAATGAGGCACTACAGCAAATTAAATTAAATAATGAACTTAATTCTGCAAGCACTGTTGTTTATCATCCCTCCTGGCATAAAGGAGTTATTGGTATAGTCGCTTCAAGACTCATAGAACACTATTATAGGCCTACGATAGTTTTGACAAAATCAGAAGACGTAATAGCAGGATCGGTTCGCTCTGTTTCCGGGTTTGATGTTTATCAAGCCTTGGAAGCATGTAAAGACTCAATTATTCAGTTTGGTGGACATAAATATGCTGCTGGATTAACATTAAATCCTGAGCAAATAGAAGTATTTAGATCTGCCTTCGAAGCTTATACAAAGGAAAGTATTCTTCCAGATCAAAGAGAACCCTCAATACCATACGATCTAGAAATATCTTTTAAAGATTTAAACTTAAAGCTATTACGCATCTTAAATCAAATGGCCCCTTTTGGCCCAAAAAATATGCGGCCTATTTTTGCAACACATCAGTGCAAAGATGCTGGCGGAAGTCGCTTAGTTGGTAGTGATAAAAAACATTTACGTTTTGATATAATTGATTCATCTGGAGATCGTTTTTCAGGTATTGGTTTTGACATGGGGCAATATATAATGGAAATAAAAAAACAGAAATCTTTTTCAATCCTTTATAATATTGAAGAAAACCAATATAATGGAAATATAAGCCTTCAATTAAAAGTCAAGAATATTAAATTTTAGAAAGTAATTTTGAAGTGGACGGATCATGATTGTAAGAATTTTTCCCTTCGATTTCATCCAATATTTTGGAAGCTAATTGTTTTCCGAGCTCGACACCCCATTGATCATAACTGTATATATTCCAAATCAATCCTTGCACAAATATTTTATGTTCATATATAGCAATTAATGAACCTAATGAAGACGGCGTAAGTTTATTTATGAGTATTGTATTGGTAGGTTTATTTCCTTCAAATACTTTAAAAGGAGTAAGTTTTTCTTGTTGTTTCTTATCAATACCACCAGCTTTAAATTCTGCTTTAACTTGATCTTCAGATTTTCCTTTCATCAGCGCCTCGGTTTGAGCAATAAAATTTGATAATAATTTATTTTGGTGATCAGAATTTCCTTTTAAGGATTTTTTAAAGCCAATAAAATCTGCGGGTATTAGTTTTGTCCCTTGATGAATTAACTGAAAAAACGCATGTTGTCCATTCGTTCCAGATGAACCCCAAATAATGCTACCAGTCTGATAATTTAAAGGCTTCCCATCACGACCCACACTTTTCCCATTACTTTCCATTATGGCTTGTTGCAAGTAAGCAGGGAGGTTTCTTAGATATTGAGTGTAGGGTATTAAAGCTTCGCTTTCAGCACCCCAAAAGTTGTTGTACCAAATACTAATTAAAGCTAAAATGACGGGAATATTTTTTTCAAAAGGGGTCTTTTGAAAATGTGAATCCATTTTTCCAGCACCTTTCAAAAGATTTTGGAAGTGTTTGGGGCCAACTGCTAAACATATGCTCAGGCCAACAGAACTCCACAACGAAAATCTTCCTCCTACCCAGTCTTTCATTGGGAATGTGTTTTCTGGTGAGATTCCGAAAGCAGCTGTTTTTTTAATGTTTGTGGAAACTGCAATAAAATGATTAACTATAGCTGTTTCTGGTGCTTGTTTTAAAAACCAAGATCTTATAGAATTTGCGTTACTAAGTGTTTCTTGAGTATTAAAGGTTTTTGAAACGATAACAAAAAGTGTTTTTTCAGGATTTAATCCTTTTAAGGTTTCTTCATGGTGATCTCCTTCGACATTTGAAATAAAACGAACATCTAGATGATTTTTATAGTGTTCCAATGCTTCTACAACCATCGACGGTCCTAGGTCAGATCCTCCAATACCAATATTTACTACATGTGTAATTCCTTTCCCTGAATATCCCTTCCATTCCCCTGAGATAACTTTATTACAAAAAGAATATATTTTTTCTTGGGTAGCTTTAATTTCTGGAATAACATCCACGCCATCAATAATTAGTGGGGAATTATCAAGACTTCTTAGAGCAGTATGCAAAACAGCTCGGTTCTCTGTGTCATTTATTTTGGCTCCTGAAAATTGAGCTTTAATAGAATCTTTAAGTTTAGCCTCATTAGCTAATTCAAGTAAAAGATTAAATCCCTTCCGGTCTAATCTATTTTTAGAAACATCTACTATGAAGTCCTCCCATTCAATCCAACTATAATCTAGTCGATTATCATCTTTTTTAAAATGTTCTTGAATACTTCTTGAAGCTATTTTTTTTTGATGATCTTGAAGCGCTTTCCAAGCTTTGAATTTTGATGGTGGTTTGTTAGGAAGGGTCTTTTGCATAGTTAGAGGGATTATTTTCGGCAATCTCAGCCTCTTGGTCTTCATCAAAAGCGATGCAATCTAATTTATATTTGTAAGGAACAATATGTCGAGCAAATTTAGCTTTTAAATCTTTAGATATTGGCTTTGCTTCAGGAAGTTTTTGCTTAAAAGGATCAACTTGCCTACCATTTTTCCAAAAACGATAACAAACATGTGGTCCTGAAGTGTTTCCAGTCATACCTACCCAACCAATAATATCTCCTTGCTCAACAAATTGACCAACCCTAACGTTGTGTTTTTTCATATGAAGGTATTGAGTAGAGTAGGTACTGTTATGTCTAATGGTAACATAATTCCCATTTCCTCTTGAATAACGTGCTTTAACTATTTTTCCACTTGCTGTAGCTAGTATTGGTGTTCCTACAGAAGCTGCAAAATCAGTTCCTTTATGGGGGCGTACACGATTTCCGTAAAGAGGTATCCTTCTTCTAAGATTGTAGCGTGATGAAACCCTATTAAATTTTAAGGGACCTTGTAAAAAAGCCCGTCTTAGACTTTTTGCTTGATCATCAAAATAATCTACAATACCTTTTTTTGGATCACTAATATATTCAAAGGCATAAAGGGGTTTGCCTTTATGCTCAAAATAGGCAGCTTTAATTCGTTCAACTCCAATGGAAACGGAATCATCTACAAACTTTTCAGTATAAATAATTTTAAATCGATCTCCTTTTTGTAAACGAAAAAAATCGACTGTCCAAGCATACACATCAGATAGATAATAAGTAAGGGATTCATTAATACCACTATTTTGCATTGTTTCGTATAGAGAACTTTTAATTATTCCAGATGCCTCAAGTTCTACTAAACGCACTGGTTTTTCAACTCGTTCTCCATATAAGCTGTCTCGCAAGTGAATTCTAATAAATGACTGTGGTCCAGGATGATAAACAAAGTATTCTGGGGCGGAGATACTGTCTTTAGAATAGAAAAGGCTATAAGGCTTTCCAATTGTAAGTTTTCTTACACTAGCCTTTCCTTTAATCGCTTGAAGAATATTGTATACATCAGGATAATCAATTCCATTATCTTCTATTATTTTTCCAAAGGTATCTCCACGCCTGATTTTTTTTGTTTCTACATCAAACTCATTTAGATCTATTCCATAAAAAAGATTAGGTATTAACTTTTCAACTATTTTTTCAGTTTTTTCAGTAGGTTGATTCGGATTATTGTTGCATCCTATAAAAAAGAAAATTAAAAAAATCATCAATATTCGATGCATAAATGAATTTTTCACAAATTTCGAAACTTATTTAAGTTAAATAAAAATTATAAACAAAAGTTATACCTATTTTTCAAACTAATCTAATAAGATTTCAAAAGGATATTTAAGATTTTTAAAATTTTCTAAATCTGCTTTAATAGATCCTACTAGGATATCAGCTTGTAATCGAATTGGGAGTCTATTTTTATCCTCTGAAACCCAAAGAGTGACGCTCTCTTGTTCTTCAAAGACTCTACCTGATTGAACCAGGGGACGAAACTTCATACATTTAATTCTCCCAAACTTTGATCGGATGGTTTCAATACCTAAGAATTTAAGTTTAAAAACATAGTTTTCATTATCAAAAAACATATTTATATCAAAACTGTCATTAATTTTCACACCCTTTTTTGGATAAAATTTTCTCAAATAATAAAAACATGAAATTAAATCCTGCACGCCCTTCTCGATTGAGAATTCTTTAATCGTATCTCTTTTAATATCATTTACTATTGCGGTAGCTTTACCATGATCAAAATCAATCTCAACATTTTTTGTATATCCACCTTCATTAATATCTCGAATAAATTTATAAGGGAGACCTGTTTTTTGATCAAAATAGCTTTCGTAGTAATCCTCTACTTTAAAAAACCATTTGGCTATGCCAGTTGTTTCCCCAAAACCTTTGGCATGGTAAACAGCCTTATTGTTTAGTGAATCACTTTCTAAGGAAAATGACGCATAACTTGCATTAAAAGGCCCGTAATGAAGGCGCAATTGAAACCATTCGCCATTTTGAAAAGATTCGAAAGGGGGTAAAGTATTTTCTATAGGTTTTTGAGAAAATCCAGATAGGGTAAATATTAAAAAAATTAGAAGAAACTGTTTTACCATAAATCAAAGATAAATCTCTTTATCGAGTTTTTTTTGATATTAAATTCAATGTTTTTGAAGAGCATTGAAAATTTGTTCTCCCTTATGCTTTCCTAAAATATCGATAACTTCTTTTTTTGAAGCTGCCTTTATACCTTTATATGATTTTAGAACACTTAACAGTTTATCTCTGGTAGAAGGACCAATACCTTGAATCCTGTCCAGTTTTGAAGTTAAACTTACTTTAATTCTTTTTTGGCGGTGAAAAGTAATTCCGAAACGGTGAGCCTCATCTCTTGCACGTTGAAGAATTTTTAGGCTTTCTGATTTTTTGTCTAAGTATAAGGGTATGCTGTCATTAGGAAAATAAATCTCTTCAAGGCGTTTTGCAATTCCTAAAATTGATATTTTTCCACGTAATCCTAGAGCATCCAAGCTTTTTACAGCTGAAGAAAGTTGTCCTTTTCCTCCGTCAATCACAATCAATTGAGGAAGGGGAGCATTTTCATCTAAAAGTCTTTTATAACGCCTTAAAACAACTTCCTCCATAGATGCAAAATCGTCAGGACCAGTAACAGTTTTGATATTGAAATGACGATATTCTTTTTTGCTTGGTTTCCCATTTTTAAAAACTACGCAAGCTGCAACTGGATTAGATCCTTGAATATTTGAATTATCAAAACATTCAATATGGGTGGGTTCTTTTGGCAATCTCAAATCAACTTTCATTTGACTCATAATACGTCTAGAATGACGATCAGGATCAGTAATTTTCATCTGTTTATAGCGATCAATGCGAAAATATTTAGCGTTTCGAAGAGATAAATCTACCAATTTCTTTTTGTCTCCTTGTTGAGGAACAAAAACCTTTAATTCTTCACCTAAAGAAACTTTATGGGAAAGGAATAAGGTCTTTGAAATACTTGAAAAAAGCTTTCTAATATCAATTATTCCAAGCTGTAAAAGGGTTTCATTTTCTTCGTCTAACTTCTTTTTAATTTCTATTGTATGTGACCTTACTATTGCACCAAAAGATACTTGTAGGTAATTTATGTAACCATGGCTTTCATCAGAAATAATTGAGAAAACATCTACATTACTGATTTTAGGATTTACAATCGTTGATTTTGCTTGGTAACTTACTAGTGCATTAATTTTTTCTTTCAAAATTTGAGCTTCTTCAAATTTTAATTCACTTGATAGGAGCTTCATTTCTTTTTTAAAATGATTAATACAGAAACTTAAATTTCCTTTAATTAATTCTTTTATTGACACTTCGTGTTTTTCAAATAAAAAAATAGATGATTCTTTATTATTTATTTTTAATAGATGATTCAATTCCTGGTTTAAAAACGGATAAATTTCCTTTATTAGTTGAATCAAAATTTTTAGATGTTTAACGCTTGTAAATGGACCAAAATACTCTCTTGATTTATCAGTTATATTTCTTGTAAAAAATATTTTGGGTTTAGGTTGTTTTTCTAAACAAATCCATGGATAAGTTTTATCATCTTTTAGAAGGATATTGTATCGGGGCTTATATTTTTTTATGAGATTATTTTCCAGAAGTAAAGCATCCATTTCAGTGTCCACAACTACGTGCTCTATTCTGTCTATATTTTTTACTAATACTCTTGTTTTTTGGTTATCTGGAGTTTTATTAAAGTATGAGCTGACTCGTTTTTTAATATTTTTAGATTTTCCTATATAGATTATTTTATCCCCTTTATCATAAAATTGATAAACTCCAGGAACTTCTGGCAAGCCTTTTATTTGAATTTCAACTGCATCTAATTTCACAAAACGAAAATATTGATTTTCTTTGGGTCTATAATTAATTTCTATCTCATTTCATGAATTCTGAAGTTTCAAAATCAAAATTAAGATCTGTTTTTTTGAGAAAGCGTCTTGAACTTAGTGAAG
>MDTB01090336.1_pt1 | contig 17055 bp, 22 predicted proteins | sample 811161 | NCBI WGS metagenome assembly MDTB01 (sample SAMN05326650, study PRJNA326480) | marine metagenome | isolation source: seawater | place: Mediterranean Sea | collected 2009
CACCGGGTTAAAAGCCCGGCGCTCTACCTGACTAAGCTACAGGCCCATGGCTGATGCTGGGCTATCCTGCGACCCTAGGGGTGTTCAAAAAGGTTGCGCGGGCAATGCTCTCGCTAAACATCTGGAGCCCCACGGGGGAACATGGAGCAAATGGCGTTTAGCGGCCTCAGGGATAAATCTTTTTGATGGATTAATCTGGAAGAATATAGGAATGTCGAATTGGCAGGAGTTGGTTGGAGAGGTGGGGGGTCGTGTTTTCGATATTGAAGGGATTAGACAATTAGAGATAATAGTTCCAAAGACAGTGTATCCACCTAGAGGTGACACTTTCCTTCTTTGCGAAGCAATAGCAGAGTTGAAAGTCGGAAATATGACGACTGCAATAGAAATAGGATGTGGATCCGGAATAGTAACAATAATGATGTCGGGATTTGGATGGGAGGTAACAGCATACGATGTTAATCCGTTCGCAGTTTTAGCGACATCTGGAAATCTGGAAAATCTGAATCTGCAGGAGAACACTCGTGTGATCGAAGGAGGTTTAGGAGAGGGATTAGAGATCACCAAGGATGTAGATTTACTGATATGGAATATTCCCTACATTGAAAATCCTTCGGAAGCGGGAAAGCTGAGTCCAATTGAAGATGCAGCATTGATAGATATCCCCCATGGGGGTTGGGGCAAATTTCTAGTAACCTTTCTTTCTGATAAAATTGACGAAATTTCTAGAGATTTGATAGTTGTTCTTGTGCTAAAAATCGATCCCGAGGGTGAAAGCAATATTGGGGATTGGTCGTCAAGAGGTTGGTCACATAGAGTTCTGAAGGAAAAGTGGATGGGTGATGAAAAAATTGCAGTGGTGGCATTCTGGCAAACTGCTTCTCTAACGAAACCTGAGATAATCGAAAAATGCGAATCGACGATGGATGAAATTAGTGCAAAGGATAGTTCGGTATGGCATAGAATACTTGCCAAAACACAGACATCAGGAAGGGGGAGGAGATCTGCAGAATGGAAGTCACCTAATGGGGGGGTCTACGCTACTTGGAGTTTGGACAAAGGAGTCCTGAAGAAGTATCCACCTGGACTTATCCAAACATGCGTCGGAGCGTTGGTTTCAGAAATATTGGGGGCCTTCGTCAAATGGCCTAATGATATCATCACGAGTGATGGACGTAAAATGGGGGGAGTTCTAGTTGAGTCAACCGATGGTGAAGAAATTAGACTTGGCGTGGGAGCGAACAGGATGGGTTTCAAAGAAGATGATTTTGTAGCATCGGGTTGGGAAGAGACCATTGGAAAAATTGAATCTTTAGAAGTTTTTGAAAGGATAGATAGATCGTTATCATCTGTTTTTGAAAACATTGGTGCTTTGGATCTTCCAGGAGAGGATGTATTGATTTCAAAATCATGGGAAGCACTATCACGACTCCTTTCTACAGGAGTTTCTTTAAAATTAAAGGGAGAATCTGTTCGTGTAGTTGGACTGAATAGAATGGGGGAAATAGAAGTGTGTGGGAAATCTGGAGAAGTTCTAGTCAGGGACTTAGAAGATCTGGATTGGACATATCTAACCAATTGAACTGAGTCTCTCTCTTACCAACCTAATTTTACCTGAACTAGTCAGGGTACAGACGTTATCTAATTCATTGAGCAATATCTTGGAATCGGGGTAAAAATCCAGTGGAACTTTTAGAATAGCAAGAGTTCGCTTTTTTCTCTTTGAAATATCGAAGATTTCACAGCTATTTTCATCAATAAAGGTTCTTAGAATTGCTGAGGCTTCGGTCTTCGATATCTCGATGTCAAACTCCAAACCTACCCAACGATGCTTGCCCCTGGCTGACTTTTTTGGTCGCGGCATAGCAACGCGTAGGGGTTGGCCTTAACCAATGGTGGGGTATCGCGTGACATGGAGAGCAGCTTGGGTGAGTTGGACGAAGGGGAAGGGCTGTTAGGTTCATTTACGAATCCATCTACTTTCCCACATATTTTGTTGATGATTTTTCTTAGCAGTATTCTTTACGCTTTGATGAAGTCGGGAATATTTGGATTAGAAGAAAACGGAAGTGTAATTTTTCTCTCTTTGGCGATATCATACATACTTATAGCTCTATCAAACTATACATTTATTGGAAAAATTTTCAATATAGATGACCAAATAAGGGGGGTTTTTAATTTTCAATATCTAAAATTAAGCGTTTTACCGATATTTTTTGTAGGATTGATCGTATTATTCATTCTGCTAATGATTAAGTCTCAAACAGTAATTGATGAAAAAAATATAGGTATTTTCATGGTTTCATTATTCCTCTTAATGTCGATTGGACAATCGATATCCATAATTGCTGGAGGCGTTAATCTCTCGAATAGAAAAAGTCTAAAAATCAGAGCTGCTAAAATTGGGGGACTACACTCTTCGACTAGGGCATTGACTATTGCAATGATTTTCAGCCCATTGATTTGGTTTTTAGGATATACTGCCGAGGAGACAGGCGGGATATCAGAATACATTACTTTCAGTTGGTTAATGAGGATATTATTCCTAATTTTCCTAATTTTCACAGTCGTTTTCATTGACAGATTCACTGTGGAAAGGAGGAATTCCTCAGATATCGATGGTAAAGCTAGAGATAGATTCATGATGGTGATACTAATTTTTTGTAGTTGGCATCTCTTCAGCTCATGGAGAAGAAGCCCATTTTCCCAGCAACCAAGTAGTTCTTCAATTCTACTAGAAGAAGTATTTCTGATGTCATTGAGTATTATTCTGGCAGTTTGGTCTATCTCGAAAAGGGGCAAGAAGAGGGGGTGGAAGATTTTTCAGGGGAGGTCTGCGATTTTTTGGGGCGTTTCATTCGGATATGCATATGCAGGAAGTGTTTCTTCCCTATCCTCGATAAGCGATGGGAGGTTGGATCTAGTTACGATCACAGGCCTTGGCCACCTTGTAACTGCCATTTCCATATTGCTTCTACTGCCCGTTTCTATAACTCTGGTAGGCAATATTCGAGTGGAAGAAGGTGTTACCGGAGAGGAGATTATCAATACCGATGAGCAGGAGCTAGAAGTCTCGGTTCCGGATATTCCAGTTGCTGATAGTAGTAGATCAGAAATTACAGACAATACTGATGATGAAGTAGAATTGGTAGGTTAGATTCCGCTAACCACTGCAACTAGTCTTAGTTTTCCAATCATTTCATCACTAGACCTGGCGCCAAGAATTACCTGACAATTGTCATCGAGTGTTGAGACGAATGCTTCAGAGACCAGATTAAGATGACCAAGGGTCATGTCCGGCCCGCCCTCAACTTGAATCAAACACCCCTTTGCCCCATCTGCTGAAATATCTGAGAGAGGGGATTTGCTTGCAATTCTGACAACCCCCTCTGGGTCATCTATAGTTCCGTTTCCTACCAGTAATGTTGCATTTCCAGGCCTGTTAACTATAGTCCTCAGATCCATCAAGTCTAAGTTCATCTTTCCAACCTTAGCGAGAGTGGCTACTAACCCCTCGATTAATTCAGCGATCCATCCAGATCCTAATTTCCAATCAGAATTTCTATCCCTTGCCTGCCATGCCAGACGTTCTAGGCTTACTAGGATGCAGAGATCGGAATTTTTTTCCAGAGATGGCAATGATTGATCGGCGATCGCACAGCGTAAAGGCTGCTCAGCGAATGGGAGTCCTACAATGCTAATTACCATACTTCCAGCATCCCTTGCTTTAGATGCGATCTCAACAGAGGCTCCTGAGCCGGTTCCGCCACCTAAAGCGGTGAGTAGCACAACAAGTTCGGATTTTTCCAATAGTGCTAAAATTCCACTAATACCCTTACTAAGTCTGTGTGCAGCTAAATTTGGTAGTGCGGCAGTGCCCCTTGCACTACCGTTTGCATCCAAGTGAAGGCAATTAGCTTCCATCGAGGTGGAGAATGAAGATTCGTCGGCATCGATTAACAGCAGATCGGAAAGATCGCTACAGTTTTCATGCGCATGCGAAGACCATTGGCAACCGATTCCACCCACACCGACTAACAGTATTGCGCCTTCCTCCATGTTACTCGGAACCAACGAAGATAGATTATTGTGTCTTAATCATACGATACATATCTTCGATATCTTCTTCTTTCATCTCTAGCCCATGAATTTTCAGGCTCAAGCTTTAGGACCCTATCATAGTATTCTATCGCAGACTCAAAGTCTGAAAGGTATCTACCATGCATGTGTCCAAAAATATTCAGTACTGGGATGCAGTTTTCGTCTTCCTCTAATAATGAATTGAGGATATTTTCTGCGATGTTGATCTCCATTGATTCCATTTTTTCCTCTGCCTCTTCCAGTCTTTCGAATTGATCTTTGGATAGTTGGTATATGTTCTTCCACTGCGGTGCAGACATGAGTCCGCGGCCCAAGTCCAAGTGCTTGATGTTTTTTCAGAATGGCCCATGATGTTCGGCCCCGAAGGGGCCGGGGTGGAACGTTAATATCCTCCTTTTTTGTGGACGGTAGCGTTAGCAGTTGAAAGGTGACATTACTTTGGCCTCCCGAAAAAAAGTACTTCTATTAATTTTGGTCATTGTTTTTGTGACTGGTTCTGGAAAAGCGTATCCCGGAGGAGTGGGTGGTGATGCCAACAATCAGGGAGATGTATCGCTTGCAGGGTGTACTTGTCATGCAGAAGATCCAGATAATTCAGTAACTGTAATTTTAGATGGACTTCCTTTCCACTACTCACCTGAAACCGTTTACGAAATGAAGATCCAGTTAATCGGTGGACCCGAGGCACAGCAAGACACTTACACAGCGGGTTTCGCAATGACAGTCAGCTCGGGAAATCTTGGGGCGTCAGAGGGTTTTGAAGGAATGGTTCAGAACTGGGAAGGAGATCCATTGAGTCTGACCCATACTGACTCGGGAGCAAAGACTTCCGATAGGACATGGCTAATTACTTGGAGTAGTCCAGAGGAAGGTTCGGGCTCAGTGACCTTCTTTATTGCGGGAAATTCAGTAAACGGGGATCAAGCTCCATCTAGCCTAGATCGATGGAACAGACTAACCACAACAATCGATGAAGGAGAAGACAATGGGAATAGGAGGACGGTTTTCTCTGGAAATGGAGACATTAATCCTCCAGCACCAGTCGAGGATCACGCCGACCTTCATCATATGGGTGCTAAGCTTCTCGCTCACTGGTTGGGACTTCTCGGTTTTGCTGCTGTGATACTAGTTATACTGTTCTGTGGGTTTTTCTTGAGGTATGGATTCTCCCGGCATTACAAAGGTAGGAGCAATCTTCTAAGACTCAGGATTAAACATCTAAGGAGAGGCGATCAACTATGAAGGACGACTCGGTGATGAGTTTGCTTCGTCAGGTTAAATCCGGCGAAGTGAGCGTTGAAGACGCTAGGAAGGCGTTGGAAGAGGCGAGTCTGACTGAGGAGGCTTTCACTGCAGCAGTTGATCATGGGGTTTTCAACAAAGTGAAACCAGGTACGATAGTTAGAGCCAGTGTTTCTCCATCTGGAGAATCATGGCTAATAATTCTAGTTGGCCTTTGGGGCGTGATGTGGACCCTTTATTGGGCGGGCGCTTTAGCTTACGGCTTATACAATCACTGGGATCAGCAGCTTCTGTCATTCAACTTGGCAATGACGCTGCTTACTCTAATCGTAATGGGCATAGTCTATCTAAAGTACGTTCTACCTGATGTACTAATTGTCAAGCACAGAAGAAACAAGTACATAACAGGCCATGATACTGAGTCATGGAAGAAATATGAGGTCTGAAAATGGCAAGAAAGTTCAAACTAAGGGAGTTAGAAGTCCAAGAGAGGGGTTCCCATGAAAAAAATGGATCAATCGATAGGAGGGAGTTTATGCGACATTCATTTAACACCGCAGCTGGATTAATTACAACTGCTTCCCTTGGTAGTGTTGGATTTGCATCTTTCTTGATGGGGCAATCCAGTGGAGGCTCTTCTGATTCTTCGATTAAGTTCTACGTGCCCAAGGGATCTGATGTTTGGTATGGTAGTCTGGACAAGCAACCAATGACCATCAAGGCTTTCCAAGACGAATCGGCGAATACAACCACAGGAATGGTCGGAGCTGCGGGACTATGGTCAGGGCTCCCGATAATTGCAACCTACGTCCCGCATGAAGAAAATAAAAACAAGCCTCTATCAAAGGATACGCCTCGCTTTCAGATGATGGACGGTTATACTGCAGGCGGAGCTTATGTTGGTTCTGGTTATGAAATAGAGGAAAAGCAAGAGTTTTCCTCCCTCAATATTCATGATAATATCATTATCGTTTTCGCAAGATGCCCTCACCTATGCTGCATTCCAGGGTGGCAATTGGTCGGCAATGACTTCACTGCTGATTCTTGGCTACCAGGGGGAACCGACTCTAGTGGGAACAAATCCTTCTGTATTTGTCATTCAAGTAGGTATGATCACACGGTAATAGAAAAGAACACTGCTAGGAATCGATCAAATGGCCAAGAGTTCGATTTCATTGGGGTTAAGAAGACGGGTGGACCGGCTCCGTATGGGATGCCCCTCATACCCTTCACGGTTAACGGGGGGACGATTGAAGCCCTCCCTGATTTTATGGATTGGTACACGTTCTGCGGTTAGGTGAAATAAAATGATTCAGTTTTGGTTCCTGTGGATTTTCATCGCAATAGTAGTGGTTATTGTTGCATTTACCCTAAGGAGAGAGAGGGATGACCTCCCTCGAAAGGATATTCTGCGAGCTGTCGAGTCAAATGCAGGCAGCATGGGTTTAGCAGAGAAGCTATTCCTTTGGGCTTTTTCCTGGTTAGATACTAGATTCAGGATACAAGACTACTGGGGCATGAGCAAGGACTCTTACTACAGTATGCACAGGCAAATGCCCCTCACTCATGCTGAGAAATATAAGCTGAGGATAATCTGGTACTGGTATCCGTTATATTGCCTAGGAGGGATTTCTTTCCTTGCATTCATTATCCTAGTGATATCTGGAACAATTCTTGGATTCTACTATGTTCCGGGAGGTGATCTGGAATCCGACCCCACTCCGGCCTATGCTTCAATGGAGTTCATCATGCTAGAGTTACCATTTGGTTACATTATCAGATCCATCCACCATTGGACTACTCACTTCTTTGTTGCCGCGGTTTTCCTCCATATGTGCAGGGTTTACTTCACTGGGGCATACCGTAATCCAAGAGAGTTGAATTGGCTGATTGGAGTAGCACTTATGTTCTTCTCTATATTCTTTGGATATTCTGGGTACCTATTGCCATGGGATAGCCTAGCATTCGGAGCAGCAACGATAGGAATAAACATGGCCATGGCGACACCCCTGATAGGGGAATGGGTCGCAAATGCGATGTTCGGAGGAACCACTCTGACGGGTCAGACCGTAGTCAGGATGTACTTCTTACATGTTTTCGTCCTACCTCTGATTGTTACAGTATTGATTCTAGCGCACCTATTCATAGTCTGGGTGCAGGGAATCGCGGAGCCTCATTGATTAAAAGGTGGAAAAATGGGATTAATAGATAGATTTGGGAGAATCGCTGATACATATATCAGTGAGAAGGAGCAACTTCTCGAAGCGGAAGAAGAGCGGAGGCGAGTTTTCACTGGCCATTCATTTTGGCCTACAGAGGTTCTTCGTGATACCATCATTTTTGCATCCATAATCATGGTAATAGCATTCTACTCCTGGATAATACCTCCACCATTACACAATGCCGCTGATCCTTATGCGCAGGCTGGTTTTGTTTTCCCCGATTGGTATGTCCTTTTTTCGTATGGATATCTGAGGTGGGGCGAATATCTACCACAATTCGATATTCCGGCAGGGCCAATCGGCGAGTTCTTCGGTCAACCTATTGTTTCCTGGAATGCTGGAGTTTGGGGGGCAATGATCACAGGACTCCCTGTGGGGATTCTGGCTCTGCCCCCATTCATCATAGGAAAAAGAGAGAAGAGGGGTGTTGAGGATCCTTGGTTCGCAACTGCTGGAGCGGTTTATCTGGCACATGTATGGTTCATCTCAGTCTTCTCGATCAATATATTCCTAGAAATGTATGCACAAAATCGTACTGATTATTGTTGGGTAGGCTCACATGGGGTTTTCAATTGCGGCACCCAAGCACCTTGGACTGCAGAAGTTTTCAATGCTGTACCATGGATTCTAACCGGAGTCTTTGTTTTCGTGGTACTATATTTCTCCATCAGAAAATTCCTTCTAGGGCCAATGGGATCCAGACTAACGCCTGTCCTGGGTAAGCAAATTGCTGTAGGTTCATTGGTTACAACTATTCTCCTATGTACTGTAACTTGGCCGGCATATGAGAATGGTTTCTGGAATCAACGAGGACTCGGCACAATGGGATTCTGGGAATATCAATATGATGCCAAGGTAGAGGAGCTAGATGGAATAAGGGGGCAGCCTGCAGATACTCTAATTCATGTGGAAAAGGGCAGGTCATGGGATGAATATGGGGACGATTGCCTGTACTATGAAGAAACTCAGGCACTAACGGTTTGGAACTCGATGGAAGAAGGTACGGAGCAGTCCGATTGGTGTGTCCTTCCAGCAAGTCACTGGGTAAGCTGGGGCCTGTATCAGCCGACTAGATCTTCAATAATTGATTTCAGTGGAGTCAATGGCCATGCGGATATTCAAACCTCTAGAAATATCGGCTCAAATGAGATTATTTACGAGGGATCTGCAGATGGCGGGCCAATACAAATATCCGATTCGATTCAATTTACAATTGAAGACTTGGGGATCTCTAAAGTTCCCACTGACGTGGGATGCAACTTCAGAACAACGGTGAGGAATGCAGGGGAGCACTCCCAGAGCTTGATTCTGACTGATGATGCTGGATCAACAATCTGGAGTAACCTCGGCACCACATGTGATTCGGAAACAATTTATCTAGATTCGGGGAGATCCTACAACATCTCATTCTCTACCAATTCTGCCTCGGTAAACGAAAGCGTAACTATGATTTCGGACTTTTCTGCTGTTGCGTACCAGCCACTTCTCCTATCCGATGATGGTACAGCACTAATTAGATCTGAAGTTAGCCTTACTTCGGAAGAGCTTGCATCGATGTCTGTGACTAATCCTACATTTCAAAAGAATCCCAAGAGTTTGGATGCTAAATTAATCTACTCTTTGTTCATACCCTGTCTTGGAGTTGGAGCATTGGTATTCATGCTAATGAGAAGTATGGCCAGGGGATACGAATGGGAGATGAATAAGTGCTATGGCTGTGACCTATGCGATGACGCTTGTCCAGTCAGGTTATTCAATGCGGGGGACAAGTTAAACATCATTTACAATACATGGAACAATGAAGATGACGGAGTTCCGCTGTATTCGTGTCTGACATGCACTGCATGCACTAATGCTTGTCCCCAGCTTGTTGACTATGACTCTTATATCGACATAAGGAGAAGTATGATCGTAGGCGGACCCCCAGCTTCTGAGATTCCACATACAGTCCTTCAGGCGGTCCTTGCTGCCGAAGCAGAAGAAGATGCGGATGATTCATTTATCCCTGTTGAGGATTATCCTCTGGACTCCAGCATAGGATACTACCCCGGATGTGTAGATTACATCGACCAGGAAATGGTGTTTAGCCACGTTAACAAGGGCGAAATGGATCTTGGTGATGCCACGACATCCGCATTCACTATTTTTGAAGAAATGGGTGAAGATGTGACTTATTTGGGGAGGGACTTCCTAAAGTGCTGTGGGCATGATCAGAAGTGGCAAGGGATGGACGAAGTATTCGAGAAGCTCAAGAAATACAATCAAAAGAAGCTAGGAGAAAGTGGAATCGAGACCCTAGTTACTTCCTGTGCTGAATGCTTTAGAACATTCGCTCTGGATTACGAATTGGACGAGATGAAGGTAATGCACACTACTGAGTTCCTAATAGAGAATGGGTTTGACATGGACCTAAAGACTAGCGAGGATGTTACTGTAACCTACCATGACCCATGTAGATTAGGCAGACAGATGAATATTTACGAAGAGCCAAGAAATCTGGTTTCCTCTGTGGAAGGTGTAGAGTTAGTAGAGATGGAGCATCATGGTGAAGACGCTCTTTGCTGTGGTGTTTCGAGCATGATGTCTTGTAACGAAAATAGTAGAGCACTGAGAATACAGAGATTCGATGAAGTTAGGGCTACAGGGGCAGACATTATGCTAACTTCTTGTCCGAAATGTGTGGCACATTTTGAGTGCCTAAAGTTCGAGGGCGATCCACGACATGATTTTGAGATTCTAGATGTAGTAAGCTTCCTAGCTAGGCAAATCGAGGAGGCGAAAACGAGTGACTGAGATAGCAGATCTCCAAAACAGGAGATTGGCAGAACAGGAAAGGATTCGGTATTTGCTTAATTCTGCAAGGGCCGAAGAAGAAGCCAGCCTGAAGGGCGGTTTGGATACAGTAGCCTGGGTAAAGGAAGAGCAATGTATTGGATGCGATCAATGTACGATAGTTTGTGATGATGATGCGATCGAGCTATTTGACGCCCCTCTATCAAGTCCGATATTGGACATAGATGTAAACAAAAAAGCAAGAGTTCTGAGAGATCCTTGTACGGGTTGCAAGCTTTGCGTATTGGCTTGTCCTACCGATGCAATTGTAATGATAGACAGGTGAGGGTTTGGCCAAGGAAGATCCGGTCAGATTTGGAGCCGAGTTTGGCCCGAAAAGAACAAAGCGGGCTAGCGGCGTATCATTGTCCACATTCAAGACGTTGGTATGGGTGTCCAACATAGGGGGGCTCGTTCTCTTTGCAATAGGGATGGAACTAATGATTAGAGGTTCATTTTGGTCAGGCATCTCATGCATAGTTGTTGGAGTGATTATTGCACTCTTTCCTTCTAACTACGAAATTGTCGGAATGGGAGAAATGGAAGAAAAATTGGAGAATGGAGATATTGAATAACCTTCTCGATGGAACTGACTTTCAGAGAAAGGTTTGGTCTGAATTACTGAAAATTCCTGAAGGAAAAACTAGGAGTTACAAACAAATTGCAAGCGCTATTGGCCATCCAAATTCTGCAAGAGCAGTTGCCAATGCATGCTCAAAGAATCCAATTCCCATACTAATTCCATGCCATAGGGCGATAAGATCAGATGGTTCTATTGGAGGTTATAGTGCCCCGGGAGGGATTTATGAAAAGAGTAGATTAATAGAAAAAGAAATGAGGGCACTAGAAGAACGCTATGAAAACAGAGAAAGAAGATAGAAAGGCGTTGATCAAGACGCCTAAAAAAATAGCTTTAGCGAAACGATAATCCTCATACGCAAGGGCAACTAGGTATAGAAAGAATCCAATTAATCCCCCACAGGCAAAAGATATCCATGCAGATGGCAATCCCAAAAATATCACCATTGCAAACCAAATTCCAGCCCCTTGTAGTAAACCTAGCCAGACCATAGGGTCTGCCCACCAGCTTATTGGTAGTTTATCCATGCGAAAATAATTTTTTCTTCAAATGAGTATCCAATTTATGAGAATATGCCATTAGAAAAATCTGAAGAATATGGCAAAGGACGCAATTGAAGCAATTGCCCAGAAGAATAGGTAGGTGCCCTGACTTAGTGGGGATTGCCACATTTCTGTGGAGTTTTCATTACTGATTTTGTTTTCCTGGCTCTCTTTATGGCCCTCTAGTGACTCTCCAATGTCCATTTGCGTCAGCTTCCGGCTGGATAATTAGGATGTAAACATGACGGATTTTCAGAGGAAGGGCGATAGAAATACTAGCCCGCAAAGTGGGAACAAAACCATGGTTGCATTGTCATCAATTAGTTTGCTAGAAGTTAGCTCGCCCAAAACTGTCAGAGGCGCAAGGAGGATTGCGGCTATTAAATCGGTACCAATCCAAAAATAACAGGTGAGCCAAATCGTGTAAGAAACAAAAATACCCAGATATATTGCCATATTGAGGTCCCGCTTCAAACGCTTAACTTCTCCCATCAATGGGTCTACTATGGTCATTCCTAAAATCAGTGGAATTCCATAAATTCCTGATTCAATTCCAGAGCCATCGCCTTCGGGGGCAATCAACAAGGCCAACGCGACTGCAATTGTGCCCCATGCAAGAGCGGAAATCTGATTTGATTCGTACTCCCTCTGGCCTACGATGACAATTCCAGTTTTTAGTCTCACTAATTCTATTACTAGAATCAGAAAACAGAAACAGCTTACGAATTGAGTCGGATCAAGAAAAAACCATGATGAAATTCTATCGCCATGAATGTAGTAGAGAAAGGGGACTAATGCCATAGATATGTGTGTTAGCCTACGAAACGCATGACCGCCGAAGCCCCCAACTGAATGGTCCACGTGGTCAACAAAAATGTCGTCAACCTGAGAAACCAAATCAGTCATCCCCAAACTCAATAGTCTTGCCCATATGTTTTATTGCATTACTAAGGGTTATAGAACCGTCACATACTTTCTCCAATAGTGAGTCGATTTCAGGGTGTGTGGTAAGAAGAGAGTTCCATGAAGAGACCAATCTTTGCCGTATTCTTGGTAAATTACTGGCCAAATTCTGATTGCACGATTCTATTTCCTGAAGCAATTGTTCTATTCCGTGGCCTTCCATAGCAGAAACAAGGTGTACTTTTCTTCCGTCATCCTCTGCCAAAGACAGTGATAATTCGATTTCTCGTGCAGTGGACTCTGCACCGGGGAGATCAGATTTGTTTACAGCAATAATATCTGAAATTTCCATCAAACCGGCTTTTTCTGCCTGAATAATATCTCCTCTGTCTGGTCCGTCCACTAACAAGATTCGATCAGCGAATGCGATAATGCTAATCTCAGATTGCCCCGCCCCTACAGTCTCGATTATTATTCGTGACCAGCCACATTCGGATAGAGCTGAGCACATGTCTCCTATGAATGGAGAAATCCCTACTACATCTTTTCCTAATGGTATCGATCTCAGAAATACATCTTCCCCTGATGTATGTCCACCCATCCTTATTCTATCCGCTAATAATGAACCCCCGGAGATTGGAGAAGAGGGGTCTATCGCAAGTATTGCAACCTTCTCCCCCAATGATTTCCAATGCTCGACCAATCTTCCAATTAGAGTTGATTTCCCCACACCAGGAGGGCCGGTCACTCCCAGAGTCCATGAATCAGATGTGGCTACTGGAATCTTTTCACCTGATTGAATAGCTGTCAATAACTGAGAAAGACTTCTTCGGTCTCCTGATTTTGCAGAATTCATTAAATCTAGAATTTTTGTCAATTCCAATGCCACCCAGAATCATCCCCTACACCAACGGGATCATTGTTTTTTTTTCTGGCGATAGCCTCTTGAAGGAATTGTAGTACTTCTGATGTAGGGGTTCCTGGGCCGAAAACAGCCCGAACTCCACAATCGAAAAGTTTCTTTCGATCCCTGATAGGGATGATGCCTCCTGCAAAAACAATCACTTCGTCCAAGCCAGATTCTTTCAAACCATCACAAATTTTCGGAATCAAGGATCCATGTGCACCAGAAAGGGTGGATATCCCTAGGACTTCCGCATCTTCGTCATTCACAATTTGGACTATCTCCAAAGGAGTTTTCCTTAGACCGGTGTAAATGACATCGTGACCTCCATCCCTCAATGCCCTAGCCACGACCTTTGCACCTCTGTCATGGCCATCGAGGCCTGGTTTGGACATTACAATACGCATAGTAATAATCCACGCAAATGGCAATTAGACTTCAAGCAACCGGAAAGAAAAAATGTGACGAAATCAGTAATGCTCATGTGCGGCCTAGTCCCATTCAATCTCGTGAGTGGCGGGGTTGACAAGATTGAGGACCTCAGACGGAGGAAGTCAAGGTCTGAGTCGGGAGGGGGGCAACAGAGAGTTTCTGCTCAACACGCCAAGGGAAAAATGACTGCAAGGGAGCGCATTCAAGAATTGCTTGATCCTGAGTCTTTCAATGAGATAGATGCACTGGTGGAACACAGGTGTAGAGATTTCGAAATGGATAGAAATATCATTCCAGGGGATGGAGTAGTCTGTGGACATGGAACAATAGATGGAAAGCTTGTGTATTGTTTTGCCCAAGATTTTACAGTTTATGGCGGTTCTCTTGGAGAGATGCATGGATTGAAGATTTGCAAAGTCCTTGATATGGCACTGAAGACCGGTGCTCCAGTAATTGGACTGAATGACAGTGGCGGTGCTAGAATACAAGAAGGAGTAGCCAGTTTGGGATCATATGCTGAAATATTCTTCAGGAATGTTAGATCTAGTGGCGTTATTCCGCAAATTTCAGTAATTATGGGGCCTTGTGCAGGTGGTGCAGTTTACTCGCCGGCAATTACTGACTTTGTTATAATGGTTGAAGGTACTTCTCATATGTTCATAACTGGTCCTGAAGTGATCAAGACTGTAACTAATGAGGAAGTAGGGTTTGAAGAACTTGGAGGTGCATCTACTCATGCAAAGAAATCGGGGGTGACACACTTCACTGCAAAGGATGACAAAGGTGCTCTTGAAATCGTCAAAGAATTGATTGGCCTGATACCTTCAAACAACTTGGAAAAGGCACCTTTTTTGGAAACTTCTGATTCATTAGATAGATTGTGCGAAGGACTGGAAACTCTAGTGCCGGAAGATCCTAGTTTACCTTATGATATGGCAATAGCCATAGAAGAAATTCTTGATTTAGGAAGCTTTCTCGAAATTCAATCGGATTTCGCTCAAAACATCGTAATTGGATTAGGGAGATTAGGAGGGCAGACGATAGGCGTTGTAGCAAATCAGCCAATCCACCTCGCAGGCTGTCTAGATATTGACGCTTCGGTAAAGGCTGCAAGATTCGTGAGGTTTTGTGATGCATTCAATATTCCAATTCTCACCTTTGTAGATGTTCCAGGCTTTCTTCCAGGTGCCAATCAGGAGTGGGGAGGGATCATCAGACACGGTGCGAAGCTTCTGTATGCATTCGCAGAGTCAACGGTTCCAAAACTTACAGTAATCACAAGAAAGGCATATGGGGGGGCATATGATGTAATGTCTTCAAAACATATTCGTGGAGACTACAACATAGCTTGGCCTACAGCAGAATTAGCAGTTATGGGTGCTGAAGGAGCCGTTCAGATAATCCATAGAAGGAGGATTGCAGCTTCGAAAAATCCTGAACAGGAGAGAGAGAGATTGGTTGAAGATTATGAAGAAGCCTTTGCAAACCCGTATAAAGCCGCCTCACTAGGATACTTAGACGATGTGATTGCTCCATCGGAAACCAGAATTGCTATGTTGAAGGCACTTGGTGCCCTATTGGAGAAGGAAGAGCCTCGTCCAGAAAAGAAACATGGAAATATTCCACTGTGATATTATGACGTCAAAAAAGCAGAAACTGAAGATTATTGCTGCTGCTATTGGGGCAGTTTTGATCGAAGAGGGGGCAGGGGTAGCTATCAAACCATCAGATGGAAGAAATATTGGAACGCTTTGGTCTAATGACCATAGAAGGTCATCTATGGGGAAGGTGTCACTAATTTTCAAGGGCTCTTCCAGAAGTTCTAGGAGATGATGGAATATGCCGAAGAGGAAGGTTACTGTTGACGATGAAGAGTTCGAAGTAGATTTGGAATTAACCGATTCTGGATGGGAGGTATCTATTGGGGGAGAGGTTTTTTCCATAGAATTCAAAGATTCGAAAAGGGAGTCTATTCGGAAAAGAAAGTCTCCTAAGAGAACAAGAAATGATGGTTCAGGAGCTATAATATCGGCAATACCCGGGAAGGTTGTTAGCATAGCCGTCTCTAAGGGAATGAGAGTTAGCTCTGGAGAAGTTGTTTTGATTCTCGAGGCAATGAAAATGCAAAATGAGATCAAGTCTCCAATTGATGGGATTGTTAAGGAAATAAATTGTATCCCCGGAGAGAGAGTTGAAGGGAATGTAACATTGATTCAAATTGATAGTGATTTTGGAGGTGATACTGATGCTGAAGTGTGATTTTGATGAGTGTAGTAGAAAATCAACGACAGTTAGCAGACTTTCTCCGGAGGGTTATCTAGTATCTAGTGGCAATAAGGCATACTCGTTCAGAGAAGCATATAGGAGATTCAATTATTGTGAGAAGTGTCACAAATACCTAATGAAGGAAGTTTGGACCAGAGTAAGGAATTCGGAGAAGGACGATGACAATGTTGCCCCTACATCAGTATAGTGTATTTGGAAAAACTAGATCAAACCCAGAGCATCTTCGATTCTATTAATTCTGGACCAGTAGATCCCGAACCAACAAGTGCATGACTATCGCTAGTACAGCAACCAGCACCTACGAAAGGGGACCCGAAGGTGACTGTACCCACCATCACGGGTACGTTTAGTGCTGATTCGATTCTTTCTACCTCTTCGGTCTTAACATCGGGATGGGCCAGGACTCCCTTGTTATTTGCTACAATCATGCTTCCAACTGTCTTGTGCCCTGCTACTTCTGTCCTAATTGCATTCACCCCAAGGACATCAGAGATCATCTCTGCCCCTAATTTTGGTATTGTCGGACTTACTACAGCACCTACATCATTACATTCGATCAAATTTCCAGCAGCATTTACCCCGCTTTCTAATACAACAACATCCCCGAAACTGGATAATTCATCCAAATCGTCTTGAGTAGCAATGTCGGCTACTGCAATTCCTTTCTTATTACCTCTGATTAAGCTTCCAAGTAATGCTGAACCACCTATCAAAATACGATGAGTTTCTAAATCGAATGAGCTGCTAACTTCTTCAACTATCTCGTCCTCAAGAATACTAGGTATGAAGAGTACATCTCCAATTACGCTAAGATAAACACCCACTTGTGAGTGTCCAAGTATATCTCCGGTTGATATTGGCATGTTCTCTACCGGCGAATTAATTCAGCATTGTCAAATTGTGTTGCGGGGATGAAGGAGAGTGGCACAGCGACGACCTTTCCCGTGGGCTTGCGCACCACAGTACCGGAATCGACGCAGGAGGGCTTGACTTCCGGGTTCGATATGGGAC
>MDTB01123889.1_pt1 | contig 17055 bp, 16 predicted proteins | sample 811161 | NCBI WGS metagenome assembly MDTB01 (sample SAMN05326650, study PRJNA326480) | marine metagenome | isolation source: seawater | place: Mediterranean Sea | collected 2009
TAATGCAATGGAGAGGTGAGTTTGATTTCATTGCCAATAAAATTAAACTTGAAGTAAAAGAAGTTCTTTAGCTTTAATCAAGGACTTAATAATTTGCGTCATTAATTAAACTTGGTGACGCTTTTTTTAATATTATCTACATAACCCTTCACTAAGTTTAGTAAGAAAATCACAGAGTAGAGAAATTATAGAGTTTATTATATTTATAGCTTGTTAATCTTAAATCAATTAATGCGCTTTTTTAGATTTAAAAAGTTAATCAGTCTTGGTCAAGCTAAATATCTGAGATATGCTCTAGGAGAGGTTTTCTTTGTGGTTATAGGTATTCTTTTAGCACTACAGGTTAATAATTTAAATGAAGAAAGGAAAACCAGAATTCAAGAAAAAAATGTATTATTAGCACTGCACAATGAAATATCAAATAATATAACCAGTCTTGAAACTTCTTTAAAAGAAAAAAGAACTATCCTTGAGGTTAATAAAGAACTTTTAGAAAACACCTTTCCAGGGTCAAATTGGAAATCAGAATCTAAATTAGATAGTTTAATGTACTACTTTACAGTTTCTGGATGGATTTATGTTGCAGACAACGGTGTTTTAAATGAGATTGTTAACTCAGGAAAGCTATCTAGCCTTGAAGATACCAATATAAAAAATCTAATAGCATCTATACCACAACAAATAGCACAAATAGTTGAAGAGGACAGGTTATATCGTGAAGATTTACACCAATATTTTATACCATATTTAAGCAAAAATTTTGCATTAAAAAATATTACCAAATATAGAGAACTTTACAGTTACAATAAATCATCTTTAGGGGAATCAAATTTTGATGTGAATCCTTATAAAATTTTAGGAGATATTGAATTTGAAAACATTTTAACCGTTCAAGCTATTTGGATAAAGTTTTCAATAGAAATCTGCGAAAACCTCAAAATAAAGTATTTAGAGATTCAAAATTTAATTGAAAATAAATACCCTAATATCGATTATTCTAAATTAAAAGATAATCTGGAAAAAGGGTTTTGGGGATAAAGGCTATTTTAAATTATCGGCTTTCAAAAAAATTAATAAAAATATATTGATTTGGATATTGGGTGTTAGTGCATCCTCAATCTTAATTATTAAAAGTATATACAACCTTTTAGATGGAGAATATAGAAGCATTAGGTGCATTTTGTCTCAGTATTTCTATGTTTATTTTTCCTCAATGGTATAAAAAGAAATGATTCCTGTTTCATTATATTCAAACGGAAAATCTTGTAAGTGTACCTGTAACTGTCCTTATAGCGAAGCCAATGAAGATGCAGGTTCTCCAAAATAGATATACCATGAGTAGTATATTAAAAAACTTTGAATCTAATGTCTATGCTAGAGCTCCTAACTCAAAAATATCTCAATACTGAATACTGCTTAAAGAAATAGTTTACTTTAGTTATATGAAAAAAATTTTTCTTGTTATTCTTTGTTTTAGTTTTTTAAAATGTTCAACCGAAGATATACCAAGTGAGCTAAATTCTGAAGAGTTTACAAAACTTTATAACAACACACTTTGGATAAAACATTCTGACCCCAACCCAAATTTTCCAATATATATGAAATTTAGTGAAGATTATGTATTTCAAAACCTTATAGATTTAGAACTTGACCCAGATTATCCTTCAAGATGCTATATTGTGGAAGAAGGAACTTTTTTTGACTCAGTTTATGGTGAAACTGGAGATGGTAGATATGAATATAAAATAGAAATAATTGAAAATGAGGGAGACAAACTCTCGTGCAAAATAACAGACATAGCTTTTCCAGAATATACAGCAATTTGGACATTTGAATATTTTAGTTCTTTAGTTTTAATGAAAATGTCAGTTGAATGTTTTTTAAATAATGTATCCGCAGGTCTCTTTGCTGAGCCTGTATATTATGAGGAGGTTCAAAAAGATACTTTTACATTGTCTGATTGTTCTGAAGTGCCGAATTTATATTTTGGTTGTATCTAATCCATAATACCGACAAACAATTTAGAAAAGTAAAATATTTAAAAGAAGGTTACTACAAGAAAAAGTTTCTTCATTTATTCTAAAATAATACTAAAACTAATACTAAAACTAAATCTTAGGAAGATACTCTTCATTAAGTTCAAGAAAAACACCCTGTAGAGATATCATAGAGTTTTTTTATATTTAAGTACTGATCATAAATCAATGAAAAAAAGATATTTATAGTGTTTTTATGTACCTTAATATTTTCTTGTTACAAAACAGACGTAGTAGAATATCAGACTTGGAATTTGGATCCTATGATTAAAGTAAGCGGACTGCAAGTTAATAGATTGCAACGCCTATATAATGCTTTCTATGGGAATAAATTTTTAAGCAAATATGACGAATCAAGATGGGCAGACACTGAAAATTATTACAGTGACTTTTCAGATATCAAATTTGAAAGATCCGGACCAGTATTTATATCATTCTTTAACATTGATAGAGATGTTTCGTATTGTAACGGATGGAAAAAAGAGGAAAATATTTATGATGGAATAAAATGGTATATAACTATTAAGAAAGACGAGGAAGATATTTTATGGTTTGATCTTGATTATTATGGATCTAGTCAAGAAATTGAATATACGATAACTTATAAATTCGAAGTAATTGATGGTTTACTACATTTTTCGAACTCTGAGGACCAATCATTTATTTTCTATCCATCAGAAAAAAATTACTCAAGAGGATTAATCGACACAGGTGAAATAATTGAACAAGAAGGCTGTCTGTTTTTGTAATCAAAATCATCGGCATATCTTCTTCATTAAGTTTCGAAACTTATTTGTATATTTAACATCATTAACCAATTACAAATAATTCTTAATTAATAAATAAGAATTTATGAGCAAAAAATATTTATCCCCACTATCAAGTTTTGATGTTCATTTAACGAATTTTATAGATCTAAATAAGCAGTATAAAACGGATAATGATATTTCAAATTTGATAAACATACTTAATGCAAGTTATTGGACATCAAATATAGCTTCAATGATTTTTCAGAAAGATTACGACGCTTTAGTACTTACAGATAAAAATCAAAAAATTGTTTGGGTTAGTGAAGGATTTAGCAATATGACAGGATATTCTAAAACATTTGCAACAGGTAAATGTCCTTCTTTTCTTCAGGGTGAAAAGACATCACTATCTGTAAAAAAACAAATCCATTATGATTTAAAAAGTAATAACACATTTAGTGGTTCAGTAATCAATTATAAAAAAAATGGGAGTATATATAATTGTCAAATTGTAATCTCACCTCTTTATAATTCAAAACAAGAAGTGAAATATTATTTAGCCTTTGAAAAAGAGATCCCTCTGATTCAACCATAACTCGATGGGCTATGATTTGTGTATAGTCATAATGTATATTTATCTAGAAACTTCTCATAAAGTAAAATAGATATTTACTTTATATTATCCAAAAGTGATTTAATATCTTCAATCATTCGGCTTGTTTCAAGAGGTAAAGTGCCGTTATAAATAGCTCTTATTTTGTTTTTATTATCAATTAGAAAAAAATTTTCTGTATGAATAAAATCAGTAAGTTTAGTTACAGATTTTCCAAAACCCTCATCGGCAAAATAGGATTCTCTGGCTATTTTATAGATCTTATCTTTTTGTCCTGTAAGTAAATGCCAAAATCTTGAGTCTATATTATTAACATTCCCATACTCCTTAAGTCTCTTTTGATCATCTAGCCAAGGCATTACCGTGTGAGATAATATTTTAACTTTATCGTTATCTGAAAACTCTTTTTGAACTTTTAATAGATTAGTCGCCATTTTTGGACACACAGTCGAACAAGAGGTAAAGAAAAAATTTGCTATGTATATTTTTCCTTCTAGATCATTTTGACTTATCCATTTACCATCTTGATTTTGAAAATTAAATGTTTTTATACTATGAATATCATTAATCTTAGAATCAGATTTGTCGAGCCATATTGGGGTGAATGTGGGCTCATTGTAATAGGGTAATTCTATGTTATCTGAATTTTCCTTTATACTATTTTTAATGAACTGTTGGCAAGAGAAAATAATTAAAAAAAGGAGGTAAAAATAAATTTTCATTTTAAAACAGTGTAAGGTTCTATTATCTCATTGTTTACATCAATTTTAGTACAGCGTTTTATCCCTGCTAATCCATATCTTCTGCCATTTTCTCTAATTACATAGTTAGATCTTAGTTTACCATCCTTACGCCAAACCTTTGTTGAACCAAAAGGTTTTCCATCTAAATAATTAATCTCTGAATGTATCATTCCATTGTCATACCATTGGGTGTGTTTTTTTTCACTTAATCCTTCTTTAAAAAAATATTTAAACTTTATTTGCCCAGAAATGTACCATCCAATGTGTTTCCCTGTTTTTTTCCCATCCTTATAATACCTTTTATATTTTTTATTTCCATTTTCAAAATATCCTACACTTTTACCCTCTATGTGGCCACGATAGAATCCCTTTTTTTCGATCAGCTGACCATCACGACTTTTTTTAATTAAAAATCCTGAAAAAGGAATATTTTCATAATTTAAGACTCCCTTAGAATCATAATTCAATTTTGGATTATTAGATAATAAAAAAGTGTTGGTTATAAAAAATTCATCCAAGGTGAAATCCAAGAATGAATTTTCACAAAAACAAAATAATATTGAAACGGGTATTATTAATGTTTTCCTAAACACAGAATTATTTAAGGCCCTCATTTTTATCTAGTAATAGTCCCTGCACTACCATAAAAACCATCTCCATTAATCCATGGTAAATCGTCTGTTACGTGATAGTGATAAATACCCTCAGGAAATTCAGTTTTATTATGAATATGTCCGTGATAATCGTCAAGGTCATCATTTTTTAATCTGACACCATCTTCAACAGGTCCATAAACAGGAAAACCGTCTAGCAATAAACCTAAAAATGCGTCATCTCCAAGAGTTTGTGTTAACCAAACCGGTTCAATATGATAATGATAAACTCCTCCAGGAGCTGGATGGCCTTCATATTGATCAAAAGTGTTTAATTCCTCCAAAATATCATCACCAGGAGCTGCCATTTGATTAAATATTGCAACGCTATTTACTGCTACTCCCATTGGACCCATTGGAGTTGCTTCATGATTGCTTGAAATTTCTGGAAATCTTGGTATTGTCATAACAATATTCTGTTCTAGGATATTATTTGGATTTAACTTAAAAGAGGGGTTGTTTGGCTCATCATATGATTCATAAAGTGGATTAGCAGAAGAATAATAAGCACTTTTATGATCTGGAAGGTCACTGGCAGTGATAACTATATTATCATCATTTACAACAACAGAGACTTTTCCTTCATGATAAAATTTCTCTGCTAAAACACTTATATCATTTGAATTTGATGAAGATGAATTATTTGTAGATGAATTGTTATTTGACGATTCTTGGGCTGGTGTTTCTGTCGTTCCTGTTTCTACAACATCAATTCTATCTTCATTTATAGAGCATGATATCAAACAAAATACTAGCAGGATTAAAAAGATTTTTTTCATAATAAATTAGTTATATGATTTTTAAAAATAATTAAAAAGTATAATAATCAATTAAGATCTTGGACCAGGCTAACGCGAAATGAGAATAATTCAAACTATGAATGGTACAGACGAAATAATTATATTTTAAAACCTAAACTTTAAGAATATTTCATTTCCACTTCTAGTAACAGCAGCACTTCCATTAGGAACACCAAAGTCATAAGCATATGCTGCTGTAAGTCCAAACTTAGTTTTAAATATAAGTAATACATTTGAGTATCCTGTGCTTTTGTACCCTCCTCCTATCTCTATAGTATTTTTAAAATCAAAAGTTCCTCCAATGTGTGTTTGGTTCTCTCCATCTGGATTGAGTTTTGCACTTACAAATGGCTTTAGCTTAGAGCCTAAGACTCCAGTATTAAATGTGGTCCCTGCTAAAAGATAAGTAGACGGCTTCTCTGATCCTATAAAGCTGTCATCTTTTACAAATTTTCCCGGATTTAAAAAGTTAGGGATCGACGCTGAAACATAAAATTTTTCTGTTTTGAATAAGGCTCCAAAACCAAACACAGGAAATACAGAAGTTCCATTTGAAGCAATTGCTGGATTAGCCGTTGTGGTTATTCTTTGTAAACCTTCAATATCTGTATTTTGAGATGTGGCCCCTGCTTTAACCCCAAGGAATAAATTTGTTGTGCCACCCATATCTAACTTGTAACTAGCATCAACTGCATATTGGGTGCGGGTATCTATAAATACCTTATTAGAGATAACCGATCCACCAAGTGATAAGTTCTTTTTTGGATTACCACTGTAAAAGAAATAGCTCGTTCTAGGAGCTCCTTCAACTCCTTGCCAAGGAGAACGAGTAGTGAAAGAAACCTCACGACCCTCGCTACCAACATAAGCAGGATTAAAAGCATTCATATTGAAACGCTCCATCAATAAATTCTCCTGAACCTGAGCCTTACCTATATAGCCTAAAATCGTAAATATTAATATGATTAAATACCTTTTCATCTTAATTAGATTTTAAAATCAATTAAATATATAAAGCCAGCCTTCTTTTATCTCATTGGAGTTTCCACCTAATGAGATTCTATAATAGTATGGTCCACTTTTAAGGGCTGAGCCTGTTTTTATGTTTGTCCCTGTCCACTCATTTTGATAATTTTGTGATTGGAAAACAATACTTCCATCTGAGGAATAAACCTTAACACTTGTGAAAGGATAGTCCTCAATATTAACAACCTTCCACGTTGCCTCTAAACCATTCTGGTTCGGAGTTAGTGCAGTAGATACTAATATCTGATCATCTGGGAATCCGTCATTATTTTTATCATCATCCTGACTATCAGGTATACCATCTCCATCAGTATCAACACTTCCATTGGGATCTTCTGGGAAAGCATCTCTATAATCAGGGATTCCATCGTTGTCTGAGTCAAAATCATACCGATTATCTATTCCATCTCCATCTGAATCAACACATAAGTCTCTATTAAAAGGAAAGTCATCTTCTATATCTGGACAGTTGTCATTATCATCATCGGCATCGATACAATCAGGCAGTAAGTCACCATCAAAATCTTCAGGAGTACTACTTCTGTCGAAAGGATCACTTTGGCAATCAATTTCATCAGTATCTAAGTACTGGTCATTATCATCATCAGTATCGGCATTATCACCTATACCATCTAGATCATTATCCAACCATTCTGATGGATCTAGGGGAAAGACATCTTCCGTGTCTAGATAGGTATCGTTATCATCATCGGTATCAATGCAGTCTGGATCTCCATCATTATCGGTATCGTCTAAAGGCACATCTGAGCTGTCATTTGGATCGGTTCCACAGGTTTGTTCAATTGTATCAAGCCAACCATCATTATCATCGTCGGTATCAGCATTATCACCTATACCATCTGCATCGTTATCAACCCATTCTGTTCCATCAAATGGAAATACGTCGTTAGTGTCTTTATACCCATCATTATCATCATCATTATCTACACAGTCGGCAATAAAGTCTCCATCATTATCTGATGGAATCGAACTTGCATCTTTATCACTTGTGCCACAAGAAGCTTCATTGTAATAGGCGAAACCGTCACCGTCAGCATCAAGGTCACATGTGTCTCCTTCACCATCTCCGTCTAAATCCGCTTGATCTGGATTAGCTATTGTGACACAGTTGTCATTTTCGTCATTTATACCATCATTATCAGCGTCAGGATCTAAGGCATCTCCAATACCATCTCCATCACTATCTAAACTCTCTGTAGCATCAAAAGGAAAAACATCTTGCGAATCAGGTATACCATCATTGTCATCGTCAGTGTCACAAGCATCACCTACTCCGTCTCCATCACTGTCTGACTGATTGCTGTTACTTACATTAATACAATTATCACATAGATTTCCAACGCCGTCAATGTCCGAGTCAGTCTGATCAGCATTAGCTGTCGTTGGGCAATTATCCGATGTGTCAGCTATTCCATCCGAGTCAGCATCTTCAAAAACATCAGAAACTGTTAATGTGAATGCCTCAGCATAGGTTGCAGTTCCGTCGCTAGTTTGAATTCGAATTGAATAACTGTTTTTAGTCTCATAGTCTAAAGAACTGGCTGTAAGTAAATTAGCATCACTAATACTAAAGCTTGAGTTATCGGTATCTCCTGTTCCTGAAACCAGTGAATATGTATGGCTATCACCACCATCAGAATCTGTAGTGGACAATGACCCGACTATTGAGCCAGAATCAACATTTTCATTTACCGTAGTTGATGATAATGCAATATCAGTTGGAGGCGAGTTACAAGTATAGAAGCTGAAGACATTATTCAATTTAGTAGCACCATTATCACTTACAAACGTATTATCCGAAGCAGTGGTAAATTTGTTGTTTAGGATTGTCGTTTTATCTCCATAATTATTAACATTAATTATACCTGAACTCACTGTGTTACATTTAAAAAAGTTACCGTCGAATTTACGGTGATTAAAAGAGTAAACAGTGTTTCCATAATTTCCAAACCCCATGAATAATGTGCCAGCAGTATTATTTTCGAACACATTCTGTATAACTTCATATCTGTTAAGTCCCCTGAAGTTTGCAAGTGCTACAGAATTATTGTTCCCTCTGAAAGTAGAGTATCTAATTCTAACAAATCTTTCAGTATAAAAAATATAACTACCAGTATTGTTTATAAAAGTGGAGCTCACTACATCTATACGATTTGAATAATTCGATACTTGTTGAGATTGGACACCATTAGGTGTATTACCTCTGTCACTACTCATCATTGGAGAAGCGGCGTTATCAACGAAAGTGCAACTATTAAAAGTTAAAACTGCACCAAACCTGGCATAAAAAGGTTTAGCGTTGTTGTTTTCTGTAATATGAACCCTATTTAATGTTGCTGTTGATCCTGGATTTCTGTGAACACCGATCCAACCACCCCTTTCACTAGACCTTATTCCGCAGCAGGGTGCGTTTCCAGTAGAAGCTGCTGCTTGTGTAAGAGTTAAATCATTTACTACAAGATTGCTACCATTAGCCACAAAAAAAACATCATAGGTGGCGTTACCTCCACTAAGGATTGTAGTATCTGTTCCATTACCAGTTATGGTGATGTCTTTATTTAACATCATACCAAAAGGGTTTGATCCTGCAGGAAGAGTAATTGTTCCAGATAGCCCTGGAGCAAATGTAATGTTACCACCCGTATTATCAGCAATACAGTCAATCATAGCTTGAGTAAATGATCCAGCCCCAGAACTATTATTATTTGTTACTTGCACGTTTATTTGGCTGTTAACTGGCAATACAAAAGAAAAGCAAATTGTTAGTAAAAATAACTTATAATTTTTCATACCTAAAAGAAGGGGACAAATCTATAATTTTATTTTACAAAAAAATCCAAAATAAATGGAAATCAAATTAAAAAATGTAATATTCAAAAAGTTAATTAATAAATAAAATTTTATTAAAAAAACATGTATATTTTATTAATATCGTAAAATTATTGAAAAACCAGACCCATAATTCAAGCCTTGAATAGCTCAGAAATCGTTACTCACATCAAATTCAAAATATTTTGGGATATATTATCACGTTGATCTAAAATATAGGTCCATTTAAACTAACATGGTAATTATTTCCACTAAGGTCATTCCATGTATTACCACTTCCTGAATATGAATTTGTATTATTTGCATCTAAATAAAGGACTAAATCATACATAACTGCTTTTACAACAATATTTTGTATGATTATACACAACTTCAACACTATAAATAAAAACACTTTTTTCATTTGAATTACAGTAGTTAAAATCATTGGATTTTAAAGAATTTAAGGTCTTATACTAGAAGAGATTATATAAGGGTCTGATCTTGAAGGATTTCTTTACTTTATGATTTATTTAATTGATAAATATGACTATTTTACTATAGAGTTAAGGTATAATTGATAACATGTCAATCGTTTTTTCATTTGAACTTTCATCTCCAATTATTTCTAAAGTGTGGTAACTTTCTGCAAGATTTGCTTGTTCAAAAATCTTCACATAATATTGGCCATATTCGCTGACATCAGTCTTTAAATTGAACTCGCCAAAGTTTTTCCCATCTAATATTATTTTGACTTTACCTCCTTTAGGACTTCTATATCCATAGTATTGAACTGCCTTTCCTTTAAACTTAATTTTAGCTTTGCAATTCTTATATCCAAAAGTTAGTGAGCCACCTGATGCATTCCATTGATTTTTTTTAGTTTTAAAACCTATATAATTCCATCTAGTATCACTATCCTCAATTAAAATCCATGGGATTATTGTTTTGATATGTTCATCTTTTTTTATGGGGTATTTATTAATAGGAATTATCCAATTATTGTTACTAATTAATCCATTCATTTCTTCAACTACCACACTGTTTATAATATTTATACCTCTATTTGCCATATCAGTAAAATTATCGGTAGAAATTGGGAGATTGTATCTAGATCGTCCAATGAAATAATCATCTGAAAAATCTGTTTTTTCAAAATGTTTTTGAAGCCCTTTATGGCCATATAAAAAACCTAAAAGACCACCCCAAGTTGAAGTTGGATTATCAGAATCCCATCCACTCATACAACCAATTCGAATTGTTTTTTTATAGTCACCTTCTCCATAGAATAGACTAACCATAGAGGCAGCAAAATTAATTCCTGAGTCCCATGGATAACGATAATTGTAATCTGCATTAACTTCATACTGATAACGTTGGGCAACTTTATCGCGTGTTTGTTCCCAATTATCTTTGTCTGGGTTTGCCTCATACTCTGCTTTTACAAAATCATACATATTTGCTATATATGACCAATCAGGAATGCGTTTTCTAGCTTGAGCAGCTAACCAAAAAATTTGTTCTTTACGGGTTAATGACGGTTTAGCTAACAAAGCCATAGAATGCATAATTACATAAAATTCTGATGCCCATCGTGAGTGCAAATAAGCCGTAGTACGAATGGGTAGGTAGGCCATTTCTAAGGCTATATCTGGGCGTCCAGGAGCTAAAACTCCAAATATTTCGGTAGTTAATTGTGCATCAATCATTTCCCACATTGGGTTATTTTCTGGTAATGAAGTTTCAGGAGGTATTACCCCATTTTGCATTTGTCCCAGAGCAGCTAAGTTAGAAACCCAAAGTTTTGGTAAACCAATGTGATCTTGCCAAGCACTACTAATTTGCTGTCCTGTGAGTTTGTAATTATTAAATTTTTCAATTGCATATTGATAAACATACTCGATGTCTGTATCATCGTCAGCCCCCCAAGGATTCTGATTAGTAACATAATCATATTTATCTTTTCCAAAATCTGAATCAGTAAAGAAAGGGAAATCTATTCGTTGATTTTCGGTTGGAAGACCAGTCCAATTTGCAATGCATCCACCGAGCCAAAAACCTCTTAATTTATCCTTATATTGATCTATATCAATAATAAGTTCATCATTTTTTGATGAACAAGATAAAGAGCAAATGATCAAAAAAAATAAGATCAAATTTTCAAGTCTAATTTTCATTTCTTTTATAATAACTAACAATTATAAAATAATCTTTGTTGATATTTGAACATTTTCTAAAATCCAATTAATTTTAAATTGTTGTTTTTAATATCTAATCAAATATAAAATTTATCAAATTATTTAAATGTGAATAAAATTATCATTTATTTTTTTACTCTTATTGTCACAGTATCAATTACGGGTTGTAAGACTAATCAAAAAATCAATATCATATTTGATACTGATGCAAACAATGAAATTGACGATCAGCACGCCCTAGCTTACTTATTTTTTAATTCAGATGTCTTTGAAATTAAAGGTATTACAACAAATGCAACAATCAATGGGGGACCTATTGGAGAACATTTCAAAGAAGCCAAAAGAATTATGAAACTTTGTAATTGGTATGAGAAGGTTCCACTACTATTGGGAGCTGATGGAAATTTTGATACTATTAAAAAAGAATTAATGATTCCAAATTTTGACGGATATAAAGCCGTTGATTTTATTATTAATGAAGCTTCAAAATACAGTTCAGAGAAAAAACTTACAATATTAGCAGTTGGAAAACTTACAAATATAGCTTTAGCTGTAAAGAAAAATCCTTCAATTATTCCTAAAATACGTTTGGTATGGCTTGGATCAAATTATCCTGATTCAGGAGAGTACAATTTGTTGAACGATATTAATTCAATGAACTTTTTACTTTATACTGATATGGAATTTGAAATGGTAACTGTGCGTTATGGCAAATCATCTGGAACTGATTATGTGAGATTAACAGAAAAGGAGGTAGAAAAAAATATACCTCCCCTTGGATTTAAAATTTCAGAGCCTGTAATTGGCCGTCATGGTGGTGAATTCTTTTCATTTGGAGAATATTCAAAGAGCTTATTTGACAACACTTCATTCTATGGAAATCCCCCTTCTAGATCTTTGTTTGATATGGCTGCTGTAGCTATTATAAAAAATCCTTCTTGGGCAAAATCAACATTAATAAATTCCCCAATTATGATTGATAAAAAATGGGTGGAGAGACCTGATAAATTGAAAAAAATTAAAATTTGGGAATATTTTGAAAAAGATTTAATATTGGCAGACTTTTACGAAGTATTAACTTTTCAAAACTAATTATAGGTCCTTAAAAAAACTAGGCATTAAGTTATTGCGGATTTTATTTATCTTGAAATATTAAAATCGCACCCTTATGAAAAAGTTAACCTTGATTCTGATAATAATTCTTACTGGATGTAAATCATCAGATTTAGATATTAAATCAATTATAAAAGGGAATAATTCCAAATGGGTAAAATACTATAATAATGGTAATGCAAAAGCTATAGCTTCATTGCATACTGAAGATGCTGTTGTAATACCCCCAAAATCTGATTTTATTATTGGCAGAGAAAATATTCAGAAAATGTATCAAGCTGAAATTGAAATTGGAAGAGGAAAATTAGATTTAAATACAATAGAAGTGATTCAAAATGGCTCACATGCATATGAAACTGGGCTTTATATTATTAAAATGACAATTGATGGACAGCCAGTTAATGACAATGGGAAATATATTGTTATATGGGAAAAACAGAATGACGGAAATTGGCTCTGTAAAAAAGATATTTGGAATACTAGTTTAAATGATTTAAAATAGCTTAATCCAAAGTATTAATTTGTGTCTATAATCTCGTCTGAACCAAAGAGCTGTCCAATAAATTTTGAGAAAATTGGCTTCCCTGATGTCTTAAATCCTGTCTCTTTTTCAAATAGTTGAAATGATACGTATTTTATAATTTTTTTATTGTGAAATCTCAAAAGTAGTCTATCTCCCTCATTGTCCCCTCCAATTAGGACTTCTGAAATGTCAGCGTACTTTCTTCTTTGTAATACAGGATTAGCTTTAAACTCTTTATATCCAAGAACCATAAGTTCTTGTAAACGATTAAACATTTTTTCATCCTTTAGATGAAAGCTAGATATTTTAGAAGTAGGGTTTTCCAGTCCAAATTGTGTTAATTCAGTATCAAATCCAACTGAAAAAATGCTCACAAAGAAAATTGTGTAGGAGCCATCTCCATTTAATTCACTTTGCGTCAAATAAACATCACTTAACCCCCCCGTTAATTTTGACATAGCTTTTCCTAATTGACAACATTTACCGATTGTTTGAGACTTTTTTCTCAAGGGAACTAATTCCTCACTTTCGTCATATAGATCGATTCCTGAGTTAAAATTTGATTTTTGTGAATGAGCCAAATTTATAAATATGATGGAAAGAAAAATTAATAAACTTTTTCTCATTATAATCTATGGTATTTTTTTATTTAGTCAAATTAATAAAATATTAAATAGCTTAACATCTTGATAATTTAATACTTAAAGTTAATAATTTTATATTCATAAAACACCTTAAAATTTTCATTTACAAAATCATAAAAGTTTTTCTTTTAAGTTTTTAGTAAAAAACTATTGATTTTGATTAATTTTGTAGTCTTTACAAATACTATGAAATACGAAAAACACCTTAAAACAATTGAGGATTTAATTGGGGATAACCATTTATCTACAAGTGTTGACACACCCATGCGAGAGGATGCTTTTAAATTGTCAGATGCAAAAAAAATAAATATAATCGAGCAAAAATTTGCTGATATCCTTCACACTCTTGGAATGGATATGACTGATGACAGTTTGAAAGGAACCCCAAAAAGGGTTGCAAAGATGTATATCAATGAAATATTCAGTGGTTTAAATCCAAAGAATAAACCAAAGGCCTCTACGTTTGACAATAAATATAAGTATGGCGAAATATTGGTTGAAAAAAACATTACACTCTATTCAACTTGCGAGCACCATTTACTTCCAATTGTAGGTAAAGCACATATTGCCTACATTTCAAATGGAAATGTGGTAGGCTTATCAAAAATGAATCGAATTGTCCAATATTATGCTCAACGCCCCCAAGTTCAAGAACGTTTGACCCTTCAAATTGTAAAAGAACTGCAACAAGTTCTTGAAACAGATGATGTGGCTTGTATTATTGATGCTAAACATCTGTGTGTAAATCAGCGAGGTATTAAAGATGTATCTAGCAGCACTGTTACTTCAGAATTTGGTGGAGTTTTTAAAAACCAAAATAAAAAGCAAGAATTTCTTGACTATATCAAACTTCCAACTGAGTTTTAAATAGATTGGTTTTCAAATATTTGTTGATGATTAAGTTATTAGATTAATTGAAAATTACCCCTATTTGGACAATTCGTTAATTAGATTTTGAATCATTATAACTCCTTTTTTCAATTGATCTTTTGAAATGAACTCATCCCCTCTATGAGCTTGAGCAATATCACCAGGTCCACAAATTGCTGAATGGAAACCCTGATTTGAGAAATGCCCTGCTTCAGCAGCATAAGAAACTGTATCCCAGTTTGAATTTCCAGAAATCTTTTTTATCAAAGTCAATACATCATCATTGGCTTCTGTATCTAAATGAGGGACTACTGGATGATTCTCTATATTCTCTATTTTAAAATCAGGGAAAATTTTACACAATTGATTTTCCCTTTCCTTACAATATTGTTCAAATTCAGAAACTATTGAATAAATATCATCCCTTGGAATAGTTCTTAAATCCCAAGAAAAATGTACTTTGTCTGCAATTACGTTTGGTGCAATTCCTCCATTAATTGTCCCGATATGAATTGTAGAATGAGGAGGATTAAAGCGTTCATCTATTCGACCTTCTTTAATTAATGAGTCCATTTTATTTTCAAGCCATAAAATTAAGCGCATCGCTTCATGAATGGCACTCACTTCTTGCTTTATTCGGCTACTGTGCCCAGCAGAACCATTAACATAGGTATCCATAATATAAATTGCTTTTTGTCCGATAATGGGTTCCATCATTGAGGGTTCTCCAATTATTGCAAATTTTGGTTTTTCTCTATAAAAGGTACTTATTGCCTTTGTCAAATCTGGTGCTGCTAAACATCCTACCTCTTCATCATAGCTAAATGCAAAATATATCGGCTTTTTCAAATCGACTTTTATCATTTCCGGTATAGTTGCTAAACAGCAAGCCAAAAATCCTTTCATGTCAGAAGATCCTCTCCCATATAACCTTCCATCTCCTTTGTCGGTTAAAACAAAGGGGTCTGAACTCCAATCTTGTCCTTCTACTGGAACAACATCCATGTGACCAGAAAGAATTACTCCACCATCAGTTTCGGGACCAATTCTACAGTGAAGAGAGGCTTTGTTTTCATTTTTATTTGGAACCAAATTAATTTTTAAACCATAAGATTCCAGATATTCTTTTATCCATGACAGGATTGTCATATTACTTTGACCTCCTAAAACTGGAAATGAAACAAGTTTGGTTAAAATTTGTTCTATTTTCATGTTAAATTAATTATAGTTTATAAACACTGCAATGATTAATGCCAAAAATGAAATAATTATAAGAATCATCAGAACAGGAAAAATAAACCTTATCCAGCGATCAATTGGAACACGGCTCATACTTAACATTGCAATTAATCCTCCAAGTGTTGGGTTAATTAGATTAGTTAGACCATCACCAATTTGAAATGCCAATATAGTAATTTGCCTGGTTAAACCAAGAGATTCACCCAATGGGATCATAACAGGCAATGTAGCAAGGGCTTGACCACTTCCAGAAGGAATGAAGAAATTAATAAAAGATTGAGAAATAGACATACAAATTGCAGAAACATACAAAGGAAGACCTTCTAAAAGAATTGAAAGTCGATATGAAATAGTATCTCCAATATTTCCCATCTCCATCAAAACTTTAATTGTTGTTGCAAAACCAACCATAAACGCCCCAGGAGCAGCTACAGCAACTGAGTCAAGAACGGTTTTGCTCATTGAATTACCTCCCATTCTGGATAAAAGCCCAGTCAAAAGTGCAACAATTAAAAATACAGCCGACAATTCATTTATGTGCCAATTTAAATTGAATACACCGTAAATAATTGAAATAAGGCCTAAGATAAAAATCCCAATAATTAACCAATCATTGTAATCTAAAGAATACTCTTTTATAGGTTTTGAAAGAGTTAAATTATCTGTATTTAGTCCTATTGATAAACTTTTTTTTCGATTTAAAACAATTTTTTTAAAATATCTAATATTATAAAATGCCATTACAGTTAAACCTAAAAAACATAAAATACTACGTAAAAATGCACCAGAGAACATTGGAAGTTCAGCTAATTTATGTCCTGTCCCAATTGTGTAAGGGTTAATTGGTGATAGTCCAAAACCAATTGTCATAGCTCCGACTGAAATCCCCGCAGCAAGAATCAAATCTCCACCTAATGCTAAACTCAGAACAGCAGCAACAGGTATTAACGCAATATTGTTTTCTAAACCAACTGAAACTCCTAAAAGACCATAGGTAAATGTCATAATAACAACAATTA
>MDTB01198191.1_pt1 | contig 17055 bp, 20 predicted proteins | sample 811161 | NCBI WGS metagenome assembly MDTB01 (sample SAMN05326650, study PRJNA326480) | marine metagenome | isolation source: seawater | place: Mediterranean Sea | collected 2009
CAAGTCTGGGAAGCCTTGAATGATCCTGCGGTGCTAAAAGAGACAATTCCAGGCGCCAAGAGTGTAGAGCAAAGCTCAGACGATGAATTTAAAGCCGCAGTCGAAATCAAGATAGGGCCAGTGAAAGCGAAGTTTACTGGGAAAATCAATTTAAGTGATGTTAACCCTCCGAATGGGTACAAGATAATTGGGCAAGGTCAAGGCGGCGCAGCGGGATTCGCAAAAGGCTCCGCAGTAGTCTCATTAACCGAATTAGACACAGATACGACAAAGCTAAATTATGAGGTTGACGCACAAGTAGGCGGGAAGCTGGCACAGGTTGGGCAAAGGCTTATCCAGAGTGCATCAAAATCACTTGCAGACCAATTTTTCAATAATTTACAAGAATATTTCAATAGTGATAGTACTCATATAGATGAAGAGCGACCTGTGATTGAGGCTGGAAAATCATCCAGAAATGTATTTTTCTTTAATACGCAAAGAAAAAGAATTATTTTTGCATTAATTGTTTTCTTGCTGTCATTCGTATATTTTTATAATAACTAATTTTGTGAGAGCGATATGGTAAAAATTAACATAAACATTAATAACAAAGCCTATAGTGAAGAGGTCGAAGACAACACTTTATTGGTAGAGTTGCTTCGTGATAAACTCGGTCTTACCGGTACACATGTTGGTTGTGATACAAGTCAGTGTGGTGCCTGCGTGATTCATGTTGATGGAGACTCTATAAAAAGTTGTACAGTTTTAGCGGCTCAGGTTAATGGAAAAAATTTAACCACCGTAGAGGGATTGGCGAGTGAGGGACAACTTCATCCAATTCAAAAATCATTTCAAAATAATCACGCATTACAATGTGGTTTTTGTACACCTGGATTAGTAATGAGCGCTGTAGATTTATTGAAAAAAAATAGCTCCCCTTCGGAAGACGAAATTCGTGAATGGTTTGAAGGCCATATTTGCCGGTGCACGGGTTACAAGAATATTATTAAGGCAGTTCAAGAAGCAATTACACAATAGATGTAGGGAAAGATGTATAATTTTAGATATCACAAGGCAGAAACAATAGAAACCGCGAGATCTCTGATTGCGAAATCAGATGATCCAAAAATACTTGCAGGTGGACACACACTTATCCCAACATTGAAGCAAAGACTCTCACAGCCATCTGATATTATTGATATATCCTCAATTGACGAATTGAAAATGATTACTCTTGGTGATGGATTTGTTACAATTGGAGCCCTTTGTACACATTCTGATATTTCAAATTCACCAGATATTAAAAAGAATATTACAGGACTAGCTGATCTTGCAAAACAAATTGGTGATCCGCAGGTACGTCACAAGGGTACGATTGGTGGCTCCGTTGCAAATGCAGATCCAGCTGCAGATTATCCAGCAGCAGTGCTAGCTTTGGATGGTGAAATAATAACCTCAACTGAAAATCACAAAGCTACAAATTTTTTCGTCGACATGTTTGAAACTTCGTTAGGCTCCGATGAAATAATTACTGGAATTAGATTGAAAATTCCAAATTCTTCAACATACAAAAAGTTTAGGAATCCTGCATCAGGTTATGCGATGGTTGGTGTTTTTATGGCAAGATATGACAATGATGTAAAAATAGCTGTTACGGGTGCGTCAAGCTCTGCCTATCGAATGCTAGACTTAGAGGACTCCCTGAAGAACAACTTTAACAATGATATCATGGCGGATGTTGACATTGATACAACTAACTTTAATGATGATATTCATGCATCAGCAAAATATAGGGGTACAATTTTAAAAGTACTGCTTGAGGAAGCTATTTTAGAGTTAAAATAGGCTTATAACTATTCCATTAGCCATTTTTCGTCATTATATGATAAAATATCATTCTACATATTATTATAAGGTATATATTGGCTATGGCAATTAGTGATCATGATATAATAAATATTGCTCTCGAGTGGAAAAATAACGGTAGAAAAGTTGCTATTGCAACAGTAATCCAAACATGGGGATCTGCCCCTAGAGGGGTTGGAAGTAAATTACTCATTGATGATTTGGGTAATTTTGAAGGTTCCGTATCTGGTGGCTGTGTCGAAGGTGCTGTAATTGGAGAGGCTTCAGATCTTTTTAAGACTGGAAAGTCAAAAATTCTTGAATATGGCGTTTCCAATGAAATGGCTTGGGAAGTTGGGTTGGCATGCGGTGGTACAATAATGATATATCTAGCTGAGTTAAATTAGGAATGCAGAGAAAGATATTAGAAGAGATCGTATCAAAGCGAGGTAAAAGAGAGTCCTTAGCTTATATTGTCGATACCGAAAACGGAGATGAGTTTATTTTCTCAAAAGGTAAAAAAACTAATTACCCTGAGCTTGATATGGAAATTATCGATTGTTTGAAGTCTGATCGGAGCAAGCTTGTTCAAATAGACAATAAAAATTTTTTTATTGATGTCTACAATCCTCCCTTAAAGTTACTTATCATAGGTGCGGTCCATATTGCTCAATATCTGATTAATTTCGCAAATAACCTCAATTTTGATTGTATATTAATTGACCCAAGGGAAGGTTTTGCAAATAAAGAACGTTTTGCTGATGTTAAAATATATAATAGTTGGCCAGATGAGGTTCTACCCGAGCTTGGGATTGATGAAAGGACCGCGATAGTTACACTAACACATGATCCAAAAATTGATGACGTTGCACTCGATTATGTACTGAATAAAAGCTGCTTTTATATCGGCTCCCTTGGTTCCAAGAAAACGCATAATTCAAGGATTGATAGGTTAAGTAAAAAACATTCCAAGGAGAAACTTGCTACGATCCACGGGCCAATCGGTTTAGATATTGGCGCTAGATCCCCAGAGGAAATCGCGCTATCGATTATAAGTGAAATGATATCCGAATTAAGATTATAAGTTTTTTTATGAAAATATTTGAAAAAGATATTCAAGAGACATTTGGTTGCTTATTAATGCATTCTGTTTTTCTAAAAGATGGTAGGATTCGTAAAGGAAAAATTATAGATAAAAATGATATTGCTACGATGGAAAGATCTGATATAGAGAAAGTTCAGGTTGGTGAATTGGAAGATGATGATATTGGTGAGAATGCTGCTTCAGGTCTGATTGCAAAAGCAATTGCAACAAATCAGTTTTCCGTATCACCGACGCTTTCAGGAAAAACAAATATAACATCCAAAGCAGATGGCCTTATTGAAATTGATGAAGGTAATGTCACTAAACTCAATAATCTATCACCCAATATTGCTGTATCAACTCTTAATAATCATGACGTCGTGTACCGTGGTGACCATACAGTCAGTGTAAAAATAATTTCGTTTGTGATTTCATCATCTGACTTAGATAAAATTTTAAATTTTCTAAAAAAAAATAAAATCATTAAATTAAAAAAATTTAAATCAATGAGGTTTGGAGTGATCTATACGATTGCAAAAAATGAGAAGCTGTCTCTAATTGAAAAAACAAAAAAATCAATAATATCGCGAATAAGTAATTACAACTCTACAATCATGGATGAGAGAGTTCTGTCACACGACTCTGCAAGCATAAAAAATAATGTTGTTGAGTTATTGGGAAATAACATTAATTGTATTTTATTATTTCTATCTACGTCGATAACCGATGTAAATGATATTGTTCCAACTGTAATTAATGATCTTGGTGGCAAGATTAATTCTTTTGGCATGCCAGTAGATCCAGGAAATTTGACATTAAGTGGCAAGATTAATGATGTGGATATTATAGTAGCTGCTGGATCTGCGCGAAGTGACTCGCTCAATGGTTTTGATTGGCATTTAAATTGCCTGCACGCAAACATTGAAGTTAGTCAAGAAATGGTAAACTCTCTGGGTGTTGGTGGTTTGCTAAAAGATATCGATTTTGCGGTAAAGAGAAAAAGAGTTTCTAAAACTATAGATACAAAAAAATCAAATATTGCCGCAGTTGTGCTATGCGCCGGCGAGTCAAAAAGAATGGGTAACAGAAATAAGTTGCTATTGAAGGTTGCAGGCAAGTCTCTCATAAAAAATTATATAGACAATATCTCTAAATCCAACGTGTCAGAAATAGTTATAGTGACAGGGTATCAGTCAATTGAAATAGAGAAAGAGTTAGAAGGCTACGACGTAAAATTTATACATAATGAAAAATATAGGGAGGGTATGTCAACCTCCTTGAATACGGGAATTAATTCGCTATCAAAAAATATTAATGCAGCCATAATATGTTTACCAGATATGCCCATGATTGGTATTTATGAAATAAATAAGTTGATTGAGTATTATAATCCAAAAATTGGAAATGAAATTTGTATTGCAACCTATAATGACCAAAGGGGCAATCCCGTTTTATGGGACAGGAAATATTTTAAAAAACTAATGCAAATTAAAGGTGACAAAGGGGGAAGAATTTTGTTGCCAAAATTTTTAGAGCAATCTGTGGAAGTGGTATTAGGTGAAGCAGTAGCCTTTGATGTAGATAATGAGAGCAGCTATAAAATCATCAATACGAAAGAAATGTAAAATCAATTAATTGATTGTGAATATATCACAACCATCTTTTGTGATGCCAACGGTATGTTCAAATTGAGCTGATAACTCTTTATCTCTTGTTACAATTGTCCAACCATCTGATAAAAGTTTAATATCTTTCGTACCCGCATTAATCATTGGTTCTATTGTGAATATCATTCCTTCTTTTAATTCATACCCATGACCTTTCTTACCAAAGTGAAGAATATTTGGATGATCGTGAAATATTTTCCCAATGCCATGTCCACATAAATCTTCAACGACAGAAAATCTGTTCTTTTCTGCTATTTCCTGTATTCGCGCACCAATATCACCCGTTCGGATTCCTGGCTTTAGTATTTTTATAGCTTCCATGAGGCACTCTTTTGTAATATCAACGAGAATCTCAGCTTTTCTTGAAACCCTACCTACTTTAAACATTCGACTTGTATCGCCATACCATCCCTCGTATATGAGGGTAACATCAATATTTAATATATCGCCTTCTTTTAACTTTTTTTTGCCAGGAATACCATGGCAAATAACATTATTTAATGAGATGCATGAAGAGGCGGGGTACCCTCTGTAATATAGAGTCGCTGGAATACAATTATTTGATAATGCAAACTCGTAAATGAGTTTATCAAGGTATTCTGTGGTATTTCCTTCTTGGACATAGGGCTCAATGAAATCGAGGCATTTTGCTGCCAGCATTCCCGATTTCTTCATACATTTAAAACTCTCCTGATCATATAATTTAATTAATCCTATATTTTTAATTGGCGCGAGACTTGCTTTTATATAGCTATGCATTAATTTTTTTCTCAGGTATCTGTAATTCTCTATACTAAAAAATATTTTTATTATACTCAATATAATATATAAATAATGTAATAATTATTTTCACCAACATGGAATTGAAATGAAAGATATAACAGCAGCAATTTTGGTGATCGGCGATGAGATCTTATCAGGAAGAACCAAGGATAAAAATATTGGTTATATTGCAGAATGCTTCTCAAATATAGGTGTTTATTGCAAAGAGGTAAGGATTGTACCCGACGAGGAAAGTAAAATTATCGGCGCATTAAATGAGCTAAGAAAAGACTATACTTATGTTATGACTACAGGAGGTATAGGCCCGACTCACGATGACATAACTGCGGATTGTGTAGCCAAAGCATTTGGCGTTAAGATATCCGAAAATGAGGATGCCATTAACATGCTGCTTGAGAGGATACCTCTTGAAGATCTTAATGAGTCAAGACGAAGAATGGCTCGAATACCACATGGCGCAAGATTGATTGAGAATAATGTGTCAAAGGCACCCGGTTTTCAAATTGATAATGTATTTGTAATGGCTGGGGTCCCTGCTGTAATGCAGGCTATGCTGGATGTTGTCATAACAAGAATTGACAAAGGTCAGAAGTTATTTACATGCAATATATCTACAAATATCAAGGAAGGTGATATCGCAGATATACTCAGAGAGATTCAAAATAATAATCCAAATATCATGATTGGATCATACCCGTACTATACTGATGATGGGTATGGAGCGAATATTGTGTGTAGAGCTAAGAATCTTAATGAACTGAAAAATATAGCCAGTATAATAGAAAGTAGTTTATCGGCGATTGGAAATGTAGAAGTTGGAGAATTTGAGTAGGATGGATAATAACATAAGTTCAAAGTTATTTCCGGTATCGTGGGATCAATTCCATAGGGACTCCAAAGCCCTCGCTTGGCGACTTGCGGATAAGGCTGACTGGTCAGCTATAATTGCTGTTACTCGGGGTGGGCTTGTGCCATCGGCAATAGTCGCAAGAGAATTAAATGTACGAATAATAGAGACAATATGCGTAACATCTTATAATCCTGAACATAAAAAAGGTGATATTGAGGTATTAAAAAGAATTAGCGATAATTTACTCTCGGATCCAAAATTTAAGCCAGATACAATATTATGCATTGATGACCTAGTTGATACGGGGTCAACAATGGCGGTTGTGAAAGATATGATACCGGGAGCACATATTGCAACTGTTTACGCAAAGCCTGAGGGTTTATCTAATGTTGATACATTTGTCACGGAGGTCAGTCAAGATACATGGATTTATTTTCCATGGGATACTGAGCTACAATTTTCACCACCTATAAATCCAGGTGGCGTCTGATGATGTATTTAATTTATGAGCGGACGTGGTGGAATAGGTAGACACAAGAGACTTAAAATCTCTCGGAGGTTACTCCGTGCCGGTTCGAGTCCGGCCGTCCGCACCATTTTTATACTTTATAATCATAAAGCCATTTCAAATTATCTAACTGACTAAGACCATTAGTTTTTTCCAAGAAAAAATCTCTGAAGACGGAAATAATAGGTGGCGCATGAAAAATTTGACGGTTGAGACTTGAATTTCTGATTACTTTGTCAATTCTTTTTTTCCTCATATTCATTGCATAATGAACAGACTCAACGTTATTATTTTCGCCAATTGATTTACCTAAGGTAAAGGCGTCCTCAAGCGCCATCGATGCACCTTGAGCAAGATGCGGCTTAATTGAATGTGCTGCATCACCAATAGCAAAGATTGGTCTTGAGGTATCTAAATTTAATGTAATTTTAGAGTCATAAAGGCTCCAAGAATGCCAGTCTTGCGCACTCAAGAAAGAATAGACGTCTTTCTCGATATTTTGCTTATTTTTTTGGATTACAGCATCTTTGTTATTTTTTGTTATCATGACAATGTTTATTAGATCCTCGAAATATGGGTAGATAACAATATGTATTCCTTTGCCAAGAAATAGATATATCGTATCGGCTGATATCTTGATTGGTAATTCATGAACCTTTACCGCAGAGCGGTATGTCATAAAATCATTTGCTATGGGACTACAGGAAATTCCATCGAATATTGGGCTTGACGAATTTCCATTTGCAATTATTAATTTTTTACTACTGCTAATTGTCTTATTTTCTCTTATTATTTGTATTTTATTCCCCAGATCTTCAACTTTTTTTATTTTAGAGTCGTAGTTAATTTTTGTTTTCGATGCAATTACATTGGATAAAAGCTCCTTGTGAAGAATATCACGGCTTGCTGTATAGTAATTGGTTAGATTATTTTTATCGATAAATTTGTTTACTGGTAGAGTGGTAAGTTTTTTTAATTTCTCTATTGAGTATATTTCAATATTATTGATGACCTTTATGTGAGACTCTAATTTTTTCAATACACCCATTTTTTGTAGCACATTGCTTGCATTTGGTGATAATTGAATGCCATATTGGTAAGCTGTCTTCTGATCAACACTTTCGAATATCTCGTTTTTAATACCAAAATTTGATAGTACATAACTACATGCCAATCCGGCAATTCCAGAACCAATAATACTATACATTTCTTTACTTCATTAATTCTGAACCAAGCAATTTGGGGGGATTGTCTCGTCCTTATCCAACTTACCATTATATTTGTAAAGTGTTGAGCAGTATGGGCATACTATGTTGTCTTTCTTACCCATATCAAGGTATATGTGTGGGTGGTCATGGGGAGGATTTGCTCCAATGCATTTAAATTTCTTTACAGGGATCTCAATCACAGAGTATCCTTCAGTATTTTGGTAATGAGGTATTTGTATGTCTGCCATGACTATCTCCTGTAATAATATATTTACTAAACAAATAAAAATATATAAATAAATTTAGATTGAACTAATTTGATTAAATATACAATTAACTATATATTTAAATGAAAATAATAAAATATACATAATAATTTTGCAATAATGTAACTCAACGAAGTGAGATATTAAATGCCTCAGAATAATAGCACTAGTCTGAAATCACGAAAACTTGAGGGTATCGACCCAATATGGGACAAAATTAGGGAGGAGGCAAAAGAGGCATCCTCGCAAGATCGACAAATATCTGGCTACATGTACTCACAAGTACTTTCTCAAAAGACGTTGGAGAAGGTTTTATCTGTAAATTTAGCAAAACATATAGAAATAATCCATGTTGAGTATCGAATTATTGAAGATTTATTTGATGAGTTTTATTCAACTGATAAACAAATCCAGCAAACGATAAGGGCGGACATATCTGCTGTATATGATCGAGACCCGGCGTGTCACAGATATATAGACCCAATCCTGTATTTTAAAGGATTTCAAGCATTACAAGTTCATAGGTTGGCAAATTGGCTTTGGGTTAACGGCAGGAGTGAATTTGCTTATTATTTACAAAGCTTATGCTCAAGAGTGTATTCTGTTGATATTCATCCAGCAGCTAAATTTGGAAAAGGAATATTTATTGATCATGCAACAGGTATTGTAATTGGGGAGACGGCAGTTATTGATGATAACGTATCTATGCTTCACGATGTTACCCTAGGTGGCACGGGAAAAAAATCTGGTGACAGACATCCAAAAGTTAAAAGTGGCGTATTGATCGGTGCAGGGGCAAAGATTCTGGGTAATATTAAAATCGGGGTTTCGGCAAGGGTTGCAGCTGGCAGTGTTGTTCTTAATGATGTTCCAGATGGGGTAACGGTAGCCGGGGTTCCTGCTAGGGTTATTGGTGGTAATGATAAAAAATATCCATCGCAACATATGGACCACTTACTACCATCAACTGAAAAATAAATAGAGTTCTTCATGCAAAGAAAAGAGAGTGAAATGTTACAGGTCTATCTCAGGGATAAATTTAAGTCCAATGTTATCCGTGTCGTCGAGCGTCCGAAGAAAGATGACTCAATGGAGGTATATGTCGGTGACGAGTTTATGGGTGTTATCTTTAGAGATGAAGATGAGGGTGAAATCTCTTATTCTTTCAACATGGCTATTTTAGATATTGATCTATAGTTTAGTCGGGTTTTGTTGTCCTTCATAAACAATCTCTGGATCAAATAGTTTCACTTCCTCTTCAAATTTGAGTACTACTTTATTTTTACTTTCAAAATTGATAGAGCGATAGAAGCAGGATCTATATCCAACATGGCAGCTTGCTCCGACTCCCTCAACATCAACAATTAGCCAGATTGAGTCCTGATCATCATCAATACGTATACTGCAAACTTTCTGAGTTAGCCCTGAGGTTTTACCTTTATGCCATATCGATTTGCGCGATCGACTCCAGTAGTATGCTTCTTTATTTTGTATTGTCAGTAAAAGTGCTTCTTTATTCATGTAGCCATGCATAAGAACTTCACCTGATTTACTATCAGTTGTTACGACTGGAATAAGTCCATTTTCATCGAATTTTGGCGCAAGAGCTGTACCTTCTTCAACCTCAAAGACACTCTCTCTCTGTGCGAGTGGAATATCTACCATATCTTTCATTTAGCTAGTTATTTGTTAGTTTCATGAAACGATCCCTGAGCGCCTCATTTGTCTCAAATTCCCCTGTAAACCGTGTTGTGATCGTTGATACTTGATCTTTCTTTACGCCCCTAAGAGACATACACATATGCTCTGCGTCTAGAATTATTGCTACACCCCTTGGATTAAGAGATTGGCTAAGAGCGTTTGCAATTTCAGCTGTCATTGTTTCTTGTGTTTGAAGACGCTGCGCGTATATATCAACAAGTCTTGCAATCTTTGAAATTCCAACGACACGATTTGATGGTAAATATGCAACGTGAGCTTTACCAATAAATGGTATCATGTGGTGTTCACAAAATGAGTTAAATTGAATATCCTTAAGGAGTACGAGGTCATCATAACCACCAACTTCACTGAAGGTTTTGGATAAAATATCAACACCATCTTCATTATAACCCTTGAAAAACTCCTTGTACGCATCAATGAATCTTCGCGGTGTTTCGAGTAAGCCTTCTCTCCCCGGATCTTCACCTATCCAAGCGAGTATAGTCCTTACAGCATCTTCAGCTTCTTCTCTTGAGGGTATGGAGGGGGCCCTCGATAAACTTGTTATTTTTGAATTTTTATCCATTATAGGTTGCTCCAGGTTAGTTTGGTGATAATTCTTAACTAATAAAAGTTGAATATATGTTAAAATCTATTATTTATCAATATAAGTATGATATATTTAGAATACAATTATTTCATTCTTAGCTAGTAATAAAATATGCAATGTTAGACGACGTTTATAATAATAAAATAATTGAATTGGCCGCAAATATTTCACATATTGGCCGACTAAAAAATCCAAGTAAAACTGCTACAAAAGTAAGTAGGCTTTGCGGCTCCAAGGTTACGGTAGATGTTGTTCTGTCAGACAATATTGTAACAGATTTTGCGCATGAAGTTAAGGCGTGTGCATTAGGGCAAGCATCGTCATCAATAATGGCAAAGAACATAATTGGATCAACAGTGGATGAGTTACTAAATATATCAGAGCAAATGAAAAAAATGTTGAAAGAAAACGGCCCAGTTCCAAAAGGTAAGTGGGCAGATCTAGGTTATTTAGAACCAGTAAAAGATTACAAATCGCGACATTCATCAACCTTGCTTACTTTTGAGGCCGTAAATGAGGCCATTCAAAGCAATTAGCCAAAATCTTTATGTTAAAGACCGTAATCAATTTACCATTCATTTTATTGATAAAAATATATCAATACACCCTATCTTATTTTTTAGGAAACAGATGTAGATATCTGCCTTCTTGTTCTAATTATGCACTTGAGGCTATTAAGAAATTTGGTATATGGGCTGGCGGCTGGTTATTTTTGTATAGATTTTTAAGATGTCACCCACTCTCAGGGCATGGCTATGACCCTGTCCCAAACAAATTACCAAAAAGTTGTGTTTGGTATAAGCCATGGAGCTATAAAATAAAAAAAAATAATTGATTATATGCGCAATAATCATTAATACTATGTGTACTTACCTGATTTGTTAACAGAGATTGAGTTAAATATGTATATATATAAACTGCTAGATGGTTCCAGCAAGGAATTTCAAGATAAAATCAACGGGACCGAACTTGCGAAATCAATATCCCCATCACTATTAAAAAAAACAGTTGCTGTAAAAGTAAACGGTGAAATCAAAGATCTAACAGATAGTCTTCCAAATAATTCTGATATTGAGTTTGTGACAAGAGAACATCCAGAAGCACTTGATCTCATTCGGCATGACTGTGCCCATGTACTGGCGGAAGCGGTTCAAATTTTATTTCCTGAAACCCAAGTCACTATAGGACCAGTCATCGAAAACGGTTTCTATTATGATTTTTATCGTAAGGAGTCATTCAAGCCAGAAGATTTTGTAAAAATTGAAAAAAAGATGCATGAAATAATTTCACAAAATGCAAAATTTGAAAAAAAAATAGTGAGTCGTGATGAGGCCATTAAAATTTTTCAAGAAAAAAAAGAGGAATTCAAGGTTGAACTCATAAAAGATATCCCGAAGGGAGAGAATATAAACCTATACTCACAGGGTAATTGGTTTGATCTGTGCAGAGGCCCACATATGGTTTCAACGGGACAAATTGGTAAGGCGTTTAAGCTTATGAAAATAGCTGGTGCATATTGGAGAGGCGACTCTGATAATGTGATGCTGCAGAGAATTTATGGCACCGCTTGGAACACAAATGATCAGTTAAGTTCTTACCTCAATATGCTTGAAGAAGCAGAAAAGCGAGACCACAGAAAACTTGGTAGAGAGATGGACCTATTCCATTTTCAGGAGGAGGGACCGGGATCTGTTTTTTGGCACAAAAAGGGTTGGAAGTTATTTACTGAGTTAATTGATTATATGAAACGTAAGGGGATGAATGCTGGGTACCTGGAAGTCAATACACCTGATATGTTGGACAGGTCATTATGGGAAAAATCAGGACATTGGGAAAAATTTGGAGAGAATATGTTTACTTGCACTACTCCAGATGAAAAAATCTTTGCACTAAAACCAATGAATTGTCCAGGTCATGTACAGATATTTAAAAATGGCCTTAAGAGCTACCGTGACTTACCAATAAAGTATGCTGAATTTGGTAAAGTTCATAGATATGAACCTTCAGGTGCATTGCATGGGCTGATGAGAGTTCGACATTTTACACAGGATGACGGGCATATTTTTTTGACTGAGGAGCAGATAAAAGAAGAATGTATTAGAGTCCATGAGTTGATTTTATCAATATACAAAGACTTTGGTTTTGAAGACATAGTCGTAAAATTCTCTGACAGACCAGAAAAGAGGGTTGGGGAAGATGATATTTGGGATAAGGCTGAAAAGGCACTCATAGAAGCGGTAGAGTCCACAAACCAAAAATTTGAGCTAAACCCTGGTGAAGGGGCTTTTTATGGCCCTAAGTTAGAGTACGTATTACGCGATGCAATCGGAAGAGATTGGCAGTGTGGCACGCTTCAAGTCGACTTTAATCTGCCTGGAAGGCTCGGTTCATTCTATATTGGAAGTGACGGTGAGAAGCATGTTCCTGTAATGCTACACCGAGCCATATTTGGATCCCTAGAACGATTTACAGGAATACTAATTGAGCACTATGCTGGCCGCTTACCGCTGTGGATATCACCGACTCAGATAGTAATTGTTACAATCAATTCTCAATGTGATCAGTATGCAAATAATGTACTTGAGAGATGTGTTATGAGTAATTTAAGGGCTGAAACAGATCTTCGTAATGAAAAAATAAGCTATAAGATTAGAGAGCATATTTCAGTTAAGATTCCAATATTATTTGTTATAGGTCAAAAAGAGGTTGAAGATGGGACTGTCACTATACGAGAATTGGGCAATGATATACAAAAGACTGTTAAGCTCAGCGACGCAATATCTGAAATTCAAAATAGAGCAAATCCACCAGATTTTAACCTTTAGGAAGAAAACTGCTCTGTAATTATTCTCTCCTCAAGATTATGATCTGGGTCAAACATAATTTTCAAGGATAGCGTTTCATCGTTTGAAACAATTATTTTATGCGCATCCATTATTTCATGACTATCCGCTGTGGCATTAACCTTTCTGAATTCTGGATCAATAACATCGATTTCAACAATAGAATTAATATCCAACAACGCCCCCTTCCATCTCCTTGGCCTAAATGGACTCGTGGGGGTTAGGGCCATCAATTTCGCATTGATAGGCAAGATTGGTCCATCTGCAGAAAGATTGTAAGCAGTACTGCCGGCTGGGGTAGAAATTAATAAGCCATCTGAGATTAATTCATTCAGGCGGACTTTATCATTTATTGAAATTTTTAGTTTTGCCGCCTGGTAGGTCGTTCGAGTTAAGGCAACCTCATTTATTGCAATTTCACTATGTTCTTTCCCAGATACATCAATCACTGACATTTTAAGTGGATTAATTTCTGTTATTTCAGAGTTTTCCAGTTTCTTATCCAGATTATCAAAGCTTAATTCATTCATAAGAAAGCCAATGGAACCGCAGTTCATCCCATAAATTGGTATGCCGGATCCAATGAACTGATGAAGCACTTGCAACATTTGACCATCACCTCCCAGCGCAACAATGAATTCAGCATCTTCTATATCAGAGTTCCCATATAATCCAATTAATTTCTCTTTTGCTTCAGTCGCTTGTGCAGTTTCACTTGCTATGAATGTTATTTTTTTAACAGCCATTATATTTCTATATTTATTATTGTTTCAATTGCGGTTAAACTTGTTTCAGATATCATATGTATCATAATTACATGATTTATTAAATAATATTTGATTACTTCCTTGTGTGTGGTGGCATTATCATGAAGAAAATTGGTATAATTGGGTGCGGAAGGCAAGCACCAAAGCATATTATGGGATATTTTGAGAATGGAATAAAAGATATCTTCTTATTCGATGTTATTGAGTCAAGGGCTCGTGATTTAGCTGCGGAATATAACATTCAATACAAGAAAATTGATGACTTGGTGGCTATACCAGATGTTGGTATTTATTCAATTTGTACGCCACCAAATACACATGACAGGCTAATTGAAACATTGATTAATAACAATAAGCATATTTTATGTGAAAAACCATTATCATTAAATTTGGATAATCTATTTAAATTTGAACGCTTATCGAATGAGAAGGGGTTAACAGTAATGGGTGGGTATATCTATAAGTTTTCACCTTCACACATTGAAATGAAAGAGTTCATAGAAGCCAATCAAAGCCATATTCAAAGTGCATATTTGAGAATTACAAGCCCCGGTATAAAAAACGCATGGCAATTTTCAAAAAATAAAGGAGGTGGTGCAATCAATGAACTTTTTGTCCATATGGTTGATCTCGCAAATTGGTATTTTGGTCCAATTGAAAACATTGAAGAAATTGATATCCAAACATACCAATCCGATAGAGGGAGTATGATTGATAAAAATGATCATCTTGCAGAAGACTTCATTACGGTCAAAGTGCAGAATAGATTGGGTGTCTCAATTACTATTGAGGCTGATATGATCTCAACTGACTTCGTACAATATGCAAATATAAGCGGACCTGGTTTGATGGGATTCTGTTCGATACAACCAAATTTGCCGTTGATCTTGCGTCAAAGTGAAAAAAAATATGACATTTGTGAGTATAGAGAATTTAAGAATCTTCACACAAGTCAAATCGCTTATTTTCTTAGTTGTATTGATAAAATCACAACGCATTCACAATCAACAATCACCGAGTCAATTGATATTTGTAAGTTTCTCAATGAAGTTACTGATTAAGTCCAAGAGCATTCTCTGCATTAACCGAACAAATATTATTTTTTATGTCTTCTGAAAAATTAATGCTCTCAATCCATTTTAATGGTTTTTTCACGCCCATATCAGCCGGGAAATCTGTACCGAGTAATATTCTATTAGAACCAATTATCTCTATTACTTGTTTCAGTCCAGTATCGGAATGAGTGATAGTATCGTAGTAGAAATTTCTGAGATAATCGGATGGTTTACTGTTCAAATTATCACTTACATCTTTTCGAGTATCATATGCGTGGTCAAACCTTCCAATGGCAAATGGTAAATAGCCACCCGCATGCGATAAACAAATTTTTATATTAGGTAATTGATCCATAAATCCTGAGAAAATAAGATTTGCAGCGGCTGTTGTAGTTTCCATTGGATTGCCGATGAGATTAATTAAATGATACTCACCCATTATATCATGAGCTCTAGTAGAGAGCGGATGGAGCAGAATAAAGGCGCCTAGTTTTTCTGCTTCCATTAGAATTTCGTAGAAATGGCGCTGGTTTAGGTTTGTATGATCAATATGGGAGCCGATGATGATACCTTTTAAGTTTAGTTCGTTCATAATTCTATTTAGCTCTGATATGGATCTTTCGGGGTCTTTAATTGGTATGGTCCCTAAACCTTGATATCGATCTGGACGATTGCTCACAGCGTTAGCTATTTCGTCATTTACGTCTTTGCATGCATCAAACGCGATATCAATTGGGTCACTATCTCTGAGCAGTTGTGGATTGAGAGATAATAATTGAATGTCTACTTCTGCATCATCCATTAGAGCGATCCGTTCTTTATATGGAGTCCAATACTCAGGCGTACTCATTACATTTTTTCGTTTTCCAGTTGTTAGTATAGTTCTTCCTTCTTTATTTCGTTCAATTTTCGTACCATACCACAGCTCATTATTTTCATACGCGACCCTCAAAGACGCTGGTAGTATATGAGAATGTATATCGATAACTTTCATTTAGACATCAAGTTTTATAGTTTCATTTAGTTTTATTGACTTCTCTATACCTCGGGTAATTTTCAGATTTTGAAGACCTTCTTTTCCTGTAGTATTTGGGCATGCTATTCCTTGGGTTACGAACTCTAACCATGAACGAGTCTCGTCAGCAAATGGACCCCAATATTTATCAACCGCCCAATTGCCAGAGGCATTACTGGTTAAAAAACCCATTTCTGTATTTGTATCCACGTATGCATGGTGCATACCACTCTCTGAAAAACCAATATGCTCTTTTCTGTCATCATCAAAAAAAAGTAAACCATTTTCTCCAATAATTTCTGCCCTCACTAGCCTACCATGAGATGGGTAGTTTTTTGGCAATGCATATCCCATCGATAGGTTGACGATTGTACCGTCATCGTAAGTTATTATTGCGGCTGCAATTTCATCTACGTCAAAACCATCTTTTCTGTATATTTTACCGTGGCCTTTTGCAACTATCTCTTTTGGTGTTTTTCCATCAAGGTACCAGCCAAAGAGATCAACAAGGTAAGTTAATGCATCATTGACAAAGGATATATGCTTCGATCTTTTTAAGATTTCTGCTCCAGTTCTTTGCGTATTATTAAAACGTCCAACACAAGATAATATATTGCCAACTTTATTCTCAATTATTTGTTGTTTCCCAATTAAGTAATGCCGATTAAATCGAAGCGTATAGCCAACATGCAAACTCGTATTATTTTTTGCAGCAGCTTCAACCATTTTTTCTGCTTCATCGATGCTCAACGCAATCGGTTTCTCAACAAGTACAGGCTTACCTCTTTCAAGAGCGTTTATGACTGGTTTGTAATGCTCTGGCTCACTCGTTGAAACGATAAGGGCATGGATATTTTCGTCATTAATAATA
>MDTB01003733.1_pt1 | contig 17051 bp, 15 predicted proteins | sample 811161 | NCBI WGS metagenome assembly MDTB01 (sample SAMN05326650, study PRJNA326480) | marine metagenome | isolation source: seawater | place: Mediterranean Sea | collected 2009
AAAATATTCATCAACTTTCAAAAGACTTTGAACAACTAAACTCTGTAATGTATGGAAATAGGTCAGACCTATCTATTATTGTAAAAGTTGTTCGATATAATCAATCCTCCGAAGTAGCAAGCCACCCTCACTTTGATTTTTCAGGGTTTTCCTTACTTATGGATAATAGTGAAATTTCAAATACTAATAAAAATAATGAAACACTAGTGATTGCCCCTTTTTCATCTACACTAACTTGGCAAGATTTAAAACCTCCTAAAAGAGATTTTTCCAATCAAAAAGGATATAGTTCTATACTGTTTATTCCAGGTCTAGGCTTAAATTTAAAAGGGATTCCCATTGCCCCCACACCACATGCAGTCAAATCTCAAGAAGAGACTAGATATGCTGTGATTGTGTTTGCCATGATCCCTAATTTTGAAGTTACCTATGACCAAATACGTGTTTCCATGAACTAGTTTAAGAGATCCTAAAACCCATTAGATTACTAGAGCTATACTTTTTCAATCCCGTATTAAAAACGAAAACAGATATAAGTAAGTAAAAAAAACTGAAAATACAAACCCCTATAAGAGATAAAAGTGAATATTCTTTGATAGCTTCTACTGGCAGAAATCCAATGAAGGCTGAAGGGATAAGTGAAAAAAGAATAAACTTAATAAATCCACTGTATACTCCTTTGGGATAATTACTAAAAGTTAATAGAAACTCAAAAATCTGTTTACCCACACAATGAGAATCATCTAACCAAAAGGCTAGACTCCCTGTGAGAATAGAAAAAGCAATAATAATTATTGTACTAGAAATTAATGAAATTAGAATTATAGGCAGGGTTTCAAATGATAAGAAACCTGAATAATAAAATAAAAGAATCGCACTAAAAATATCGCCCCACCCTCCAGGCATGGATTTACTTCCTGTAATCTGTAATAAGGGATTTGCTGGTCTAAGAAGAAAAGTATCTAAATCTCCTTCAAAAATAAATCGGGCCAAATAGCGTATACCTCCAAAAAAAACAGTAAAAATTCCGTAAGACCCAGAAACAATTGCATATAAACAAGCCATTTCTTCTACATTCCACCCCTTAATAGAAGAAAAGTTACCAAAATATAAAAGCCAGAAAGTAAAAAAGATTGCATTACTAAGAAGTAAGAAAAGCGCTTGTAAAATAAAAGATTCTCTTAAACTTAGAGAAGAGGAAAAACTAGTTCTGACTGTTTCTAAATGTATTTTTAGATTATTTTTTAACATACTCATCCGCCATTTACTTGTAATTTTCGTACGGCCTTCTTATAGAAAATTGAAGCCAAAAAAATGGCCAAAATAGCCCAGAAACAGATTTTACCAAATGTAAAACAAGCTTCGAAGGGTGAAAATATAATAGCTTGTTTTGCAGGGCAATATAGTAGAGATGCAAAGGGTGTCCATTGGGCTATTTTTTGTAGGTATTCAGGATAAAAATCCAAAGGAAGCAATAAACCTCCTAAAAGAAATGAAGAGCGTTGCCATAACCAAAAAATGGGCGTACAGTCTTGTAATGTAAAAGCGCTTAAACCAATAAGAGCATGCCAAAGAAGGAATATAGAGCCTGAAAAAAAAGCTAAGGATATAGACACAAGCATTTCCTCCCAGGGAAGAACCGTTTTAGTTGTTACTACACAAAAAAGAAAACCTACCACGAATAAAAAAATAAAACGGAAGCCATACGCACCTAAATTTTCAAAGATACGCATCCATAAATAATGAATAGGTCGAGATAGATGGTAAGCAATATCACCTGAACGCACATCACTTTCAATATCAAAATAAATAATGGGGTTGGATAGTATAATTAATTCTGTGATAGCAATATACCAAGTAATTCTCCATCCTTCTATACTCTTTGATGCTAGTGGTGATATCTCCCACAAACAAGAGAAAATATAGATAAGAACCAGATAAAATGATGCGCGTATTATAATATCTTTTTGGTTTGTTTTTTGGCGAAAAAAGTTATATAGAAAAATGTAGAGATACTTCTTCATAAACTAGTATAGAGGGTTTTGATAGTTTCCTCAAGAGAAGGGGTTTCTATGGAAATATCATGTATTAAAAATGAGTCATACAGAAGTTGGATAGCTTTTTGTACACTCATTGCATCTTCATCTACAGAAAATGTGTAGAATAGACCTTTATTTTCTTTTAAATTCAATCCAGGAGTTGGTTTCCATACTACTGATTCTTTCGTATGTATTCTTATTTTTTTTGTCCGGTGGAATCGCTTGTTCAACTGTGATGATGGAAGATCGAATACGATTTCACCATTATTCACTAAAATAACTCTATCACACACAGTTTCTATATCTGAAGTATCATGTGAGGTTAAAAATAAGGTCGTGCCGGATTCCACAGAGCATTTTAAAAGAAGCTCTCGAACTCGTGATTTAGACAATAAATCAAGTCCAATTGTAGGCTCATCTAAGAAAAGAATTTTAGGGTTATGAAGTAAGCTAGCTGTGATTTCACAACGCATTCTTTGCCCAAGAGACAGTTCTTTCACAGGTCTTCGAATAAGACTTTTCAATTCGAACTCTTCTATAAGTAGAGCAAGTCTTGAGTTAAATACTTTATCTTCTATTTGATAAATAGTTTTAAGTAATTGGTAGGAATGAATGGCAGGCAGGTGGTACCACAGTTGACTTCGTTGACCAAATAATGTTCCAATTTGATGTAGAACTTGTTTTCGATCTCTGTAAGGGTTATGGCCTAAAATGGAAGCTTCTCCTTCATTAGGGGAAAAGATACCTGTAAGCATCTTTATCGTAGTTGATTTCCCTGAACCATTTGGCCCAATAAAAGCAACTCTTTCCCCCTCTTTAATTTCGAAGTTGATGTTGTTTACAGCTTCAACAGTCTCATATTTAGGTGAGAAAAAACGAATAAAATTTTGAGATTTTTTATTACTTTTTATTCTTACTTTAAATAACTTAGTTAAGTTACTGGCAACAATAGCTTGCGTCATAAGGCCTCTTTTATCTCTACTATAACACCTAGAGGAAGGTGGTCTGATGGCTCTTCTTTTGAAGGAATAGTACTGTTGGTACTAATCAAAGGAATATCTGTTTTTATGATTTTAACAAGGGGTGAACATAATAAGTAGTCTATTTTTTTACTTTCGTTTTGTGAAAAAAAGGTATAGGTGTTTAGGCCATGAAAAGGATCATGAAGACCTTGTTTTTCAATATACTGTATAATTGGGTGGTCTTCTTTTAGGTTGAAGTCTCCAGACAGTATCCACGCTTGGTTTTTATCTTTTTCTATAAAGTTATCTATAAGAAACTGTATTTGCCTAAAACCAGGATGTTTATCGATGGGAGTTTCATCAGGTAGCCATTTTAACTTTGTATTAATTGTATAAAAAAGACGGCCGGTATTTGATTGAAAAGTATTGATGAGAGCAGCCCTTACCGCTTTCTCTCCACACATTGAGCTGCCTTCGCAGAGTATACTTTGTGTTTTAAGGCAGTGAATACTTGCTTGTTTGAAGAAAGTCGCCACACCTATTTTATATTTACTTGCATCTTGGGCAAAATTTCCAAGGTAGCCCACTTTCGCAAGAGAAAAACTTAGAAATTCATAGGCAGAACTTTCAACCTCTTGTAAGCATAAGATATCTGCATTTAAATCAAGTATACGTTGTAGGAGAAATTCTTTTCTATTTTTCCACTCTAGAACTTTCTGATTCTCTTCATTATATGATCCCAAACCCAAAAAGGAATCAGCTAAAATATTATAGGTATAAATTTTTAGAGTATTTCCTACTAACGGAAAGCTTATGAAAGAAATAAGCAGTGTAATAAGTAAAACTTTTGGATTAAAAATTCTAGAATTCACAATTTGAGATCTCCTGAACGTTTTTGGATTCTTCTATTAAAGAGATAAATGTTTCATAAGAGCTGATGGCCTTTTCATCTATCTGTAAACGATATTTCTTACTATTAGAGTAATAAGAAAGAGTAAGCTTTGGTGGAAAAGTCATTCCGATGTCTCTAAAAATATTCAAAGCTTGAAATCCGTTTTGAGGAGTAGGGAAATAGTGTCCACTTTCAATCGAAAAGTAATTCAAACGGCCATTTGAAGCAGAGAGTACTCCGGCAGCTAATAATGCCTTTCCTTGATTAAAGCTACTATGGAAGATAGATTCTGTAGATTTTGCAATATAGAGTTTCTTATTCAGAGGTATAGAAAATATATATCGTTCACTTTCCGAACAATCAATTGGTTGAAGAGTTTTGGCATGGCAAATAAGACCATTTAGAAAGATATAATGGTAATTTTCAGCTTCTTCATCTGAGAAATAGGTTGTTCTAGGAAAGTTTTGTGGAATGTGTTGCGTTTCTAACCAAAGAAAAAAAGGTGGTGTTGAATTATCTTTAGATTGTATTTCTTCCCAGTGTGAAATGTAGGGGCTTAACCTTCTGTGGCATGGATCTAAGGTTTCCCACCAGAAGTCACCCCAATACTCTTTCATTCGCAAAGAAAAAAGGCGTTCATTACGTAAAAATAAAGGGGCATACTCACTACTTATTGTTTCAATAGACGTATGGTATTCTTCTAGCTTATCTTCAAGGTTGTCTTCGAAGATTTCAGCTAATTTTTTTAAATAGGAGAGTTTAGATAGCACTATTTTATGGATTAAATGTAGGGGAGGTGCATTCTGAGGAAATTTTTCTAGGCATAATTGAATTGTTTCTGAAATTTTACTAAGGCTCTTGATACGAGTATGTAGAAGAGTACGCTCATCTTTTTTTATAGCATGGTATGTATCGACCTGTTTAACTAAAGTATCCAGCACTTCACAGGAAAGAGGCATTGAATATAGGGTTGAACTTTGCGGTAGATCGAGCCAATTAGGAGGTGCTTTGACCTCTTGAGCAAAAAGATATAGTGATGAAAGTATAAAAACTACTAAGAGTGATCTGCTTTTTAAACACATTGAGAAAGGTCCCAAAGAGGGTTTAATTCAACTTCATAGCCACTAAATTCCCATGTTTTACATGTTTCTACAAATGTATGGATAGATTTTTCGCGACTACTTTCTGAGCCAAAGGACACTATTTGTCCGTTGTTAAAGTAGATAGTCATGGGGAAGTGTAAATGACTTTGTTTAGACTGACTAAATCGACTTGCAGGGCCATGAGTAAATAAACGAAATGGATAAGGTTTAAGAGAGGGGAAATATCTTTCGACTGTTTCTTGGAACAGTCTATTAATTTCTTCTAGAATATTGACTTCTAAAGAAGTAGCCTCTCCAAATGAAGCGCACTTTATGGGGCTAGATATAGCGTTTTTGGGTAAGGCTATGAGTAGAGCGTCAATATCACTCACCACGAATTTTCCATCAGGATAGGCAGCAACATATAAAGGGTTAGAAAGAGTTTCTTCTAAGCATAGCGAGATACCTTTTTCTGAATGAGCCTGAAGAAAGAAGCGTTTGCCTACATCAAAGTATAAAGGTTTTGGGCATAGAAATTCAGGAAGAGAATGAACATCTAAAAAACCTCGAATAAAGCCTGTTTTTTCACTTCTTGTATTGATAAGCATTGTTTTACTTTGAACATCAGAGCGCAGAAAATGTCCCAAAGCAAAGGTGTTTATGGGATTATGTGCTATGATTACATTCTGTTTTTTCGCTATGGAACCAATAGCAAAGTGAATTAGAGTTTCTACTATTTGAGCATTCACTTTTTGCCATTTATCGAAGTTTTGAAAAGAAGGATCCGTGAATAAATGAATCTTCTTTTTTTCCTCTTCTTTGAAAAGTAACTCAAGCCTTCTTTCTTCAAGCATACCTGAAAACCTTATCGCACGTTTTTGCTTTTTAGGTACTTATTAATTTCATCTTTACTTCGGTATCCTTTAAGAAGAGCTTTGTATAGTTCATAACTCCCTAGTTGCGGTACGCGTGAGTTTCCAGACATCATTTCATGCTTCATTTCAAGAATTAGACCTCGTATTTTTGGAGTAAGTATACTTTCGATATCTTTGATAAACGTACGATTTTTATCGAAATCCTCTTGTTCTAAAACCCAAAGGTCAAGTTTCCACATACCACCAAGCTCTTGTAGTGAAAATTCGAGCCCTAAATATAATCCTCTTGGCATAACAGGTTTAAAGTCTCCATGAAAATGGATAACCTTTGATTTTATGAAAGCTTTGTTCTGAAAGAAGTGAGAGAAAATTTCATTGAAGGCTTTTTTTGTGTTCACGCCTTCTTTGATAACAAGCTGCATATCAATATCGTTCCAAGTCATTAAGTCAAGAGCATAGCTTCCTGTAAAAAATAAAGTACCATACTGCTTTAGAATTTCATTTATTTTTAAGCTTTCAATAACCTCTTCAGCATTTTTTTTTAATTGTATGTGCTTGATCATGAAAAGATTTTGTGTGTGTCGACATAGAGTACCTATTAGTTAAGAATAGTTTGTGGTTTTACTTCTTGTTTTTTCATGGGTTTGATATACATCAGTCGCTCTGTTAAACGACGTTCAATATCACCATTTTCATGTTTTAGAGAGTTAAGAGAATCAATTTTTTCATCACTAGATTGAGAGTTAAAGTACCATAAAGCCTCTTGAACATCTTCATCGGATAGATCATAGTGTCCTAACTTGATGAGTTCAAAAAGATCTCTCCAGTCCTGTGTGCGAAATGCTTTCTTTCGTTGTTGGTCGATAATTGTGTATTTAGCATTGTGATAATGTTTTTTAAGTTCCTCTAGTGGAAGGAAAATCAAATGCAGTAACTCGGAAGGAAGTTGCTTTAGAGCTCCCTTATTTACTCTTCCATCTTTTAGATAATCTTGAATCACACGTATGGTATAGTAAAGGCGTGTTTTTTCTTCTTCAAATATAATGGTTCCTGAATAGTCTCTTAAGCTTATTGCTTTCATTCTTAAAACAGATCTTGGCGAAACTTCTTCAACAATGCTCTCTCTATATACACGACCTTTTTCGATATAGGAAAGGGTTAAAGGATCTTGTAAAGTGCCTTCAAATATATTCTTAAAATTATCCTCATAAAGGTTATACTGATTATCATTCACTTGATTCTGCCAAGTACATGTGTTGCCATTGTAGTTAATGGCCCAATCTAAACCTTTTTCCCCATTTGCATTATCAACGATTGCGGAATTGTTATCTTCAGATTCAATGAGATCTCTTTCAAAAACCTTGATAGAATCATTTAACGATTCAACCTCATTGAGGTTAGGTCTTAAACCTGATTTAAAAACTTTGGAAATGCCTACAATGATTTTAAAACCAGAAGAGAGCTTTAACGTGATTTTTTTTGGTATTCTTTTAAAAACAAAAGGGTCATCCGAAGGTTTAATTTCACTTGATTCTTCGATAGAGATATCAGGAAAATGGCTTAACACTTGATTAAGCATAGTATCTTCCTCAAAGGCGTGAATTTGTAATTTTAAAAATGGATGAGAAGCATATTCCTCTTCAAAGATCTCTATTAAATTTTTAGCTGGAGCTGTTCCGAGTTTGATAGCATGCCCTTGGCTCACACTCACTCGTATTGTAACATATGAAGGGGTAGTTCTTGACTCCATAGCTTCACATATTCTACGTAGATATTGTTGAGCAGCCTTTTTATTTATCGCCCAAGAACCACTTGTAACGAGTACGATTCTTTCTGTGTTTACTTCCTTAACTGTACGTAAAATTGCATTTCTATGATTTAAAGGTTCACCTCCGCCAGAGACAAGGAGGTAGCCGACATTCGCTTGATTAGCAAACTGTATAAAACGAGTGATACCTTCATCTGAAAAGTGTCCTTCAATAGATAAGTCTCCAGGTGGAGGCGCAGATTTAAAAAAACAAAATGGGCAACCTACACCACAATAGCGAGTAAAAAAAATACAGATCAGAGATTTTCCTCTAAAGTCTTTTTCTTCATATTGAACGAGTGAGCTTTTTGCAAGAAGGTTACGATAGTTAAAGGGTTGTGCAAAAGGGTTTTTTGTATTGTTGGATACTAGACTATTCAATGTAAAGCTGACTCCTTTTTCATCTGTGCTTCTTTTATACAGTTATCAATGGTACTCTGAAAAGAATTTAAAGATATAAAGTCCTTACTTTCTAGTTCGGAAGTATATTTATTGCGATCGTAGAAAGAGTGAAGTGTGAGTTTCTCTAGGCAAAGTCCTTGAGATTTTAGTATGCAGATAATCTGATAGCCAATTTCAGTATCGGGTAAATAATGACCACTTTCGAGAGCCAAATCGGTTACGATTCCCTCTCTAACCTGTATTAATCCTGCCCCTAATACTGGCTTTCCGCAATTAAAACTAGAATGTTGAGTCTTACCAAATTCTGTAACTTTTTCATGAGCTACATAGATTTTTTCATCAAGATCTATAATAAAAAGAGTTCGATCCCCTTTATGGGTGTGTACAGGAGCATATTCAAATCCTTTCTTAAAACAAAGTTTGTTGTGATGAATAATAACTTGAGAGTTTTCTCGTTCTTGGTCATCAAAATAATGTACTCTAGGTGTGTAGTTAGGTATGAATTGAGTTTCTAACCACAAAAAGAAGTGGGGAGTTGATGGCTGTTCTTTTCTAAGAACTTTCCATTGATCATGAAAAGGTGTGAGTACTCTTTTACATGGATCAAGAGAGTCCATCCAAAAGTCACCCCAGTAATGCTTTTGTTTGAGAGAAAACCAATGCACATTATTGAGTACGATAGCTGTTTTTTTAGGATCTATTTGTTTTGAGAAATCATGGTGGTACAAAAACTGTGCGTTTTCAGAGTGTAGATTTTCTTTGTAGAGATGTATTAAGCAAAACAGGTAGTTTTTCTTTTTTTGAGCAATATCTAATATAAAACGCAAATGCTTGGTTTTTTCTATTTTAGAGGGCCCAGACTCTAGCCATGCTTCTAAGAAAGAACAGATGGTATCTAATGACTCTATACGTGTTTGAAGTTTTGTTTCTTCATTTTTAGCTATCTGATGATAGGAAGAAATAAGGGCATCTAGATGCTTCACATTTTGATTTTCGTATCCTAATATTAAAGAATAGTCTTCAAAGGGAAGGTCTACCCAGTCTATATTTTTTTTAGTATACACTTTCGTTAACTCTCTATTTTTTATAACCTTGCAAAAGGGTATTTCTAGAAGGTCTTAAACTCAATACAAAAGAAAAGTTTACTTTTGCACTGAAATGATTACTAGACAGTTAAGAGAAAAGAAGGTACCTTCTTAAGGTCTTTTATATAAGAGTGAAATGAATAAACAAAAAATACAGCCTAAAGTTGTTTTAGCTGCTTCTTTATGTAGTTTTAATGAGTGGTACGATTACGCTTTATATGGGTTTTTTACACCCATTATTTCGAGCTTATTTTTTTCTTCCTCCGACAAAAACAATGCCTTGATCTACTCATTAATGATATTTGCGATAGGTTTTTTATCCAGGCCTCTTGGCGGCCTTTTCTTTGGTTCCTTGACAGATAAGTATGGGCGAAAAAAAGTTTTACTATTTTCAGTTCTTCTTATGGGGGCAGCTACGATTGCGATAGGTTCTCTTCCAACATATGCTCAGGTGGGTTCTTTAGCTCCTTTTTTACTTCTTTTCTTTAGAATAATTCAGGGGTTTTCTATTGGTGGCGAATATATGGTCTCTGCAATTTATTTAGCTGAACACGCACCAAGTAATAGAAGAGGAACAATTACATCTATTATCAATGTGCTTGGGGGACTAGGTTGTATTTGCGCTTTACTTGCAGGTACAATTGTAACACGGTTTTTACCAGAGGCTTCGCTTCTTAGTTGGGGGTGGAGACTTCCTTTTTGGTTAGCTTTTTTTACTTCTTTTCTCTCATTTTTTTATCGTCTAGAGTTAGAGGAAAGTCCAATATTTCTTCAATTGAAGAAAAAAGAGGAGCTTTCAAAAAGTCCTATAAAGGAAGCATTTAATTCGCATAGAAAAGGGATGCTTATTTGTATTGTTTTAATAGCTCTTCAAAGCTCTAGTTATTATATAATACAGGTTTTTTTAAATATCTGGATGGTTGATTTTGTAGGCGTCTCCATTAAAACGTCCCTTTTGTATGTACTATTTTCTCAGTCGCTTGTGTTACCTTTCACTGTTCTGGGAGGGTATTTATCTGATATATTTGGAAGGAAACGCATACTGATTGTTTGTAGTTTATTATTTTTTATTCTTGCACTGCCATCTTTTTTCGTTATGAGTCGTCAGCTTATTTTTTCTAGCACTACGTTGAGTTTATTGATACCGCAATTAATTTTAGCCTCTATTTTTGGGTTATTTAACGGTACTCTACCATCTGCACTCGTTGAACTATTTGCTGAAAAAATAAGAGGAACAGCCCTTTCATTTAGTTATAACATATCAGCAGGAGTGATTGGAGGAACAACACCTCTAGTTGCTGTTTGGTTAATCCAATTTACAGGAAATAAATTGGCGCCAGCTTTTTATCTAATGTTTTTTTCATTCATTTGCTGCATCACACTATTTTCTTTATTTAAAAAAAATATCTCAACAAAGTGTCTTTCCATTTAAAAAAAGATACTTTCTTTAATTTTGAAAAGTACTTATAATATTTATTTCAACGTTGTTTAAATAAGATTTTTTAATGAAAAAACCATCTATTCCTCAGCTGACAAGTATTCGATTTTTTCTAATAGCATATATTGTGATAGCACACTTTATTAAGTTTGGAACACAAAATGAATTTCTTTTAAAGCTATTTTCTCAACAGAATGTTGTTGTTGGAGCCTTTTTTGTACTTTCAGGCTATATTATGGCGTATGTCTATACTGAATTTCATAGTTCTGAAATGCGACCAATAGAACCTATGAAGTTTTTCAAGAATCGTCTTTTTCGCCTATACCCAACCTACTTTTTTATACTTTTATTATTTTCGCCCATGTTTATCTATATCGAAGTCTATTATAAGCACGGAGCTTCTATTTTTTGGCACGCTTTAACAGTTCTCACGCTTACACAGGCTTGGTTTCCAAGTTTAGGTGAGCTTTGGAATAGTCCTACTTGGTTTTTATCTGCGACTTTATTTGCCTACGCCCTTTTTCCTTTTCTTATTCAAGTGATTTGTAAAAAAGAGAGGAAAAGTCTTTTAAAGCTACTTTTTGCTGTTTTTTCAGTAAGTATTGTTATAAAAATTTTGTATTCATACAGCTGTGGTTGGAATGTCATGGAGGGGGTAACAAGTCCTTCATCCATAATTACTTTCAATTTTATTCGCTTTAATCCTGTTATAAATGTTTTAGAGTTTATAATGGGGATTTCAATGGCTCGATTGCTTATGCTTTCAAAGGTTGAAAAGAGGTTGTATTTCCCAGGTTTGATACTGACAGCATTATGTAGCATCCTACTTATAAGAACATTTTTTAATGTGAATGACATGCTCACTCGTTCTGCAGTGTTTATTCCTCTTTTCTTGTTTTTTCTTACTCATTTACATCAGAGTAAGGGACTACTTACACAAATCCTCTCGAATCGTTTTTGTGTATATTTAGGAGAAATTAGTTTTTCTATTTATATTGTGCACGGAGCTATTGGCCAACTTTTCTATAAAAAAGTGATGAAAAACTTACTCTTCACCCAGTCTGTAAATATATTTATATACTATTCGGTCGTTTTGCTAGCCTCTATTCTTCTTTATCATGGAGTCGAAAAGAAGGTAGCTGTATTACTAAAAAAACTATCTGGTAAAGTTGCTACTAATTAGAATTTTATATTCCTTTTGATAAAAGCAAAAGAATCATTTTAGATAGTATACCAATTTTATCTATCACTTTAAGGATACCTAAATGTGGCAAGTGATAATGAAGGTATAATAAGAGAGTATTTTTAAGAGTTGTAATTTAGTTACACGTCTTGAAAAGAGTTAAAATTACTTTCTTTAATCAAACGTTTAACTTTACTTCCTAAAAATATTCTCTCAGTAAGCTAAATTAGTAGTTTGATTTTAACTAAATTAGCTAGTTCCTCACTTTTTAAGTTTTTTATATACCTTAAATTCTTCAAGGATTCTCTCTAGTCCATCTATTAAAATAGATTCTTCTCGAACATATGAGACTCTAATAGCATGTTTATCAAGAAAAACCTCACCTGGCATGCATAATACCTTTTTGTTATGAAGTAATGACTTGCAAAACTCTTGAGAGTCTAAGCATGAGGGCATAGATATATAGATAAAAGGGGTAGATTTTGCGGGGTATAGTTTTAGAGAAGGTTCACCTTGAAACAAGGTTTCAAGAAGCTTTATATTTTTTCTTAGCAATTTTTTGTAGTCTTTTCTGTATTTTGAACTTTTTTCTAAGACCTGTAGTCCAAGATATTCACATAAACTCGAATTTGTTACGCTTGTATATCGTTTATAGTTAATTAACTTTTCAACAACTGTTTCAGAGCCAATAAACCAGCCTATTCTTAAACCAGGAAAGCCATATACTTTTGATAAACTACTCACTATTGAGCACTGTTTTGATGTATGGATGAAACTGTTTTTATAATCAGTCTGATATTCTTCATCATTCACAAGAAGAATATCATTTTCTTCGCATAATTTAATTAATTCATGTGCTTGATTTTTTGTTAAAGTTGTTCCAGTAGGATTACAAGGGTCATTTATTATAATACACTTTGTATTTTTTTTTATTTTTCTTTTTAATTCATCATAATCAATTTGATATCCATTTTCTGGTAGGCATTGAATGATATCGACATCACATCCAATCGCTCTTGGAACCTCCCAAGATTGTTGCCAGCCCGGTGAAAAGGTAATGAGATGATCCCCCGGGTTCAACATGGTTCTATAAAAGAGGTATAATGCTTCTTGAGCTCCATGTGTGATAATGATTTTTTCAATGCTTACATCATAAAGTGATGCAATCTGTTTCCGCAATGCGTAATAACCACAGTCTTGACTATAATTTAAATCATAATTCTGATTGATTTTGAGCTCATTAAGATAAGCGTATTGAATTCCACTTTCACCTAAGTCAATCTCAAACTTTCCGTTAGCTTCGGCAAAGAGCCATTGTTGAATAGAGTATGTTGCTATGTTAGCCATCGTTTTTTCCTTCAAGATATATTGTTCCATGCATGTATAATATTGTTTTACCAGATAAGAGCACTCTAGAGTTTTTTAATTCACATTTGAGTAAGCCTTGGCGTGGAGATGCTTGGAAAGCTAAAATAGAGTTTTTATTAAGTTTTTTCGCCCAAAAAGGCACAATCATACAATGAGCTGAACCTGTTACAGGATCTTCAGGTACATTTAGAGTGGGGTAAAAACAACGTGAAATACAGTCTGTTGTTTTTCCTGGAGCTGTGATTATAATTCCTCTAGCATCAAGAGAAAAAGAACTGCTTGGGTCGAAAATTAAATTTTCTATATCTGAAGTTTTTTCGTATTCAAGTAGATAGTCAAGTCCCACATAAATTCTTTTAGGTTTTATACTTAAATAATTTATAAAATCTGGAGTCTCTGTAATTTCTGTATATTCGAGAGCAGGAAAATCAAGTTGATAGTTCGAGTCTTCTAATGGAGTTACGAATAGTTTTCCTCTTGATTTACTATGAAAGGTTAATTTTTCTTGGTGAGTGACTTGAACTATCTCATTTAACACAAATGCTGCAGCCAATGTAGCATGTCCGCATAAATCAACCTCACCATTTGGTGTAAACCAACGTATATTATAGCTATGATCAGAGTTCGTTGTAATGAACGCTGTTTCAGATAGATTGTTTTCACTAGCAATAGATTGTAAGAGAGTATCCTCTAGCCATGTTTCAAGCAGACAAACAGCGGCAGGGTTACCGGTAAAGAGAGAAGTTGCAAAGGCGTCAATTTGATATATATTTATATTCATTTTTTTGTTGTGTAAGTTGATTGAAAGCTATATAATAGCATGCTATGTAAATATGAGCAATAGGTTAAAATATAATATGAAAAACTATGTAAGTTCTCTGATAAAACGAATTAGTAGACGAGTTGTTAAAGCTGTAACTGCAGATTTAGAAATGCTTAAACTAAAAGATGCTTACACATACTTTCTTATGGAGTTATGGAAAGAAGAGGGTCTTTCTCAAGCATATTTATATAAAAAGATTGGTATTGAGCAACCAACAGCTGTCAGGACACTAGATCGTATGGAGAGAGATGGTTTTATAGTAAGAAAACCCAGTCCCACAGATCGTCGTTCTCAATTAATATTTTTAACAAAGCGTTCGAAAGATCTCAAACCTTCTATAGAGCAACTTATCAAAGAGCTAAATCAAAAAATATTAAAAGGGTTTAGTTTTGAAGAAAAGGTGAAGTTAATTTCTTACCTAGAACGGATTTCGGAAAATCTTTCAAATATAGAATAGAAAACAAATAAAAGATAATTGATCTAAATTTTAAAAAATTCTAAGAGAAAGGGATATTTCACAGACATAATTTTTTTGGTTAAACTCCCTTATGAGTGGGATAATTTGATTCTAGGATTTTCATTAAGTTTTATTATAAAAAAACCTCTTTTTCATACAGCTGTGGTTGGAGTCTAATGGAGGGTATAACAAGTCCCTTTATTTTAAGAATGGTCTTTAGTGTGAATAATATGGTTACTGGTTTTGCTGTTTAAATCTAAGTATAAAGTTGTACAATCTATTATCGTTTCTTGGCTTAATATCTATTGCACCTAGAATTGATTCATTACTTGTTAATATGTGAGTTCCAATCGGTACAAAACCAGACTTTTTAAAAAGTTTTTTGCATTAGCTATATGTTTCTTTTTTGAGAGTTCTTTATGAACCTCTCTTTCGAAAATAGACGGTGTCCTAATAATAAATTTATTATTCAGGGTTTCGGTCGGCAGTTGATGTGTAAGTAAAGGGAATATTTATAAAGCTTAAAATAAAGCTTCTCTCTTTACTTTTTAATTGTTATTGAGTATGCTGTTCACTTATTTTTTACCTCATATCAAGGTGGAACAATGTCATCAGTAAAGAAAAAACGTAAGCAAAAGATTGCTAAGCATAAACGTAGAAAACGTAGACGTCGCGACAGACACAAGAAAAAGTAAATATAGGACCTGTCTTAATTGACAGGTTTTTTAAGCTATGTGGATTTACCCTAAAACTTATGAAGTAATTGTCATTGGAGCTGGGCATGCTGGTTGTGAAGCCGCTCTTGTTGCTGCGCGTCGTGGAGCAAAAACACTCCTGCTAACGATGAATTTAGACACAATTGCTAAGATGAGTTGCAACCCTGCTATTGGAGGGATTGCAAAAGGTCACCTAGTGCGAGAAATTGATGCTCTCGGTGGAGAAATGGGGAAAGTCACTGATTCCACTGCTATTCAATATAGAATGCTCAATCGCTCGCGAGGACCCGCCGTTTGGGCTCCTAGAGCTCAAGCTGATAAAATAGCTTATCAATTTGAAATGAAACATCGCTTAGAACAACAAGTCAATCTTGATGTTAAACAAGGCACAACAACAGCCTTGATTGTTCATAATGGTAAAGTTACAGGAATTGAAACCTTAGAAGGGATTTCCTACCAAAGCCAAACTGTTATTTTATCTGCTGGAACCTTTATGCGAGGTCTTCTTCATATTGGAGAAAAAAATTGGAGTGGTGGACGTGCTGGTGATAAACCCTCTGTAGGTCTTTCTGCAGATTTAGAAAAACACGGGTTTAAACTACAAAGACTCAAAACAGGCACTCCTCCAAGGATTAATGCCCGAAGCATTGATTTTTCTAAAACAGAGGAGCAAAAGGGAGAAAGTGATGTAGCCTTCTCCTATGATTACTGTGGGACACCTCGTCTGAGACAAGTGAGTTGTCATATAACGTATACCACTAAAGCTACCCAAGAAATTATTGAAGCTAATATTCATAGATCTCCTTTATTTTCAGGAAAAATTGAAGGAGTTGGCCCTCGCTATTGCCCTTCGATTGAAGATAAAGTAGTACGATTTTCTGATAAAGAGCGTCATCAGATATTTCTAGAGCCAGAAGGTCTACAAACGCAAGAAGTCTATGTAAATGGTATTTCATCTTCCCTTCCTTTTGATGTGCAGCAAGCCTTTATACACACTTGTGTTGGACTAGAGAATGCTGAAGTCATGAGACCAGCCTATGCAATTGAATATGATTGTGTAAGTGAAGGTCAAATAGATTTTACTCTTGAAACAAAGCAAGTAGAAAACCTCTATTTTGCAGGGCAAATCAACGGAACAACTGGTTATGAAGAAGCTGCAGCCCAGGGGTTAATAGCAGGGATAAACGCTGTGTGCAAAATAAAAGGAGAGCCACCTTTTATTCTTAAGCGATCAGAAGCCTATGTAGGAGTCTTAATCGATGATCTCGTGACAAAAGGATTTGATGAGCCTTATCGCATGTTTACTTCTAGAGCTGAGCATCGTCTTCTCTTAAGGCAAGATAATGCTGATTTGCGTTTAAGAGAATATGGCTATAAGCTTGGTCTTATCAACGAAGAGCGATACCAGCACTTACTTTATAAAAAAGAAAGTATTCAAAAAGAAGAGGAGCATTTAAAAAAACACTTTAAGACTATTAAAGGAAGAGGAATTAGCTTAGCTCAATTACTTACTCGTCCTGAAAATACTTATCAAAGTCTATTAGATGAGTATCCTGAAGATTTTAATGATTATGGTTTTGAGATTAATCAACAGATTGAATCTAGCGTAAAATATGCTGGTTATATTGAAAGACAAAATCAAGAAATAGTAAAATTAGAGTCGATAGAAAAAGTGCAGATACCTCAAAGTGTTAACTTTAAAGAAATAGTTGGGCTGCGTTTAGAAGCAAAAGAAAAGCTTCAGCGTATTCGTCCACACAACCTAGGGCAAGCGTCTCGTGTTCCTGGCGTATCACCAGCTGATATTTCTGTACTTATGGTAGCTTTGCAGAAAAACTCTTATTAAGACATACTTTGTCTAACATTTATATATGGTAGATACATGGCAGAACCTTTAGTTCTTAAAAATATTACTAAGTCGT
>MDTB01048092.1_pt1 | contig 17051 bp, 21 predicted proteins | sample 811161 | NCBI WGS metagenome assembly MDTB01 (sample SAMN05326650, study PRJNA326480) | marine metagenome | isolation source: seawater | place: Mediterranean Sea | collected 2009
CCCTAACCTATTTGGCCCCTCGTTACGATGTATTTTTACGTTCTTATCTTTCTGAGCTATCTCTTGCATCCATTCCCAAGTTCCATCATCTGAGAAGTCATCAGCCCAACAAATCTCATGATAATAGCCTAAGTTTTTTCTGATACTATCATAAGACCACTTTAGATATTTTAAATTGTTTCTACTTGGTTGTATAAAACTTATTGGTTTCATTATATCCTCTCAAATATTTTTTCAATATAAGGAACGAAATTGTTTTCATTATATAGGGAGTTTTTGTAATTTTCTTTACATTTTTCACTCATCTCATTATAAAATCCCCTACCATTTTTTAATTCTCTTGCAAGATACTTAGCTTTTTCTAAATCACCATCATCAACACTTAAATCTGGATGTAACTCCTCTTGTGTATCTAAACCTTTATAACCTATACAAGGTATTCCGTGAAATGCACAATTTAAAGTAAATGTACCAGCAGCGTGTGTTGGCATTAAATGAACTGCATATTGAAATTGACTTAAATTATTTATCCACTCAACCCAACTCATATACGGAAAGTGATTTATATCCATCTCGTCCTCTCTATCAATCTTTCTACCCATAGATGGAGCGTATATAGGTTGTCCAAATTCTTGTGCGACCATATAAGAATCAAAACCACCATACCACCGAACCATATTACCACCAATAATTACATTATTACCTGACTCACTTCGAGGTAAAATATCTAAACTCTCGGTTAACATTACAGTTGGCATTTTATTAACTGGTTTGTTTGTTAATCCTCTATAATATTTTACATCTTTCTCATTATGAGCAAATAACATATCAAATTCAGTAAGTGTATTATACCACCAAATTTGTTCCTCCATGGTATAATCTTGGAAATACCAATGTGGCCCTTCTTGCATCGATATGACTTTTTTACTTAATTTTTTTAGGTCTCCAATCATATCAAATTGTAATAACTTATCCACGTTAGTCTTCGGTAATGTTACTATCGCAAAATCGAAATGATTCTCACCGAAGTGTTTTAAAACTTGCGGTATCTGAAATATTGGATAGTGCTCTGCTCCCAAAATATATTTTGTCGATACATCATTTCTCATATTTGGATTATCTAACGAAACTTTACCTTGCCAACCACCCTCAGTAAACCAAACTATCTTATGGTCTTTTAACCCCATACTAATTCTTTCATTTCTTTGTTTGTCATTTTTTTAGCTGATTTTGAATTATATGGTTCTTTTAATTTATTATCTTGCTGATTCTCTTCCATTCTGATATGTATATCATCACCATATAGATAAGTTCTATTTATCTCATTAGCTGAGATTAAATCCTCATCAGTTTTCTCTCCTGGTCTCTTACCAACGACTAATATTCTGTCCGATATAACATTAGCTAATTGAAACATATTCACACATTTCATTTTATAAGACTTAACAAAACCACCACCATGATTTTTTGTGTAGTCTATTGTTCTCATAATTAAATCTGCAGCATCTTTCTGTGTAAAAATTAATCTATTCATCTCCGGGTCTGTTAACTTTAATGGTTCTCCGTCTTTTTTCAGTTTCAACCAAAAAGGTAAGACAGAACCATTACTATGTGCTACATTAGCAAATCTCGTTAATGCGAATCTATTATCATCATTATTGGTGTTCATAAAGACTCGTTCCATTAAATATTTTGAGGCACCATACACACTCTCAGACAGACACGCTTTATCTGTACTTATTCCAATTGTGATTGGTACATCATTAATAATACTAGCCTCGACCACATTTAAACTACCTAAGACATTTATATTAGTACCAGCGATAGGATTCATCTCCATTAAATCAATGTGTTTCATAGCCGCTGCGTGAACAACAACATCAGGCTTTACATCCTTAAATACCCTAAGTAATAAACCTTTATCCTCTATGTTACCAACATAATATTTTACGTTAGGAAATTCTCTTTTTGTCTCGGTAATCTTTTCTTCATTTCTACTAACGCTGATATATTCATTATCGTTTTGTTTTAATAGTGCTTTTCCAACCGTGCCAGTCCCACCTGTAATTAATATTTTCATCTTAACCTCTGTAAGCCATTTTGTTATCGTAATCAACCCTTAATCTTGGATAAAATTGAGGTTCTAAAAATCTAAAAATATCTTGGTCTTGTGAACCTTTTGGATAATCAATCGGATTACTATTTAAATAATCTCTATATTCATCCATGGTGACACCTGGCGGATGAGCGTATGATATTGCTGATTCTATAACCTCTTTAATAAAACTTGTTTTACCTATATAAACCCCACTATTTAGATATCTACCATTTGAGTTATTTATCTGTGTAATCTTATTATGAACTTCTGGCATACAATTATAACCATCTAATGAATTTGTTGACATAAATAAAGCATCACAATCAAAACTTTCAAATATATCTATTACCTTAGTAGGATTATCTATAAATATAACGTCTATCGCGTCAACACACATAAAATATTCCGTTTTACATTCACCACTATTTAGATAACGATTTAACAACTCAAATTTAAATGTATTCCTCCAAGGTAATCTATCATCTCTTAACACTTTTAATTGGACACCAAGATACTCAAGATTTTGCTCTAAAATAGATACATCCTCATAACCCTTGAGGTGGTCTATTATTCTGTCTTCCATTGAGCCTTTATTTCTACAAGTAACTATCGTTAGGTTTTTTGGTAATTCAAAACAATCAGGTTGTAATCTTTGTTTTAATTTTTCAAACTCCGTTTTGACTAAATGTCTGTCGTGTATTATTGGCTGTCTCATATCCATCCTATTTTGGTTAATATATCTTGTACAGCTTTTTCGTAACCGTGCTCATTAGCTCTATTGCCTGTGACAAATCCTCTCTCACCCTCAATACAATATTTACTAACCCTCTTCACATCTGAAAACCATCTTATTTTGGGGACTAAATTATGCTCATAAAGAAACTCTCTGAAAGTTCCAGCGTGAGCGTTCCAAGCTGATATACCATCGTAACCAACACTATTAGTTTCTCCCACTCTATTGACAACACCTAATCCACCCTCTTCATACATATTAAATCTATTATTAGGTAAAAGGTCAATCAATTCTTTCTTATAAAAACAGAACGAACCTCGTGGTGTTAACGCTTTCGGTATATTTTCTGTATAACCATTATCAAGAAAATACCAATCATCATCTAAACTAATTTTAGTTGTCTTAACTTGATGATTAGCTGAGCCATATCTATCAGAGTTAGGTTTTAACACATCAACTCTCTTATCCATATCAACAAATAATTGGTCAGATAATATTAGATTATCATCGTGAGTTATTAATACAGAATCGTATTGGGTGTAATTATTTTTATCAGCCCATTGATTAAAACACTCCATGTCACCGACAGTATTTTCTTCTTCTGAGTAACCCCATCCAAGCTCTTCGATTTCTTTTTTTGTTATTGGTGTCTCATACATCAATAAATCTAACTCTTCCCAAAAACTCTCTAAATTAGAGTGGTTTCTTACATTTTCTTTTTCAAGAATTGTATTTTCATCATCAGGTGAACGATGAGCTACAGAGTGATAATCCACAGACCACCCATTCGGCACCTCTTGCTTAATCATTTGTTTATAAAAATGAGAACTATAATGCCAACCAGTAGCTACAACTAAAACTTTCATGATATTCTTGATACCGAATATTTAATGTTATCAGTTAACACCTGATAGTTTATTTCAGCTTTTACATCATTCATTTTTTTCGATTCACCTTTTACAAAATTATCTCTTTCTTTCGAACCACCTTCAAAATAAACTACAGAGCCAGCCATGTGTATTTGTTCTTTTATAGCGTTATATAGGTTTAAAATTTTATCACCATTATTATTTATATCAAAATACATAAAATCAAAGGGTTCCGGCTCCCAATCATAAAAATCTAAGTTGTTTAGTTGGATATAATCTCGTACCCCCCAAGCGTCTATATTATTTTGTGTGTTATATTGTGTTCCCCAATAATCATTATCCCATATATCATATGATTTTATTAGACCATCAATATTATTTTCTTTTAATGCCATAGCCATTGTTATTGTCGTCTCTCCACTCGCAGGCCCAAACTCAATAATTTTATTTGGTTTTAAAGCAGTTATCGCATTATATAACTTTGGTAACCATTTATATTTACCGTGACTTGGAATATTCATTTATATAATTTTGCCTTCTCAATTATTTTTTCTAAATCTAAATTTGATATTTCTTCGTTCATAGGTAAGGTCGCCACAATGTCACTATACTTTTCTGTATAAGGACAATTGAAGGATTTTCCTCTCGCATAAATTTGATTAAGATGTAAGGCTGGATAATGAATACCACATATGATATCATTTTCTTTCATCTTATTTAAGAAACTTTGATTATTTTTTGTGTGAATTATGTATAAATGTGTACTCTTGTTAGCATAACCTAACTCTTGATTATATGTGTCTCTTATTATTTCTAAATATTTTTTCTTTTTCTCAAAGTTCTCAAAATTCTTAAGTATGATGTCGGCTTGAAATGAACTAAGGTACATCTTAAAACCTGGAAATGCTATGTCTCGCTCCCAATTATTATCTGAATATGACGTACCATTTAATACTGCTGATTTATAATACTCGTATTTTGTTTTATCATTAGTAACTATCATACCACCATCTAATCCACTTAATGGTTTAGTTGGATAAAAACTAAATATCATTAAATCCTCATCATTACATTCATCCTTAAATTGATTTTTTTGTAATTTCTGTGCCGAATCGACGACCTTGTAATCATCGAATTTATGTAATATGTAAGAGTCTCCCATCCATAAAATATCATCAGTAAAATTTATTTCATTATGAAAACCACTTGTTAGAACGGCGTTAGCTACCACGGGTGGAATCATGCTTGGTAAATCAACCACCATCCGACTTCTAGCATTTTGTCTCTTATCTCTCATAATTAGAAATATAGCATTGGTCGCACTATTTACTGCACAAGCATATTTAGCTCCGACATAATTAGCTATTTTTTTCTCTAACTTCTCAACACGTTTGTCATGTAGACTGTGTGAGTAGTTTGATGTATCTATTTTATGATTCGGTATGTGAAATAGTTGAATCATTTAATAACCTTTTCATTTTATCTATATTCATGCTACTATTTGGATTTACCTCAACGTCAGATATATCTCTAACACTTATCTTACCCACCTCAGGCTCATAAGGTTTCACAAAATCATAAACGGTTTGAGCCTCTCCACCAAGGTTAATTATTCCTACCTCATCTAATAGTTGTAATGTTACCTTAGCTGCCTCATCAGCATACATATGCGAACTTATGACATCAGTAAATGCTTTTTTATGTGGGAACGGAACAGCGTTCATGCAAGCTCTTAATATTAAAAACTTATCTATATAATGATGAACTGCACACTCACCACCTAACTTAGACCATCCGTAGTTATTAAATGGTTTTAGTCCATATTCCTCATCTTGATTACCAAATAAACCAGGATAAACATAATTTGTTGAGATATAAATCATCTTCTTATCGAATCTTTCACACATCATCGCTATATTACAACTTCCAACGATATTAGTTTTTATACTTTTGGTCGGATTTTCTTTATGTCTTCTCATTGGTGAGGATAATCCACCTGAATGTATTACATAATCAAAATCTTTTTGATTAGCATAGAAATATTTTTCACAATCCCAAAACCCCTCAAAATTCATCTCTTTTCTTGTTGGTAATAAAACTTGAAAGTTTTCATCATCCTTTGTTAAATCATTTATGTGTTGTGCAAATCTACCTGCACCACCTGTAACCATTATTTTTTTCATTTAAATAACTCCATTTGATTATAAAATTTAGCTTTAAGCATTGGTGTATCATCATTCTCTGATATTCTCCAATATACAACCCCTAGCGCTTTTCTATCTAAACCCTTACTTATTTCGGGTAATCCATGCCAAGAGTTTGCTGAACATCTAAAAACATTTAGAGTGTTAAATTTGTATTTCATTTTCCCATGGTTGATATTACCATCAAATAAATTTAAATCAAATGATTCATCGTAATCTTCAGAAATACAAAGTATTACGCTATAACATCTAACCCAATTAGTATGTACACCATGATGACTCGCATCGACGTGCATACCCAAGTATCCACCCTCATCATTACGATTTGGTGTATTCATCATACCACCACCATAAAATTCAAAATCAGGAAAACAATCATATTTTTTAGGGAAATAATCGTTTGGGTTGAAGTTTTCACAAATATAATCTAATACTTTTAGAGCTGCTGGTGGATATTTATCCCTTCCAAGTTTAGAACAATATTGCACCTGTCCACTACCTTCACCACCATATTCAACCCAATCATTAATTTGTTCAAAACTTTCAGCGGCTGCCCTAACTAATGTCTCATTTTCTACAAAATCATCTAATGATAAATTTGGAAATGGTTTATCTTTATACATTATAACCCTCTAAGTTTTAAAAATTGTTCATAATTTTCAATGTAATCTTCTTTATTATAATTAGTATTAGCAATCACTAACAATAGAGTTTTTTTATCCATATATATCTGCTCATCCCAAATCATCTCGGGTATGTATAACGCTTCATCAGGATTACTGAGAGTATATGTTTCTTTTGTAACCCCATCATCGCAAAGAACATCTACCTTACCATATAAGCATATCAAAACTTGTTTTGTTTTATGATGGGAGTGTTTACCTCTATCATTTTGACCCTCAACACCATAGACATAAAAAATTCTCTTTGCTCTAAAAGGAATATCTGAACCAAATTCTATTGGTGTTAAACGACCATCAGGCTCTATAAAAGTCCGTAGTTTAAACTTTTTTACATCATTTATATTAGTCAATTTAATATTCCCAATCTAAATGACTAATAAATTCTCCACCATTCTTTACAAATTCACTTTCATTCTCTTTTATCAAATCTGCAAAGTTCCAAGCCCCTAAGAATGCATAGTCGTAATCATTTAAATCCACACTATCCCTACTTACCACACGTATGTGAGAGCCAGGTGAATACAAACCTTGTTTTGATGGTGTTGTATCAGATATTAAATCTATTAGTGTATCATTTATACCACAATAATTAAAGACAGTTGTTGATTTTGAGGTTGCACCTAAACTAATAACGTGTTTTCCATCGCTACTTACATCAGTTAATAGATTAACTAAATTTTCTTTTGATTTTTGTACCCTATCAGCAAATTTATTGTAAACATCAATCTCATTTATACCATAATCGTTTTCAAGTCTTAATATACTACTGACATATCCATCGAAATCTATCATATCTGAATTAATATTCAAATGTCTTACATAAATTCTATTTGAACCACCATGAACCGATAATGGTTCCACCTTGAAAATAGTCAATCCGTTTCTTTGTAGGATATTTTGTAGAGCAGTAACAGAAAATACATGAGCGTGCTCGTCATATATTTGGTCATAAGAACCACGTTTTAACATTTCGATTAATGATGGGTCTTCAAAAACAAACATACCTTTTTCATCTAAAACTTTAGCAACTGCAGAAAAACAATCATCTAAATCTTGGACGTGACATATGCAATTAGCTGAATAAACTAAATCCATTTTACCATGCCAACCGACTATCTTTTTAGCTAACTCCTTAGTCCAAAAATCTGTGTAGGTATTATATCCCTTGTGTGCTGTCTTTAAGGCAAAGTTTGTACATGGTTCAACACAATAGGCTGATGCCTTATCGAAATTTGTTATGAAAGGCCCATCATTAGAACCTATCTCTAATACATTCTCGGTTTTATATCTTAATTTTTTTCTGTAATCAGTTAGACTGTAAGCAGTCTCTTTAAAATGTTTAACCATTGGTGTTGATAAGGATGTATTGTAAGTATAATCCTCATTGAACATTAACTCAGGCTTAACAAAGTCTTTTAATGAGACTAATTTAGTGTCCTCATCAAATACGACTTTTAAATCGTAGAAAAATTCGTCCTCAAATTCCTCTCGTTTCAAAAATTTATTAGCTATAGGTTGTTTACCTAAATCTAAAAACTCTTTTTTCATTTTATTTATCTCCAATCTTTAAAAATAATAAATCCTTTTGTACCACTTCTTCTCCATTATAATGTTCACCGATACTCATTTTTTCTGTAAACCCGATTTCTTTCATATAATCAAGTGTTTCTTGTTGACTGGGGGCCCCTTCATTATATTCTATGTAGGATACTTCTAATACTATCGCTGATGCTCTACTAACTAAATTTTTACCACCTTTTAAAATATCTAACTCTGAACCTTGTGTGTCCACCTTAATTAAATCAAATACGGCATCATCTTCAAAAATATCATCTAACCTTTTTAATGTAACTTTACTCTCTTGCACTAATTGTGGTATATCCCAATAGTTATGCTCTTTGTAATAAGAATTACCCTCCGTCTGAGGTTTATCACTTCTTGTATAAAAAGTGACCTCTCTCACTTCATCACCTAAAGCTGCTATCAAACATGAGTCTCCATTTACCGTTGCTAATCTATTTAACGTATCCTTATGTAATGGATTAGCTTCTATCATAAAAACACCAACATCTGGCCAAACTCTTTTTGACCAACCATGAAATTGACCAGTATGAGCACCAATATCTAAAATAGCTTTTGGGTTGATTCCAAGGTCTCTGACTTCTTCAAGTCTCATAGTCTCACCATCTCTATACGCCATTTAATTTCTCCAATCCCTCAACACCCTCACAAACTTTTTTTATTTCATTATAATACTTCCCATGACCTTTACTCGGAACACCTCCCCATGGTTTATGTAAACCAAAAGGTGCTTTATTATCTATAGGATACATATAACCGTTATCTATTGAAAAAGACAAAACCTCTTCATAAGTCGGCTTCACCTCGGTCATCTCGGAGACAAAATAATCCTCGCATGGATTCCCACCATCATCTAAGTAAGCCTGTAATTTATTCTCAATAATATCTAACATAAAACTTTTTTTTCTAAGGGATAACCCACCATTCATAACTCTATCATATTTATTACTCATTGTTCCTAATGGATTACCCCAATAACCACCGATGTAATCAAAGTGTTCAAAGTCTTCAATTTTGTTATCTGAGTTAGGACACAGCATTGTGTCACACTCGAAATACAAAACTGTTTCCCCCTTCACCTTACTCCAAAATTTTTTGGTTAACATAATTTCTAAACTTGAATCGTCAGCGCTTATTTTATCAATTTTTAAATTTGTAAGGAATACTTCACAATCTAATTTATTTGTGGTCTCTTTGACATAATCTATATTATTTATTCCATGAAATACTTGTAAACGCCAATCCTTTGGTAGAATTGACATTACATTCTGTAAAACAAAGGGTAGAGCTTTATGTTCTCTGGTTTCAACTATAACCGCTACTTTTTTCATTAAAAATCCAAAAATGATAAGGTTGTTGGCCAGACATAATTTTGATAACTGTTTAAACCTGTCTCGATTTTACATTGTATTATCTTATCTCTTAGGTCGGACATTTCTTGAGCTGATATGTGTTTGGTTGAATCTATAGTGTTCTCATTATTTTGAAAGTCTTCCATTAAAGACATAGATAGAGTATCTCCATCTTCAACAATGATGTATCCATATAATTCATTCCATTGATTACTTGAGGTATGTAAATCTTCTATGACGTAAATACCATTATTTTTCAAGTGTTTGTAAAGCGCTTTTAATGATACCTGCTGTTGTCTCATTGAGTGACCACCATCATCTATGATTATATCGAAATCCTCTCCGTTCTCAACAACAAATTTATTTAAATCATCAACGCTAGATTGGTCACCTCTGAAAACAAATGACCTATCTTTGTCTCTCTCATCCCAACCATTTACCATTACCATGTCTGTACGTGTTCTTTTGTCGTAAACTTTATCCTCATAAACTATTCTATTATCTATAGCATAGACATTTGCGTTTGGAAAATAATCTAACCACATTAAATGAGAACCACCTGTATTTAATCCAATCTCTAATATTTTAGTAACATCATTTCTGATACTCTCAAACTTTTTTTCATAGTGTTTAGTGTAGCCTAAATCAAGTTTATCACAATTATATTTTTTTGCTATTTCGTGTAAATCTAACATAACACATCCCTTAAGATTGATTTATTTATAAATATATTGGCCTCATGTATCTTATCATATTTTAGCGCCTCATCAATTACAAAGTCAATATCAACATCTAATTTAATCTCATAATCCTTAATTAAATCGTCCACGTCAAATCCCATGAATTTAGAAACTTTCGGTAAAAAGAATCCAAGAGCTTCTCCGTGTGCTATCCCATAATGACCAGTTAGTGGATAAGATAATGAATGTAATAAATTGGTGCCTGTGATTTCTATCGCTTTACCACCAAGTCTACCTGCCTGTAAAAGATTAGAAATAGTTTTATCCTCTTTTAATAACTTTAACCCCTCAGAGCAATAATTTTCACTTTCCTCATTTCTTTTAATTGAGGTTAGACTATCTAAAAAATGACTGATAACATCAAAGGTCGTATCCCTTTTAACCCTCTCTGGTAAATCAGCGTAATCAGAATTTATTTCAACCTTTTTTGGTTTGAATCTTTTTAGACTTATTTTATTACTTCCATCCCAATATACAGACCAAGATGTTTCTGATGCACCTGATGCAGTAGTGGGATAACAAATTATGGGATTCTTACAGATTATCTTCGCAGTATCAATTACAGCTCCACCACCGATAGCTACCACAGAATCTTCTGAACTTAATTCATCTAAGATTGATTTGTCGGGTGCTGAACTAATAATTTTCTTCCTATCAAATCCTTGTAAAAAATCTTTAGTGGAATTTGAACAAACTAACAAACTCATAATAACTCTTTTATCTGTTTTGTGTTTTCCATACAATCTAAACTGACTCTACCTTTTTTACCATCATTACTAATTTTATAAATCTTATTAATACCATTATATTCTTCGTGTAATTTAGCACTATGAAATTTACCAACTGATTCATGACAACCATTATTCAAAACATAAACAAAAAGGTTTTTTAAATCTTGTTCTTCTATCGTGTGAGTGATTCCTAAATGCATTAATAATGATGCGTCCCCACTAATCACTACCACATCTTTTTGAGAGTTGGCTGCTATACCCAAACCAATACATGGTGATAATCCCATGCTACCTTGCATATAAAAAATGTTTTTATTCTTAGGAAATAAGCTGTAGACATCTCTTGATATAAAACCAGTATTAGTTATGTAGATGGAATCTTGACCGTGCCAATTAAATATATCTTTAATGGCATCTTGTCTAGTCAACATTATTATCACCTCGAACAATTAAATAATTTTCATATCCTATCAACTTTAATATATCCTCATCAACTTCACCTATCACTTTGTGTTGAGGTAGCGTATGTCTGTGACCAATAACTAAAAATGGATAAATACCATGAGGTATACAAAGACTTGTCAACGGATTTATTACGTTACCTAAACCTGAATTTTGTAAGTACACACAACTCTTTTTTCCAGCTAACTCAGCACCGACCGCTATACCAATTGCTTGTCCCTCATTGGTGGCAGGTATATGTTTTTTATCATCTATATTAGCGATAAATTCTTTAAGTCCACTATCAGGCACGCCTGTAAAAAAGTCATAATCACTTAATATGTTATTTAGTTCAATCATTTGGTATTAATTCTAAAACCTTTTTTATTGGTAAACAATCTTTACTAGCTTCGTAACATCTTTTATTTTTAAGTATTGATTGTGCTGTATTAACCATAGCTGGATAAGAACTTCTTAATAGGTGGTTAGCATAAATTACTATATCTACACCCGCTTCTATTAATTCTTCTTCTCTTACTTTATTATAAGTAGATGGTACAACGACCAAAGGAACTTTTTTCTCAACACTTTTAAATTTATCACAGAAACTTAATATTTGATTAATGTCTTCATCTTTACTATGAATCATAATACCATCAGCACCATTTGAAATGTAAATATTTGCTCTGTCGATGGCATCATTAACGTCTTTACCTAAAATAAAACTTTCTATTCGAGCTATAATCATAAAATCTTTTGTGACTAATGATTTTTTACCCTCTAAAATTTTTACGGAAAACTTATATGGGTCGTCTTGTGTTTGATTAGATGTGTCATCAAAAAGTGAGTTTCTTTTAGAACCAACTTTATCCTCTATAATTACAGCAGACACACCAATTCTTTCTAATGTTCTAACTGTGTGCTTAAAGTGCTCAATAACACCACCATTATCTAAATCAACAATCATCGGTTTTGTAGTTACATCAAATATCTCACCCAAAGTTTGACTAACTGTGGTTATATCTACATATTGATTATCTGGTTTACCTTTAGAGGCTGAATGTGTAAGACTACTTAACCACATGGCGTCGAATTCATTATTTTTGACTTTTGTTTTTTCTACTATTAAACCACTTAAACCATTGTGTGCTTCTAACACCCTAACGATTGGCTTTGATTCAATTAACCTCGTAAGCATCTTTCTTCTTATATCAGGCGTTGTACCAATTTCTTTTAGATGGTCATGTAATTTTGTTGAAGAGACACCTTTAGTATAGGGTACATCAATAACTTTACCACCCCACTCCTTTAATTTATTTACGACGTTTTGCCTTACTTGTTTTTGTACACCCTCTTTCCAATCATCTCCGTGAACAACATAGTTTGGTTTTATCTTTTCTAAATTTGGAATATAATCAAGTGTGTCTTGTGGAATCACCTCACTAACACCCACTATATTTTCTACAACTATTTTTCTCTCTTCATAACTTAAAGCGGGTAATCTTTTATAACTCGCTATCGCTGAATCGGTTAGTAATCCTATAATAACCTTTCCGTGTTTTTTAGCCTCTTGAATTATATTTAAATGACCATGATGAATCAAATCAGCGCACATCCCAATATAGACTAATTTATTATTAGGTATTTTCAAAATACCATCTCCAAATACCATTTTTTAAATAATCCTTCAAAACATTTATCTGAGGGGTTCTAATACTATTAGTATCTTCCCACTCTCTATGAATAACTCCTAAATCTCCACTATGACCATATTGTCTCGTATAAATTCTGCTTACTTGTTCAATCTCGTCATACTGTTTATAAGGTGCTCCTCGGTTATGTGCACAATATTGTAAATACCTTTTCTCATCTAAAGCCATAATCGCTGATACACTCGTACAATTATAGTCATTATACTGAGAACGGCTATCCTCGGTCACATAAATTCTATCCATGTCTAGTTTTGATAACACATCATTTGGGTCTTGAATTTGTATTTCGTCTATCGCAGATAACATGACTCTATTTAAAATTGTACTTTTGAAATCTATTGATGCTATCTTATTTTTTGTGACTTTTTTATTCAAAATATTATCAGTTACACTCACCCAAGATAGAAATGAGTCAGGTGGATTATGATTTTTCGTAATACCTTGTGGTTCACCATGGTCTGCAAAAACCCAAAACAAAGAATTTTCTTCTTCAAAATTTATAGTATTGATTATGTCTTTAAATAAACCAAGGACATCTCTTTGTGCGCCTCTTTCGGCATCATGATAATGATTATATTTTAACGTGATAAAATGATTTTCGTCGGATGATAATTTTTGCATATTTGGTATAAAATTCTTTTCATCAGAGGTTGGTTCATATTCATAAAATTGAAAATCTCTAAATCTACCACAGATATCATCTGGTATTAATTTACAGTCTCTAAGACCAGGTTTCGTATTCTCGTCGTTGTACATTGGCCAACATCCTCTAATTGTATTGTCGTCCCCTCTCGTTGGTGGCATCGAGTGCAAATGTATTTTCCAATCATCAGGTAAATGTTTAAGTAGTATCTTATCATCCCATATTTTTTTATCGTCATCTGATAGACTAGCATAGGTATGTGAATGACCGATGCCCGTGTCTCTCATTTCTGATGGTCTACAACCTGAAAACATTGAAATCATAGTGGTTACAGTATCAGGCTGTGTCAGATAATCCCCAAAATGTAAACCCTTTGATTTAAATAATTCTTCTATCTCAGGATGTCTTGGAAAGGTATCAAACAGAATACAATATATTTTCATTATATTCTTTTTTCCAAATAATGGTCTTGTACATTTTCGTGACCAACGTGTAATATAATCTCATCACGACAACCAATGTGACCCGAACCAACCCCCCATTGCTTTGGCATCGGATATGGGAAACAACCCGTGTTCCAAGCTGCACGAGATAATTGTAGTGGGCCTCTTTTTGGATTTGTCTCCATTAATCGTAAGAACTCGGTTAAGTATACTCTACCTTTATCATCCTTTGTGTTAAAGCCAGTCCACCATAAATCGTAGGTTAAAATATTACCACGACTTGCATCCTCACCAATGTGGTAGTCTCCATCATTACCTCTTGTGTGGATACCATCAACCTTAACAAGTTGTCTTTCATTCTGTGGACAACATATACCAAACTTTTCTATAATCGGAATTATAGTTCTTACCTCTTCAGATACAAACATTAAATCTGAATCTACCGCTATAGCTATATCTGCCTTAGATTCTAAAAGTCCCTTTATCTGATAATAATCACAACAATGATATCCCCATTTCAACTTTCCACTACCCTCTTTATAATCTTTATCAAATGGTGTGCTATCAGAATCTATAAACCTTACCTCGACATCGTAATTATCACCGATTGATTTGTCATCGGTATAACAAATAATCTTAGCCTCTGGAAAATATTCTTTTACACTACTATAAGTCGGGTCTAATCTACCTATGTCGCTCTCCCATTTTTGATTAGCTGCACCTCTTCCACCGAATTCAGCAAAAATAATTTCAATGTTCATAACAACTCCTTTATACTTTTTAACACATCTTTATGTGAAATTAAACTCATACATTTACCATCATATGGACATGGAAACTGGTCATAGCAATTCAAACAGTCCAATTCTTCTCTGACCAACTTGGTTCCTAATCCAAAAAGATTTATTTCTTGATGAGGTGTTGGGCCAAAGAAACTAACTATTTTTTTCCTTAATGATATTGCTATATGTAAAGCTACCGTATCACCAGTAATAATTATATCTGATAAATCAATTAGGTTACAGAATTTCCTTATTGAATACAATGACGTTGTATCTATAACCCTATCTGAATTAGTGCTTTTGTTTATATCATCATTTCTTAATTTCTCAGCAGATGAACCTGTTAGTATTATTACATTATTTTGGTCTTTCAAAAGATTCTTTATTAACTTCTTGAATCCATCTTTTGTCCATTTTTTATGAGGATATACAGGCCCACAACCTGTGTTTAATAAAATAATCTTGTTTGTAGATTTGATATTATATTCAGAGTAAAATTTATTTTTAAATTCTTTATTATATTCTTCATCTAAATAGATATATGGTTTTTCATTATCATAATCTATTTCACCAATCATAAAAATTAGTTCTTGATAACTTAATTTATTAGTTGTTTTAGCACCCCAATTATCAAGACACATATCATAATGATATACAGAACCTTTATTTAATGGCATAGGATAACCCTCTTCATGTAAACCATAACCTCTATATTCATCCGCCTTGAAAGCCATCGCCATCGAAGTCGCTTTTGGGTCTTTATCTAAATTAATCAGAATATCAAACTTTTGATATTGTAAAATACGAACTGATTCCGAATTATATTCCATAATCTTATCAATGTGCTTATTACCCTCAAGAAAAAACTTAGCTTGTGGTTGGGTTATCCAAGTTAATTGACAATCAGGATATTTTTTCTTAATTCCCTCTGCTAAGGCGGTACTACGGACGACATCACCAAGAGCATCCAACTTTATTAAAAGTATTCGCTCTTTATAAGGATTATAATTTTCACTTTTATTACAATCTATACATCCGTTTATCCAATAATACTCACAAGGTCTATCACCTTTAAAATGTCTACATACCTCCATCTAAATACTTCCTATATTTTTTAATACCATTTTTTAAATTGTATTTTGGTTCCCAACCCTTAATGTAAAGTAAAGGTTGTGATAAGGTAAAAAATTGATAACCAGATGGTATATCGCTCTCAGATTTGTATGTAAATGGTATCTCCATAAAATTTAGAACATCTTCAAAGGTATGAGCATGACCGCTACCAACCTCGTAGACTCCGGGCTCAACATCGTTAAATAAGGGGTGTAATGTTGCATCAACAACATCATCTATAAAAACAAAATCCCTCTCTGGTCTCTTTGGAAATAAATTAAAAGAACCTATCTTATAAGATTGATAAGCCACCGATGCCATTTTCCCTTTGTGTTCCTCTCCTGGCCCATAGACATTAAAATATCTTAAGGCGTAAAAGTTATTTACTTTAGCCAAACCATATTGTTCTGTAATAAATTTAGACCAACCATAGATATTTGACGGAGTACCCTTATCGCCTGTGTTAGCCGCTGATGATGAATAGATTACTTTTTTATTATATTTTTCAGCTATATCAAAAAGTTCCTTACTAAATATGTAATTATATTTCATCATTACATTGGCGTCTTTTAGCATAGTGTCAGATATAGCTCCTATATGTAAGATAACATCGACTTTTTTTACGTAAGCCTCTAAATTAAGTTCCCAATCATCGTCGTCAAGAAAATCCTTTTCAATACAAATTACCTCATGATTTGGTACAGTATTATTAGCTTGATATGGGGTTAATAGTTTTTCTAAAATATTTTTTCCAATAAATCCCTTTGAACCTGTTAATAATATTTTCATCCGTATAATTCCTTATAGATTCTCTCCATCCAATAATTCCTATCCCTATTTAAACTATTTTGTGCTATGGCATTAAATTGATACACGTAGCTTGTATTATATAAGTTTGATAAATCATCCTGCCACCAACACCTTTC
>MDTB01000096.1_pt1 | contig 17050 bp, 16 predicted proteins | sample 811161 | NCBI WGS metagenome assembly MDTB01 (sample SAMN05326650, study PRJNA326480) | marine metagenome | isolation source: seawater | place: Mediterranean Sea | collected 2009
AAGCCTTGAGATGCTGAACTTTGATCGTTTGCTAAAGGTACTGTAAATTTTGATAAAGTAGATATTGCCATTTGTTTCTCCTATTTATTCAAAATTAGTTCCCTAATTTTGCAATTTCTCCTGTGTTTTTGATTCTTAACGGAATGTAAATAAATTCAACCGATTTAACTGGTTCAATTGCTATATCTACATAAAGTTCATTTCTGTCTATTCTAGTTGGTGTGTTATTAGTACTATCGCAAACAACTAAGAAGTCAAATAATGCTCTTTGTCCAACTAACTCTAACAAGAATGATTCTACTGCTTGTTTAATTTCATTTCTAGTTAATTCATCATTAGGTTCAAATATGAAAGGTTTAGCAATAGCATCAAGTTGTGCTCTTAGGAACACAACCAATCTTGCTACGTTAATTCTATCTAGTGCAGATGCTGATGCAACTTTAGTTAAGTTACCAAAGTTTACTATGCCTGCTCCTGAGAAGAACGTTATTGGATTCACTTTTGCTGTATGTAATGCATCTCTAGCCGATTCAGTTAAAGATACTTGTTCAAATTCACCTGTTGACTCAAGATATCCTACTGCGGTTGCATTATCTACAACACCACGTCTTGTACCTGCTGGTGCAAACCATGGGAATCCAATATTATCGTTGTTGGCCAATGTTCTCATTATCATATGAGAAGGTGGAACAATAATATCACTTCCAGTGTTGTCTGTTGATTTACCTGATGGGTAAAACACGCCGAGATATTCACTGCCCGATACTAGACCATCTTCACCGTCTGTTGTAGCACCGGCTGTATTATTTGCCCAGTTGCTGACAGCAGTTGCAGTGCCGGTTAGTCTAAATGGAGTGTCACCTACTACAAATGAAGTAAAGTTTCTGTCTGTGTTTAAATTTAACATATCAGAGATTAGTTCAGGATAACCTGGAGTGGCAATTACGTTAAAAGCTCTTTGGTCTTCTCTAATTGCTTGATTCGTAGCTATCTCAGCCTTAAGTTGGTTTACAACAACTTGTCTCTGTGCTTTTCTACCAAATGTTCCTGCTCCGTTGGCTTTGTTTGTTGACTTAGTTACCCATCTGTCTGGATAGTAAGTAACAACTGATTCATTAGATTGTCTAATGTTTCCTAAACCTGAGCTTCCTGAGCCTGGATATTTTGTAGTTGTAATGTAGTTGTTTTTGTATTCTTTAACATTGTATCCACTACGTCTTGTATTGAATAGCAATATACCTTTTGGAAATAAAGCTGGATCTGGTGCATCTGGATCTAAGAAGTTATCACTTAAAAGATCTTTGATAGAAGAAGGTGAAGCTCCTGCTCCTGTTGGACCATCTCCTGGTTTTGCCTCTATTGCTGTGTGGTATCTTGCATCAGCAAACAATATTCCGTCTTCTGTTGTTTGATCTGCTGTGTCAATAAGTTCAAATGCCGCTCCAGTAGTTGTTACTGCAACTTGATTCGAAGTGTTAGTTGAACTTAATGTTGCCGCTGTGTTGTATCTGTAGATTTTTGGATAGTTTTCAAGATCTGATGAATCAATCCATAAGTCGCCAGTTACAAGTGGAGTACCATCTGACTGTGTAGTTGGTGCTGTTGCACTAAACTGAGGACCATTTGGATCAGTTGTTGAATTTACATTTTTGTAGCCTCTAAAACTTGTTCCATCGTGTTCTAATATATCAGCTTCTAAATTTGTGTTGTACCAAAGTGTACCATCTGCTGGTTCGTTAGTTGGTGCATTCAAGCTAGGAGTGTAAGCTAGTCTTTTAAAGTTACTTGCAACTAGTGTAGCCGGAAAAGCTGTTGAGTCTTCCGTAAATCCTGCTGGTGCATCGTACAAGTTGTCGATCAGTGTAGAACTGTTTGCTGTGTACGTACCATAAGAGTGAGCAGTTGCGGCACTAAAGCCTGCGTCTGCTAATGGTGTTCCTGATACTTCACGCATTCTAAACTCACCACCTAGTTTGTGTGTAATTTTAATTGCTCCGGTTAATTCTCCAGATGTTACTAGCTCAGCTTCTAGGTTAGTAAACCCAGCCGCCGCAAATGCTGTAACAAAATCTTCTCCGTCACCTAGTGTTGAACCATCTCCAGAAATCATAGTAACCGTTTTAGCAGTGTCTAATGCTTCTTGGTTTTTCAATGATTCTTGAACTTGGAAAGTTTCGTTTGCTGTAAACGTTGGCGTAGTAGTTTTAGATTGTATCACTGTTGGTCCACCTTCGTATCTGAAGAATTGGAAGTCAGCTAATGGTCTTGTTACGTCTGCTTCGTTTACTGTGTTTTGTTCAGTAACGTTAAATTGTGTGTATAAAGTTCCTGTTGCTAATCCAGTACCACCGTTTGCTGGATCTAGTTTAAAGATTGCAGTATTACCGTTTGCGTGTAAAGGTGCACTTACAGTTGAGAAACTTGCTGATGCTGAACTGTATAGTTTTACAACTTTGTTAGATCCGCTGTTTGGTGATGTTGTTTTGTACCAAAGTGAACCATTAGGTCTGTTGTCTTCTGCTGTTGACCAAGTTGGTCTGTTAGCATGACTTTTTTGTTCAAAACTTACACCTTTGTAAGTTCCTGCTGTTATTCCAACTGTAGATAAAATTGTTCCTGTACCGTTTTCAATACGTATTGTGTTTTGTCCACCACTTGAGTCACCTGTTAAGCCACCATTGTGATAGATTTCAAATTTTCCTGTTGTAGCATCAACTGCCGCTGTAACGTTTTGTATAGGTGTAGCATTTATTGATGTTGCCAATGCTGAAAAAGTTGTACCATCTAGTGTTACTGGTATACCGTTGATGTTAATACTTTGCCCATCTGTCAAAGTTCCTGATGTTGCAGTGCCTTCAATAGTTGGATGACTGATGTGCCAGTCTGCTGAACCAACCTGCACCCAAGCATTTTGATCGTTTTTGAAATAAATTGGGTTTGTGTCAGTTGTTGTGTTAATCGCGTAATCACCTTTTGAACCAATATTTGTTTTTGGGTCTCCAGTTGCCGCATTTCCAACTAGGTCTGTTACTGCTGTAATTAAAGTTGGAGTAATTGCTGTGAATGCCTGATTAGTTTTTGACCATTCGAAGATTCCATATGTAGAACTTGTAAGGTCAAACCAATATGTTCCATTGTCTGGATTGGCTGTTGGAGCGTTTGCTGAACCAACTAAATCTGATAAGTTTACATTGACCCTTAATACAAATGCTTTATTGGCTAATCCTAGGAAAGAGTAGGCCGCTTGTAAACCATATTCATTTAGTTCGTATCCATTGATCGGGTTTCCACCTGAATCAGTATAAAATTTTGGATCACCAAATGTTTCTGTTAATTCTCTTTGTGATGATATTAAAAATACGTTGTTTGCGTTTGCTGTTGTTGTGCCTGACGCTGTGCCATCACCTGCACCATTATTCTTATCTTGTCCAGATGCTACAATAATTAGTGGGGTAGTACCTGCATCTGATGGTACATAAAAACTTTCATCAATTACTGAAACGTTTACGCCCGGACTTACTAAATTTGCCATATGTTTTAAACTCCTTCGAAGGTTTAGTTAAAGCTATTTATAGCTATAACACTAAAAGTCGGTAAAATCATAGCTAATTTTGGTACCTATATAGGGCACGTAAATAAGCATAATGAAAAGACCTCTATGTAAAAGCTGTCAAAGTAAACCCAGAGCCTACGCCTATAGGAAAGACAAAAAAATATATTGGCGTAGTCAGTGTGATGCTTGTATTAGGAAAAAACGTAATCAAAAAACAGGTCACGCACCACGTTGGTATAAAGCAGGATACAAAAAGAAAGTAAGATGTGAACTATGTGGATTTAGAGCTAGAAACCAACTTCAATTAGATGTCTATCATGTAGATGGCAACAGAAACAATACTACTAGCTATAATTTGAAAACTATTTGTGCTAATTGCCAGCGGTTAAAGTCGACTCAACACCTTGGCTGGACTTTGGGAGATTTACAAGTAGATGATTAAGCATTTTTGCTGTTTGTTCATTTAAATTGTCAAGCGTACTATCATTTTTAATCACATAATCATAATCAGCACCTATCCAATCCCATTCAGATTTATGAGCTCCTGACTCTTGCATTTCTTCTCTTGTTGGTAGCTCCCCTCTTTGTACTAAAACTATCCTACCACCAGCATTGCTTATTTGTTTGATTTCGTTTTGAAATCTAGTATCACTAATCACTGTATTAAATCCTTTATATCTGCTCATGCACGAATCTACCCATATTGAATCTAGCATATTGCCTCGGCAAACTTCAGTACCAAAATATTGTAATACCCATCGTGGTGTGACTTCTTTGCCAAATTTTTTACTCCGAAAAGCATCAGGTTGTTCGCGCCAATGTCTACTAACTGTAGTATCACCTTCAAGCATTTTTCTATCCCAACCAAATATATTATGTACAGCGTCTTTCAATGACTTTGCAAAACTATCTCTGATAAATCCGTGATTAGTGACCAATCTGTTTGCCACAGTATCTTTTCCAGAACCAATCAAACCAACTAAACCAATAAGCATAAGTTTAGTTTAACAGTGATTGATTCTTTTTTCAAGTTCTTTCTTTGTTTCTCGGATTGTTTTTAATATAAGATCTGTCATACTTTGATTGGAACTTATCTTGGACATATTTTCTAGTCCATTTACCATTTCTTCCAATTCTTGTAAAGTGAGGTCAGATATTTTTTTGAAGGATTGAGCCATAATTTGTGCCTGTTTGTGTTTTATTTTTATTTAATCTACGGGTAAAAAGAATTAACCGATAACAAAACTATGTGGAGTACCACCATCAACATAGTTGTTAATTTCAACATCAAGTTTTTCCATTTCGGTCATACCTTGTTGTTTTAATTCACCACCGTTCAATGATGTTCCACCTTGTGGACTTGCAATAGTGTTAAACTTGCCTCTAGCTTCACCTATCATTACTTTACAAACAGCCAACGTATAATCTCTTATCCATGGCTTAGAATAGATATCTTTTAATAAAGTTATATCAGGTCGAAAGTTGTCTGTATGCATTAACACAGTTTCGTTGTCTGCTCTAGGTCTTTGTGTGATAGTCAACTGTTTGGTTGCTACATCATAATGAAACTGTATAAATGAACCAAAAAGTTTTCCCACTAATTCTTGATAACTTGCAAAAGCATAATAAGTTGCTAATCCGCCAGTAGCACCTGCTCTTAAAAGATAGGTATTTGTGTAGGCCAAATTGAATGGTTCAAATAATGTACCACCTTCACCACCTTCGGTTCTTGAGCCAACTGTTCTTCTAAACAATTTTCTCACGTTAATTACTTCATCAGGCAACACATACTTGTTTTGATCTTTAGTTAATTTTAAAAAAGCATATGATTCTTCAACTGCATTTGAGCTTCTTTGTCTATATCTGTTAATAGCTCTTTCTAGTGCTGTTTCGTAGTGTTTTGGGTCCAACTCTACGTCAATCATGCCCTCGCCAAGATTGTTTTTGACGTAATCGAATACTTCTTGTTGCATGGTTTGTAGTTCTGACATATAGGATATTTATTGTAAAAGGGCAAACCATAAATATCACTACTATGCCAAGATTATCGTTGTTTAGACCTGAAAAAGGAAATGATTACAAATTCTTCGATCGTAACATCTTAGAGATGTTTACTATAGGTGGCACAGATCTACATTTTCACAAATACCTAGGACCTTATGATCAGGGTGATACAAATAAGGATGGTCCAAAGTCGCCTACACAACCTCAATACTCTGGTGACACTTTGAACGAAAGAACGATACAAGATTTATTATTTTTAGAAAATAGAGATAGAAAATATGCTGACGATATCTATACGATTAGAGGCATATACAATGTGCAAGATGTTGACTTTAATCTTTCACAGTTTGGTATGTTTTTGCAAAACGATACATTATTTTTAACAATGCATTTGAACGATACTGTGGAAAGAATTGGAAGGAAACCAATGTCTGGTGATGTCATTGAATTTCCGCACATGAAAGAAGATTACAGCTTAGATGCCTCAATACCAATTGCACTAAAAAGATACTATGTAATAGAAGACGTTAACAGAGCCGCTGAAGGATTTTCTCAAACATGGTGGCCACACCTCCTAAGAGTTAAACTAAAAACACTAGTTGATTCACAAGAATTTAGAGATATTTTAGGAGATGCAGAAACTTCAGGATCTTTAGCGAGTTACATGAGTACTTTTAACAGAGAAAAAACAATTAATGATCAAGTTGTTGCTCAAGCCGAAGCAGATGCACCAAAATCAGGATTCAACTATAAACAATATTATGTTGCACCTATTGATGAAAGAGGAAACATTAGAACAGACAACGTTAATTCAACTGATAGAATATCAACAGACAAACCTATCAATGCAACATTGGACACTCCGGCGGCATCTCACTATGGATTTTATCTAGACGGGGACGGAGTTGCACCAGGTGGACACCCAGCTGGTTTTGGTACAAGTTTCCCAACAGGGGAGAACAATGTTGACAAAGGAGATTATTTCTTAAGAACAGACTTCTTACCAAATAGATTGTTTAGATATGACGGAATACGTTGGGTGAAAATTGAAGATTCAGTACGTGTATCCAGCACACTTAATACTAGCAACGATGACACAGCAAATAACTACAAGACAAAATTTGTTAATAGATCTGGTACAACAACAATTAACGGACTAACAGTTAATCAAAGACAGGCTTTAACAGAAGCACTAAAACCTAAGGCTGACAATTAATGCTACATTTTTACGAAGGACAGGTTAGAAAATTTTTAACACAATTCATTAGGATTTTAAGTAATTTTAGTGTTGAAACTGGACGGTTAGCCGATGATCAAATTAAATTAAGAGCTGTACCAGTTGTGTATGGTGACATGACCAGACAAGTTGCAAATATTATAAGGAATAATTCAGAAAACGCTTTACAATATGCCCCAAGAATTGCGGCCTATGTTACTAATTTAAGTTATGACAGAGAAAGAATGCAAAATCCATATCACATTGAGAAACAGCATTTAAAAGAAAGAGAATTTAATGAAACAACAGGTGAATACACAACAAAATTAGGTGCAGGTTATACAGTTGAAAAGGTTATGCCTTCTCCTTTTAGATTAAATGTTGCCGCAGATATTTTTACAACAAATACGGATCAAAAATTACAAATTTTAGAACAAATATTATATCTATTCAATCCTGATTTTGAAATACAAAAGTCAGATAACTTTATTGATTGGACTAGTTTAAGTTATGTTGAATTAACTGATATAAACTTTAGCTCAAGAACTATTCCAATAGGGGCTGATTCTGAAATTGATGTTGCAAGTTTAAGATTTTCAATGCCAATATGGTTATCACCACCTGTAAAAATTAGTAAACTTGGTGTTATACAAAAAATTATTATGAGTATCTATGAAGATGATGGCGGATTCTCAAAAGGACTAATTGATGGGTCATTAATAAGCAGAAGCTTTATATCGCCAAACAATTTTGGTTTGTTGGTTACAGGAAATCAATTGAGATTAATAGGTAGTACAGGTACAAACACTAAATCAGGAGGCGACGGATTCTATACAGGAGGAAATGAGCCAAATAATTATGACCCGTTTGAAACTTTTGGTCCACCACAAAATTGGAATACAGTTATAAATCAATATGGAAAAATTATAAATGGTACAACCCAAATAAAACTAGAACAAGACAACGGTAATGAAATAGTTGGTACAGTATCTACCACACCATTAGACGAAACAATTTTGTTGTTCAACATTGATACAGATACTATTCCAGCAAACACATTAACAAATGTTTTAAAAATAATTAATCCTTTAACTTTTAACCCTGAAAATCCTGTTGACGGAGACAGATACCTAATTACCGATAGTATAGGAGACTCAACCAATACATTTGATGCAGATGCTTGGGGTAATTTAATTGCAAATGTTAACGATATTGTGCAATATAATTCAACAACCAGTAAATGGGGTGTTGTATTTGATGCTTCTAATCCAGACTCAACGCAACACTATGTAACAAATTCCAACACTGGTATACAATACAGATGGAACGGCACAACTTGGCAAAAGTCATATGAAGGAATATACCAACAAGGTAGATGGACTTTAGTTTTACCAGGTGGTTCTGAGCAGTATAGGGTTGATGAAGACACAGGACAGTCAGGTTCTGGTTCGTCAGGCACTTACAAATAATAATTACAAACAGTTATGAATAATATAATTTGCAGTGGAGCGATGTTCTACGCAACTAAAACACAAAGATTTTTATTTTTACAAAGAACTGATCCAAAAACAAAAGGTTTATGGGGACTTGTTGGAGGCCGTGCCAAATATACTGAATCCGCTTTTGACGGTTTGAAAAGAGAAATACAAGAAGAGGTAGGACATACTCCAAAATTCAAAAAAGTTATACCTCTTGAATTATTTACGTCCAATGATGAAAAATTTTATTTTCACACTTATGTGATTGCCATTGATAACGAATTTATTCCTATATTGAATACAGAGCATTCAGGATATTCTTGGTGTGCATATGAATACTGGCCAAAAAATTTACACGCAGGGTTAAGGAACACTCTTAACAACAAATCCATTAAAGGAAAATTACAAACTATTCTTAATTTAATAACTTAATAGTCATAAAAAAAGGGCGACAAAAAATGCCGCCCTTTTAACTACTTAGGAAGTAAAATTACTTATTAGTTGTTGGTTCGTACCACACAATTTACCAATCCAATACCGTTGGTAGTTTTGTCTTCTAAAGCTCTACCAATTACGTGGAAAGGGTTAATTGATTCACCTTCAGCAACTACTCTTGCAGTGCCTTTTACTGATGAACTTACTAATCTTTGTCCTTTGTTAACTTGTCCAGATACTCTTACAGGTGTTCTTCCTGTCATTGCAACGTATGGATGTGATTCACTGTTACCTGCCGCGGCGTTCATAGCATAAGCTGGCATAGTTGATACAACACCAAAAATTTCATCTGATTTTTCTGAAGTTGTTTCTGTAATTTCTTGTGATCCACCTAACATTACAACAGCACCTTCTGCCATTGGTGCATCAGCGGAAAATCTTTCCGCCAAATCGGCGTATTGGGCTGAAGTTGATACAGCGTGTACAACGTTTGCTCGAATATCAACCAAGTTGGCCGTTTCTGGAGCTGAAGTATCACCTTCTGCTCTTCTAAATGCTGTAAAGGCACCACCTGCATTTCCGAAAATTGTTGTTCCGTCATCTGCAAATTCGCTATCCCATGCCCATAATAATGGCATTTCTGCCGCTGTTGATCCTTCACCTCTGTTGATTAATATACCTGATACATTTGGCATTGTGCCTGATCCCGAAACGTTTCTGTTAAGTTCGATTAGGTTATCTTCAACTGATAAAGTTGTTGTGTTTACTATTGTTTCAGTACCGTCCACTCTTAAGTTTCCGTGTACTCTTACACCGTCGTCTGTTACTGTCATTTCAACGTTTCCGTTTACTGTGCTTGTGACAGCTCCGTCTGTTACTGTGATGTTGTCGTTTCCAACAGTCAAAGCAGTCTTGTCCGCTAGTTGGTCGTCAACATATTTTTTATTTGCCAATACAGCATTTCCGCCTGGTGCATTTGAGTTATCCAATGTGATGGATGCTACTCCAGTAATTGCATTTGATGATGCTACTACTGTTACGTCACCTACTTCTAAACCGTTATTGACTCTAAAGTTTCTTGTTGTCATGGTTCCATATCTCCCGCATGATTGTTAATGATGTGTATATTTAGCTATTTTGTGGTTATTCAGCTCTTAGATTAATTCTGTAAGCGTTTACTGTTGTGTTTGAACCCGATGTTGACGCCGCCGACAATGCATAGCTGTTGTGTGCTGAAGTTGAAATGTCACCTGTAAATGTAAGTTGTGTAGTTTCTTTGGTTGAAACAAAGCCACCATTACCTACAGCCGCACCTGTAAAATTTGCCGCGGCAAATATTTCTTGAATACTGAAAGCACCTTCACTTGAATTTGATCCAACAACATAGTAAACAGCTCCGTTTGCCTTATCCAATGAAAATGTGTCTAGTGCTGTTGCACTTGAACTTACTGTTGTAGCACCAATTACTTTTTGATTGTCATTTTCAGCCGCTGTCATATTATCAGACAATAATATCTTGTGTATTGTTAAATTTAAGTTTGTTTCTAGTCCAGCCGCTGATACAACAACATTTGTACCATCGATAGCCGCGGTCAATGAGATTAAATCACTGTTGCCTGAATTAACAACACCGTAAGTTGATATGTATGCATCGGTGCCATCGTGAACAACTAATGCTTCAACACAAGAAGTTTCAGTTTTTGAATCGTTGTCTATTAAAATAAAATATTTTGCTCCTCTAAATGAAGCGTGTGCAAATGAATCAATTGACTCTGATGCAGAATCAACATCTGTGTTGCTTGTTGTTACAGTGTTACCTCTGGTAGCATCTGCTGTGTTTGCCGTTGATAAAGGAATTCTGTACATACTTACTTTTGTATCTGCACTTGGACCTGCTAATCTTAATCTTATAAAGTTACTTGAAGCGTCAGATGTAAAAGTTGAAAAATTATTTGAAGTATGGGTGCCTGTACCTCTAATACCGCCAACAAAACCTGTGGTGTCGTTGTGTACAACATTGAAACTAATTGTGCTTACCCTATCGTTGGTTACATCGTTCTGAACCATTACATAATGGACTGCATCTGTGGCCGCTTCCGCAAATGAATCTACTGTTTGAGCCCCTGTTCCAATGCTTTTATTACTTTTTACTGATGCTAATGTGTCATCAGATACTGCACTAACAACAGTGCCAAAACTTAACGTACCGGATCCATCAGTTAAAAGTGCTTGATTGGCTGATCCATCTGATGTGGGCAAGTTAAATGCTGTACCACCTGAAGTTATTATTACTTTACTGCCATCTGATGCAATTGATTCGTTGGCATCATGTAATTGTAAAGTTGGAGTACCACCTGTGTCAGTTAACAATAGCCCTGTGTCGTGTACGTGTGTTAATTTTATTTCACTATTGACACCAAAATTTAATATTGAAGCGTCTGAAACTAAACTTAAATCATCTCCTACTGACAAGTCTGCACTAGCAGTAACATTTCCAGACACTGTGGTAGTACCGTCAACAATTAAATTTTCGTTTATGTTTAAATCAGTTGAGTCTGATGAACTAATTGTTGTACCGCTTATTGTTACAGCACCTAGTACAACATTACCAGTACCGCCCGGTTGAATATTAATATCAGCATTTGAACCTGAAGTAATGTCTGTAGTTGTTATGTCACCTATAAAGTCACCAGTAATTGTAATATTTCTAAAACCTGCAATATCTTTACTTGAATCAACAACAACTGCTTTTGATGCCGCTACCGTTCCTGCTGTTACACTGTCAATTGTTTCAAGTTCTGATTCGTTAATTGCCGCTGACCCAATAGTGAATCCAGCCGCTGTAATTGTACCTGTGGCTGTTACATTTCTTAAACTTGCAATGTCAATGTCACCATCTGCTACTAAAGCCTTATTGGCCGCCGCAGTACCGTTTGTTATTCCATCTAATTTTTCTAAATCCGTTTCATCCATGCTGGCTGAACCAATCACAAATGATCCTGCTGTTGTAACGTTTCCTGTTGCATCTACTGTGCCATCAACTATTAAATTTTCGTTTACATTAATAACTGTTGAATCTGCAGAGTCTAGCGTTGTGCCATTGACTCTGATAGCACCTATTATAACATCACCTGTACCACTTGATTGTATACTTAAATCTGCATTTGAACCATTTGATGTAATAGTATTTGTTACAAGTGCTGTTGCTGTAAGGTCGCCAGTCACTGTTGGCGTCGCAATAGTAGGTGAATTAATTGTTGGACTTGTTAATATTTTATTTGTTAAAGTTTGTGAACCTGTTAATGTTGTTACTGTTGAATCTATTGCAAATGTAACTGCATTTCCAGATCCTGATGTGTCAATTCCTGTTCCACCAGTGAACGTTAATGTTTCACTGTCTAGATCAATTTCTAATGCTCCACCTGAGTCTGCTTGAAAATCTAAATCTGATGCAGTTACTTGTGCGTCAACATAGGCTTTAATAGCTTTTGCAGAAGCTAAAGTATCATCTGATCCTGAAACACTTGATATGTCGGTATCTAACACTCCAGATTTAAGATCACTAACATCAATATTGGAAATACTGTTACCAGTAGCTTCAACGTCAAAAGTTTTATTTGTAAATGTTAATGTATCAGATGCAATATTGGCATCATGTGTATCTACATATGCTTTGATTGATTGTTGAGTTGCAAGTGCTGTGGCACTGTTCGTGCCCATTGCATCTTCGTCTAATATTGTTGTGACTGTAGCACCGCTAGTGCCTACTTTTAAATTTTCTACAACAACTGTTCCTGTGCCACTTGCGTTAATTTTAAGATCATCATTTGATCTATTTGTTGATATTGTGTTATCAGCAATACTTAGATCATTTAAAATAATATTTCCTGTACCTGCTGTTTGTATTGTGAAATCTGCGTTTGAAGGTGCTGTTAATGTTGATCCTATGGATCCTATGTCACCTAAATCTTCTAGTGTACCAAACTCTAAACCATTTCCTGCCAAGTTTACTCTTAGGACCTGTAATGAACTTCCTATTGAAGTAAGACCTGTACCACCAAATGCTGTTCCAACCGACTCGCCTGATTGGAATTCCGCCATTCCTGTGGCTACGCCTGAACTATTAAAGACTACTCGTACTGGTGTTTTATCTGCCATAATGTTTTCGTACTGTCGCCGGTCTTCCTGTATTAACCGGATCGATATCCTATTAACAACTGTATTTAACTAAATCTTAAGTTTTTTAGAATTGGAAGAGTGTAATACCTGTTTGGTTTGAATCCAAAGCACTACCATCATTGAGTAAGAATGTTTGATTTGCTTCTGTATATACAGGCGTGTCTTCAATGGTGCCGTTAAATTCTAAATTTAAGTCGGGCGTTTTTGCTAGTAGTTGTGCATCGCTTAAAGTAGTACTGCCATCACTAACTAATATTGGCACAATTTGCACTGGTCTAAGGTTAGTGCTACCAGTTTTACCTGCTAATACTATAGGCTGATCAACAACTTTACTTCCAGTGGGTAGTGTTGCACCTGTGGCCGCTATTTCAATAGCTCCAGAACCATCTGATTTAATAGTTGCTCCACCAACATCTATAGTTTCTGCTGAAACATATAAAATTTGCCATCTTTTATCTGCAGTACCAAGTTGGTATACACCATCAGCGGCTGGTATAAGGTTTCCGTTAATTTGTATAGCACCTGAATCTTCAGTTTGTAAAGTAGTACCAGACACTCTGATACCTTCAATTACTACGTTTCCGTTACTAGAGTTTAAAGTTAAATCTGCATTTGAAGGAGCAGATATAGTTGATCCTGTAAAAGTTAAATCTCCAATTGATAGATCTGCATATGATAGTGTGCCTGAGCCGTCTGTCTGTAAAACTTGTCCTGCGGACCCATCTGAAGACGGAAAAGTGTATCCACTAACTTGTAATGATCCATCTACTATTAAATTTTCGTTTATGTTTATTGCTGAAGAACTAGATGAACTTAGACTTGTTCCACTAAAAGTTACATCTCCGGTTTGGCTAGTACCTGTAATAGTGACTGTATCCCCAGAAACTGCTGTTGTTATATTATCACCACCAGCAATCTGCAAAGTTTCGCCTTGGTCTACTCTTATTCCTGTTGAATCATCACCAACGAAAAAATAACTTACCTCACCACCACCTGTAACACTTGCAAATGATAAGTTTCCACTACCATCAGTTTTTAAAAATTGTCCAACATTACCATCGGAAGTAGGAAATTTAAATTGACCAACTTGAACTTGTCCTGTACCTGCCGCTGTTAAAACTAGATCATCGTTAGTTCGTGTAGCAGATATTTCTCCACCTTGAAATTCTATACCAGGAAAAATAACTTTTCCTGTACCACCCGGCTCTAATTCAATATCGCCATTGGAAGGAGACACTAGTTTGGTTCCAAAAAATGAAACGTTTCCTGTAACTCCAGAACCTGAAGCTAATAAAGTTCCACCCGCTGTTGTACCATCACCAATTCTTAAATCACCGGTGTTGACATCTACTGCTAGATATCCAGCTTCAATAATATGTGAGCTTAGTGTGTAATCTTTATATGATCCGACTAGTTTTCGAAATGGCATGGTAGCCTCCTAGTTATTTGGCACCAAACTTTTTAGGAATTCCTGATGATCTTATGCCGGCCGCTATGCCTGACTTTCTTGTTTTTTTATCTTCTTCTTCGGATTCTTCAGTTTTGTTGGCACTGTTTTTTAGTTCTTGTGGTACGCCCGGATTTTCTCCGCCATCAACTGTTTCAGGTTCTTGAATCAAAGGTTCTTCTTCATCAACCTTTGGTCCTTTTTCATCTTGGTCTTGTGTAATATTTGCTATTGCTTCTGAGTCTTTGCCTAGTTCGGCTTTCTTCATTTCTATTTCTTGTTGTAAAGGAAATACAGCTGGTTGATCATTTTTATCATCGCTGTTCACTTTGCCTGGATTCTCACTTGGTTCTTGACTCTGTGTGGTTTGAACGTCTGTATCAGCAGTAACTTTTGCTCCTTTATTACCAATTAATTGGCCTAGAAGTTCTTCGTCGCCTTTTTCTGGTACTGCTTTAATGTGTAAATCGAATTCTTTATAACGCATATACTAATATTTATTTCTATATTTCAAAACTATACTTTATTATTATCCTATGATGACGCTACTTCAGTATTATCAGAAAAATATCTCCAAACACCGCCTGCATAATATACTGGAGCGTCCATAGTAGAGTCGCCGTCTGATGCCATGGCAATCATGCCATCTGCTAGATCTGATCTAGCATATAATTGTGCTCTAGTTTGTGGATTTAATTTTATAACTGACTCAAATGTGGTTAAACCTGAGCCACTTGCTACTGTGTATGCACCTGATGTTCGTAATACTTTTGTCATTTGCAGTATTTATAAGAAAAATGGGGGAAGTAAAAACTCCCCCCAAAAGTACGTGTAAGATTATACTGAGTCTATTACACCTTTTCCTGATTGAACAGTATCTTCTGCCGCATCAGTTGAAAGTGCATATGGTGTATTTCCGTGAGCACCACCAGTTGTTTTGTAGTGAATTGTGTTATTGTAAAACTTCTCTACATAAGCAACAGATGAGTCATCAAGCAACACTTGTACGCAGAATTGTCCAGCCGCTAATGAAGCCGGTGCAACTGCCATCAACGTATAAACTGCCTCAGATGAATCGTTTCCTTGGTGAATCTTGAATTGTCTAGATCCTCTTTGTGAAACAATGTATGAGTTGTCGTTTTGTTGAAGTGAGCCACCTGATGGAAAATAAGCCGTAACTTCGATAGTACCTTGTGTTCCTAATGCACCTGCACCAGGAAAGTCAGTAATCATCTTTGTTTTTTTAATCGGTCGTCCCATTTGTTTTCTCCTCTTTTAGGAGTCCAATCCCAGTTCTCCTGGGTACGCGGTGGTTTTCCGCATAAGTCCCAACTTAGGTTGGGCTCTAGTGAACTTCTGTGTCATATTTATTGTTTTTGGTGTAAAATTTTATGTGTACAAAAAGGGCGGTATATCACTACACCGCCCTGTGTACTATGTGTCTACTTCTTCGTGTAAATTGCATACAAGACGTAAACAGCAACTAGGCCAGTTAGTCCTTCAGCAGATAAAGTTTTCACAATTCCCGTGATGTTCTCAATTATCATCATGTCAGGCCAGAACGGTATGTTTTGACCTTTGAATAATACTTCAAGAACTATCCCCAGGGCGATAAGGCTAAAGCCGACATCTGCAATAGACTTGGCCCAACCTTTTACTTTGTTTAAGATATCCATTTTGGATCTCCTTTTGTTTTTTACGTTTCCAAAGAAACGCAAGAATTATTTAGAAGAGTTATTCCTAAATGAAACTACCTTATTTGGTTTTTGAATCGTATGGTATTGAAAAAAAATCTTTATCTACTTACAGAATTCTTCATACAACATATAATCATAGCTGTTATAACTTTTATGCCATGTTTTAAAATCATCTTTTAGATCAGAAAATTTTACTACTTTTTGATAATCTTTATCTGATTGATTTGAATTTAATCTTGGTTCAGCATCAATTTTTAGTTCTTGTGCCACACTAGTCCATGACTCTTCAAACTTATCCGAATCATACACAATAATATTTTTTTCTTTTAAAACTTTTTTTACAGTGTTGTATCTTGCCTCCATTGAAACTGAATCATGTCTGCCTATATATTTTCCATATAACCATAAAACAATAAAATTTCCTGACATCATGGACAAGTGTTCAGTGAAATTTTTGCTTAATTCATGTCCAAATTTACAATCATAGTTGAAATGACTTACGTCTCTAGCCAATGGCTCACGTAACCAAACATAATGTTTGCCTGGTTGTGTTATGTTTGTGTAATGTCCACAAACAATGTTTGCTTTGCCTTCACCTTTACCTTGACCATAGGTTCTTAGGAATGCAGTTTTAATAGGTTGTGATGGGTCAAATTTTGGATCTTCACTTACTCTGTAATAACGCATTCCATCATACAGTGGATATACAACAAGAGTTGAACCTTTTGGTAATTGACCAATACTTTCTCTATGTGCCAGTCTTAACTGTAAACTACTGCCTGCTGTTTTTGGTATATGATGAAAACAATATTCCACATGGGTATTTAAATTATGAAAGTACCGTCACAAAAAAAGGCGACATAAAGCCGCCTTTTCTTGAAAATAAAATAAGCCTTGGCTTACTTGAATTTTAAGTTTGTTGAGTTCACACCAACTAAACCTACGTAGTCAGCCGCGTTACCAAGAGATGATGCAGTGTTTGTTAACTCTACATAACCGTATCTTGTTAAGAAGCCTACTACTGGTTCGAAAGTAGATGGA
>MDTB01024195.1_pt1 | contig 17048 bp, 19 predicted proteins | sample 811161 | NCBI WGS metagenome assembly MDTB01 (sample SAMN05326650, study PRJNA326480) | marine metagenome | isolation source: seawater | place: Mediterranean Sea | collected 2009
ATGAAAAACATTTAATAGAACTTTTAAATCAGGAGCCGTTATGGGAATTACTCACGCACAAAGAATTCAGCAGTCAATTGTTTCACGTAGGAGAACACAGTTCGATACTACAAACAATGAAACCAACAAGCATAGATCAATTAGCAATGGTGTTAGCAATAATAAGACCAGCCAAAAGACACTTACTAGGGAAAAGTTGGACAGAAGTGGAAAGCCAAGTTTGGGTGAAACCGTCTGACGGATCTTATTACTTTAAGAAGGCACACGCCGTGGCCTATGCACACGCCATCGTTGTACAAATGAACTTAATATGCAATGATTTTTCGGGGGTACTAACACCCCAGGTGACCGTATAGACCCCGCTGTAAGACCCTTAAAATGCGTTTATTATAGTAAAAAAAGCTGATTATTCGTTGTTTTTCTTTATTAAGCTAATATTACGTCTTATAATACGTTTTTTCAAAACATTGTTTAAACTGGTTTTTGGACCAAACACTATCTCTACATCTTTGGTAGTAAATGTCTTAATATAAGATTTGAATTCTTCAAATTCTCTATTTAGAAATATATTAATTGGAATAGTTCTATTAGACTCCCACCACCAAATTTCACCTAATTCTAAGAATAGCTGTTTTTTATCTTGATCTTGTATTGCATCATATATATAGATAGATGTAACAAATTGATCTTGATTGAGTAATATACCCACATATTCGTTATTACTGTGTCTAATACAGCTTAAAAACGGAAATTTTTCTTGTAACTCTGCGTATTCCATAAATATTAATATGTCCAGTTCATATACAGTATATATCTTTGATAAAACTTACACACTAGCGGTACCAACTTCGTTAAATAGTAATATGCCAATGTATGACAAAACAATATTACTATATTCTGGTACAGATAACAAGATAAATTTTAATCTAGTTAACTCTGATAATAAACCCTATGACTTAACAAGTCAATCGGCTTATTTTAATATGACAGATATAGAAACCAACGAAACTGTATTAGCAAAGCAATTAACAATCAGTGATGCTAGTAGAGGTAAATGTGATACCACAGTTTTAGTTAATGAATTGTATAATTTAGCACCAGGTTTATATCATTTTTCAGCATACGTTGAAAATTCAAGTGGTGCAAAAACACTAGTCTATACTGATAGGGCCGGAGATGCCGTAGGAGTAGTAGAAATCAAAGGTGATAGTTTTCCAACAACAAGACCAACAAAAGTAGCAAGTGCTTTCACACTTAGAAGTACGTGGTATTACAGCAATAATTTGTCAGGCTCTTCAGAACAAAACTTAACAAGTAGAGCTCATACAATAGCAATATACACTACAAACTTTACTGGTAACGTTGCTATCGAAGGTAACTTAGATAACACAGCTAGTACTGATGATGATGATTGGTTTGTAATTCCAATACAAGGTATGGGTACTGCACAAACATCATTTACACCATCATCTGCAAGTCAAAAAATTGATCCTTTTCAGTTTGAAACTGCGGTAAGATGGATTAGAGTAAAATACAAGCCAGGAACAGGAAACGCAGGTACCTTTGATCAGATGCTATTAAGAAATTAATGTTTGATCTTTTATCTAGTCACATAGAACCTGAATATAAAAAATGTTTTTCACTTTATCAAAGTAAAGACATTGAAAGTTCGCGATCTAAAATAATACGTTTATCTTTTGCAACATTTATTGATAAAAAAGATTTTGAATCACGTTGTTTAGCTATTGCTTTTTCAGATTATTCAAAATATATGACATCAGGTCAAAAGTTCAATGGTGCATCATTGATAATTGCAAATGACTTTGGAGAAAAAGGTCAAGTAGTTACAAAACAATTAATACAAATGATTAATCATTTAACAAAAATTAATAATTGGAAAATTTATCCATCATCAGATATACCTGCTGAATTCTTTTATAAGTTAAAAGAAGTACAATGGCCTGAAGGAATAGATATTGCAGAACCAGATTATATAAGCTTATTGCATACAATACTAGCTACAAAAAAATCATTTGGTGAAAACTTATTATCAGTTTGTTTTGATTGGAAGTATAATGAAAGCTTCAACCAATTTTTTAAGTATTATCATATTGATGTTGTAGATAATCCAGAAGGTGTTGTTTTAGTAACTAACAAATTTATTACAGATGAAAAAGCTGGAGAAATAGTTAATCTCAAACCAAGAGCGGTTATTAGTTTTAATGATGGAACATTAAATGATTATAATGATGATAGACCTATGGGAAGATTTAAATTAGCCAATATTCACGTAATACCTTCGGGCATTACAAAACTTGGAAATACTCTGGTTGCTGACAGCTATATAAATGATTTAAGACCAATGGAACAAACTTTTAAACTTATTGAAACCACTGGACAAAGGGTAGAATCTATATGGAAAATAGCTTTAGAAAAAAGAATAAATTTTAATGAAATTGTATCAGAAATAACTAAAGCCAATATTGGATCAAACAGGTTTAAGTTATCATCACACGATGTTGGCGAAAATACATATAAAGCTTAAAATAATTGACTTTTAGATAGCTTTCACGTATAATAACATTAATGAATTTACAATCTACAATATTAGCATTTATTGGTGGTAAACATAAAAAAACGCCATCTGGTTGGCATACTATTAATTGTCCAATGTGCGTTACCCAAGGGCATAGTGCTGACAAAAGAAGACGTGGTGGATTTAAGTTTAGCGAAGTGTCTAGTTATCATTGTTTCAACTGTGGTTATAAAGCATCATATACGGCAGGAAGATTAATTGGACGTAAAATGAGAGACTTGTTAATCAACATCGGCGTACCAGAATCAAAAGTAAAAGAATTGCAATTACAAGCAATGAAAGAAAAAGATGACAACGTCACAGTTAATAAACAATCGCATTATGCAAATGATTTTGAAGAAAAACAATTACCAAAAAATTCAGTATTGTTAAGTGAAGTTATCAAAGGTGCTAATCCACCAGCTGGTGCTTTATTTGTTTACAAGTATTTGATGGATAGAAGTTTAGATTTTTATGACAAGTATTATTGGAGCAATGATCCATATATGAAAATTAATGAAAGAGTTATTATACCTTTTTATGCTAATGGAAAATTAGTAGGTTACACGGGTAGAATTATAAAAGATTATGAAAACGTACCAAAGTATTATTCTGTAGTACAACCTGGATACATTTATAATTTTGATCACTTGTATAAAGACAGAAAATATATTATAATAACAGAAGGTGTATTAGATGCACTTGCAATAGATTCAGTAAGTTCTTTAGGAAATAAGCTTACACAAGGACAAATAGATTTAATTAATAGCATTGGCAAAACTGTCATTGTTTGTCCAGACAGAGATAAGTCTGGAGGAAATTTAATTGATGTTGCTGTTGAAAACAACTGGCTAGTAAGTTTTCCACAATGGGAAAACAATATTAAGGATTGTGCCGAAGCAGTAAAAAAATATGGTAGATTGTATACAGTACAATCTGTAATAAATGGTGCCATAGGTAATATGGCAAAAATTAAAGTTTTAAAAAGAATAGGAGCCACAAATGGTTAACGAAAGCAAAAAAGACAAAGATAAAAACGCACAACCTAAGCCACCACAACAACCAATGCAACCAGGTATGATGATGTGGGATGCTGGAATAATGTATTTCAGTGATGGCTTTGACAGTAGCACGACAAAACCAGTAATACAAACAATTATTGAAAAGAACCTAATGCCAAATTCACAAAGACCAAATGAACTTACATTAGTAATTAATTCACCTGGAGGTCAAGTTCATTCAGCATTTGCATTGATTGACACAATGAAAGGATCAGCTATTCCTGTAAAAACAGTAGGACTAGGTATGATTGCAAGTTGTGGACTATTAACATTTATGAGTGGTACGAAAGGCAGAAGAGTTATCACACCAAATACAAGTATTCTATCACATCAGTACAGTTGGGGATCAGGTGGTAAAGAACACGAACTATTTGCAAGAGTCAGAGAATTTGAATTGAGTACAGCAAGAATGTTAGAACATTATAAAAAATGTACAGGTTTAAGTGAAAAGAAAGTTAGAGATATTTTATTGCCACCCGAAGACAGATGGTTAAGTGCCAAAGAAGCTGTAAAGTATGGAATAGCAGATAAAATTGTATCAACATATTAGGAGTAAAAGATATGAGCGACAGATTGAATATTTTATGGGCGTCAATGTGGGGTAATGCCGAAATGGTAGCTAAAAAATTAAACCATATAGCAAAAGAAAAAGGTATAGAAGCTGACTTAAAAGAGCTGGATGATATTTCGTTAAGTGAATTACAAGAGTTAACGAAAGTTGCTATTGTTACTTCAACTACTGGAGAAGGTGATATGCCTGACAACGGACAAGGCTTTTGGGAAAATATTCGAGATGCACAAGGAGTTGCATTAAACAATTTAAAATATGGTGTACTTGCATTGGGAGATAGAGCTCACGATAACTTTTGTAATGCAGGTAAAAAAGTAGATAATCAATTAGATAAATTGGGAGCTCAAAGAGTTATAGAAAGACAAGAATGTGATGGAAACACTGATGGTTCGATTGAATGGTCAGAAAAGTTTTTGGACTTGATTAGCAAATGAATGTCGCACTAGTTGATAAAATGGGAACTGACTTAACTGTGGTAAATGCCGCAAGAGTAAGTTATGCAAAAGGATCCGAATGGGATTCAATTACACCAGCTGGACCTACGCCAGGAGTAATTAAAGAAAAAGATGAAAAGCTTATTAAGTTTCTAGCAGAACATAATCACTGGTCACCTTTTGCTCATTGTAGTTTACAGTTTAGAATTAGTTCGCCTATATTTGTAGCTAGACAGTTAGTTAAGCATCAAGTAGGATTAAGTTGGAATGAAATCAGTAGACGTTATGTTGATTATCAACCAGAATTATTTGAACCAAAAACCTGGAGAGGCAGACCTAAAGATTCTAAACAAGGATCAGAAGGCGTAGTTGAACTAAACAAAAATGAAAAGCATATACTTGACACAACAATGAAACAATGCTTATTAATTTATAAAAATCTAATTGAAAAAGGTATTGCACCAGAACAAGCAAGAATGGTTTTGCCACAATCAATGATGACAGAGTGGTATTGGAGTGGAACATTATACGCATTTGCTAGAGTATGTAATTTAAGATGTGCAAAAGATACCCAAGAAGAAACCAGAGTAATAGCAGATCAAATTGATGAAATATGTGATAACGAATTTCCATCTAGTTGGAAATACTTGCGATCTAAAACAAAAGAGGTTATAATAGAATAATGCCAACAGTATATACAGATGATTTACAAAAACTATTTTTAGAGTTTATGATAACTGATCCTGAGTTATTTGTAAGAGCTAGGAATATTATTAGTCCAGTTTATTTTAGCAAAAAATACTTTGAAGCTGTATCGATGTTTATTGAACATTCAGAAAAATATCAAACATTGCCAACTATAGATCAGATTAAAGCCAAATGTGAATTAGAGCTAAAGCTGGTACCAAATATTGATGAAACACAAAAGCAATGGTTCTTAGATGAGTTTGAAACATTTTGTAGACACAAAGCATTAGAAAGAGCAATCATAGATTCAGCTGACTTATTAGAAAAAGGCGACTATGGTCCTGTTGAAGAAAAAATTAAAGATGCAGTAAGGATTGGATTAACAAAAGATTTAGGAACAGATTATTTTGAAGATCCAAAAGCAAGATTAATGGCACTTAAAGATAACAACGGAACAGTTAAAACTGGTTGGTCTATGTTAGATAAAAAATTATATGGTGGATTTAATAAAGGTGAATTATCTATATTTGCAGGATCATCAGGTGCAGGTAAAAGTTTATTCTTACAAAATTTGGCTCTAAATTGGATAAGTCAAAAATTAAATGTATTATATTTTACATTTGAATTGAGTGAAGAATTGTCAGCAATGAGATTAGATGCAATGGTAACCGGAACACCAACAAATGAAATATTTAAAAAGATAGAAGATGTAGATTTAGCAGTCAGATTAGAAAAAACTAAATCAGGTAATTTCCAAGTCAAGTATATGCCGTCTGGAAGTACTACCAATGATTTGCGTTCATTTTTAAAAGAATATGCTATACAAAAAGGTGTTAAACCAGATGTAGTATTAGTTGATTATTTAGACTTAATGATGCCAATCAGTAAAAAGATATCACCAACAGAATTGTTTATTAAAGATAAATTTGTATCAGAAGAATTAAGAAACTTTGCTGTAGAACAGCAATTAGTATTAGTAACAGCATCGCAGTTGAATAGAGGTGCTATTGAAGAAGTAGAATATGATCAATCGCATATAGCAGGTGGTATTAGTAAAATTAATACAGCGGATAACTTAATAGGTATCTTTACAAGTAGGGCTATGCGTGAACGTGGTAGGTATCAAATACAATTAATTAAAACAAGAAGCAGTGGTGGTGTTGGATCTAAAATAGATTTAGCATTTGACATAGATAGATTACGAATTACGGACCTAAATGAAGATGATGTAGAGATAATGCCAACATCGTCTGATGCATTAGTACAATCAATTAAGAAAAGATCATCAACAGTAACAGAGAAATCAGAGTCATCAGTAGTAGCCGAAAAGACGGAAATTACTAAAGGATTACGTGATTTATTAAAATCGCAACGCCAAACCTTTGATAATAGCCAATAAATGCTGTTAATTTTTTGTAAAAATGTTATAAATATTTCATAAGGCGGTAATTTAGAGCTATGAAGAAACATACACGTACCATATTACAGGAAATTAGTAGAGTAGTTCCTGCTACTGATATGAATAATTTAGTTGAGACTCGTGCTGGCCACGTTATATCATCAGCAATAAATGTGACTAAAATGATATATGAATCATATGATGAAGCAGTTGCTGACGATTTAGTAAAGAGATTTGTTAATAGCATCAAGACAGCAGATCCAAAGAAATTTGAACGTGGTATAAAAAAGTTAAATGAGTCTAACAACAATGAGAGCTAACGATCTATTAAACGAAAATCCAAATCTACACCTTACACATTTAGAAGATTTGGCATTATTTCAAGGTAAGGCAGGTGCCATAAGAGCAGTTGCGTTCTTAAGAAATTTGGCCAATCTAGCTAAAACGTCAAGTACAAAAAAATTTAATGTAACAATTAAGTGGGACGGTTCACCAGCAATAGTATGTGGAACTGATCCTAGTGACGGAAAGTTTTTTGTTGCTACAAAAAGTGCGTTTAATAAAGATGCAAAACTTAATAAAAGTATAGACGATATTAGAATTAATCATCCGGATGCAGGGGAAACTAGCAAACAAGGATTAAGAGACAAACTAGTACAAGCATTTAATAGTTTGCAAAAACTAGGTATAACAGATGTATTACAAGGCGATCTACTCTGGACTAAAGGAGATTTAAAAACAATAAATTATCAAGGTGAATCCTATATTGCTTTTAAACCAAATACAATAACTTATGCTGTTCCACAAAGTATGCAACTAGCGAAAGAAATACAACAAGCAAATTTAGGTATTGTTTTTCATACAAGCTATTCAGGAAAAAGTTTAGATAGTATGACAGCAAGTTTTGATATTGATATTGAAAGCTTAAACAAAACACCTGATGTATGGTTTGATGATGCTTACATAAAAGATTTTACAGGAGTAGTAAATCTTACAAAAGGTGAGTACGCCAATGTAACTCAAGCAATTAATGATGCTGAAAAATATATTAATTCATCGGGTAATATTTTTGATTTTTTAGAAGCTAGTGAGTTAGGGAAAAATTTTCAACAACTAGTTCACGCAAATCATAATAATATGATTAAAGCTGGAGAGATAACACAAGATCCATTATCATTCTTTTACAATTTTGCAAAAGATTATGAAGCAAGAGTTGAAAAAGAAATAGCAAAATTAAAAACAGGTAGAGAAGGACCAGCAGGCCAAAGAAAATTATTAGCATTAGAACAATGGCGAAATTACTATATGTCTAATAAGAAAAATATTCAAAACTGGTATAGTGCTTGGTTAAAGTTAACAGCAATTAAAAATACATTATATCAAAAATTAAAAAATATAAAATCAATTGATGCTTTTGAATTAGAAGGCGATGAATATGTTGTAAGAGATCAAGAAGGATTTGTTGCAGTTGATCACGTAGGTAATGCAGTTAAAGTTGTAGATAGATTAGACTTCAGTAGAAAAAACTTTGCTAAAGAAAGTTTAACATTAATTAATAATTTAAGCGAAAGTAGAGCTTTTAGATCAAGACAAGATTTAGGAAAAGGGTCAGCATATGATAACGGTGAATTAGTTTATGCCTATTGTTTAGCATTATTAGTTTTAACTGGTGAATACAAGTATCAAAAAATGGCAAGAAATTATATTATTAGAAGTATGAGTTATGGTAATTACGATTTCTTTAGAACAAATGGAACAGATTTATATTTGTTATTACATAGTATAGTTGGGTCAGGCTCGATTGTACAATTTGATGATACGTCAAGTAAAAATTATATTGAAAGATTACAAAAACAATATTCTGATATAAATCAGTTATTAAGATATATTTCTAATGATAAATTTTCAAGAAAACAAACGTCAACTATGTTAATAAGATTAGAAACACAACTAGCTATTAAATCACGTGACTTAAAAAAGATAAGAAGATTTGCATCTGACTGGGATCGTTTAAAAGAAAAAGAAAGATATAATGTAACAATTGATATTATGCATTATATAAGAGATCATTCTCCAAAAAGTGAACTTTATGGAATATTACAAAATATGGTAAAAGAAAGAAATTTAAAAGATAGACACAATGTAAAACAAAAATCTTTACCAAAAAATGTGGCAGTAGGAGCAGTAAGAAGATAATGTATTCTCTTAATACAAGTAAAAATCAGTATATGCAAATGAGCAAAGATCTTGAAGTATATAAAATTATTACAACTTTACCTATTGATTACAAAGATGATGATTTAGATTTAGATAAACTGAAAGATTTTGATCATTTACATCAGTTAATTACAATGTATGGAAAAATACTATTTTTTTCAAAACCACGTAGATCTACCTATAAAGGTAAACAGGTATATGAAGTAACATTTGGAGTTGAACAGAAAAATTTGTTTGAGTTAGGCTCAAATCCTGTAGGAGTGCTTGAAAATCGTCTAAATAACATAGTTCTGTTTAGTGATACTATATGCACACAAGGAGTAAATACAAATATATGGATTACTAAATTTTAAGGAGCAAAGAGAAATATGGACAAAATACCACCAAAAATAAACCCAGCACCAAGCACACAAACACAAGAAAGTGTAGAATTTGGTAGCTTAGAAGTTCACGTGGCATTAAGCCGTGAACGACACGAAGAAATTAGTTCAAGATTTGATAGAGTTGAAGCTCATATGGTCAAAATTGAAGAAGAAGTAGATAAGGGTTTTGAAAAAATGCAGAAAATTATATTATGGTCTGCTGGTACAATGTTTTTTACTTTAATATCTATGTTCGTTACAACAATGCTTAGATAAGGAATTACAATGCTGATTAAAGATATAGTAGGCGAAGGAACACCGCAAATATACGGAAAGTATAAGCAGTCTTTGAAAAGAAGATACAGATGTACTTCTGGTCCGCGGAAAGGCAGAATAGTAGCCGATCCAGCCACTTGCACAGCACCAATTAATATTCAAAAAAAACAACAGATGAAGGCCACTAGAGCAAAACGTTCTACAATACAAGGCAAACTTTCATCATATACTAAAAAATATAACCCAACTTCTAAAATTGCAAGAAAACTTAACAAACAAGTTAAGAAAAGAAGGTCACCCAAAGTAAAAGCTTTAAAACCTATTAAGTTAGGAAAGAGATAAAATGTTTATTAGCGATCTTATAACTGATGGTATCCAAGAAGCCAAAATGATTTATGGCCGTAAAGGTAAGAACGTAGTTAAAAGATATCGTTGTACGTTTGGTAGAAAAAAAGGAAGAATTGTTAGCAATCCAAGTGTTTGTTCTGCTCCTTTAGATATTAAGAAACGTTTTATTATGAAGAAAATGAAAGCAAGAATGGGTGCTAGATTACAAAGAAAAATCAAGTTCACTAAAAAGTATAATCCTGCTTCTCGTAGGGTTAGGGCATTAAACAAGTCTTTAAGACGAAAATAATACTTGATCTTTGACATTAAATTTAGTATATTAGTAGTATGGGTATAAACATAAACAAAAATTTACCAGACAGAAGTGGTCCAGCATACAATAGAAATAGAGAATTCTGTGTAGGAGGCTTTCCTGACTATCCTTCACTTAATTCAGCTATAGAACATTTTAGATTTATTAAAATTCTTTCAAAATGGGGTCCACCGGGTACAGTAAGAACTGATTTTTTAGATCATATGGAATTGCAATTAAAGAAATTTAAAGGTCAAAAAGATGCACACAAGAAAAAAGTTCAAGATGTAAGAGAAATGTTGGATAAATTTGACCATATAACTGATAAAGTTGTTAAAAATATTGTAACAAAAAACAAAAATAATCCAAAATTTAATGAAGCAATATCTACTAAAAAACGTGATGACGGTGTTGAAGTAGGTAACTATATCATTCAGGTTGTAAAGCAAAAATACAAAAGCTATCACGTTATTAATAAGTTAAATCAAGATACACTTTTTAATGAAATAAGATTATATGAAACAGCATATCTTATTGTAAAATCTTTAATAAATGGATCAAATGTTGATTCAGAAGAAATAGAAAACTTATTAGATGAGAACGAAGAATATAATGAAATAGCTAAAAATATATGGCTCGAATCACGTAAATTACGTGATAAATCATTGTCTACAGAAGAGAAAGACGCTGTTAAGCAAACTATAGACCGTTTAGAAGATGAGTTGTTTGATATAAAAACGCATATAACAAGCAATTACAATAGCGAAATTAATGACGAAGATGTATAAATAACTGTACTATGAAATTAAACGATCTAAAATCTACATATGAATCAAGAATGGCGAGAGTAAATCGTTGGCTTGAAGAGACATATGGCTTCAAAGTATACGATAAAGTTGATGTTGAAAAGCTATATGCGACTAAAGAGCAGTTAGATATGCAACGTGAAGAGCTTAAAAGAAGCTTACCATTTAATTCATATCACGAAAATCCTGAATATGCAAAAAATATTCTTTTATCAGAAGCTATTGTTTTAATGATTGGTCAAATCGCTGACGAAGATATGCCAGCAAAACCAAATGATGATAATGAAGATGGTGACGATAGTCCATTAACAACTGACAATAACAGCGATGAAGTTAGAGAAGAATTAACAGCGGCACAGAAAAAGCTACCAGCTGGTTTACAAAAAGCTATTGCTAAAAAGCAAGGTGGTAAAGAAGAAGTAAAAGAAAACGAAGATTTAGAACAAGCTGAAACAGTTTTAGCTTCTAAAAATTTAGTTGACTCTTTACAAGGTATGATTGAAGATTTAGGTAAAATGCAAAATGAAGATTTAGCGGCGATCACAGATCAAATGCAAAATCAATTTGGTGTAGATAAAGCAGGTTCGTTTAATGCTAATGTTAACGGAATTATTGATAACTTATTAAATGCGGCCAAAGAAGCCAAAGAGAGTGTCAACAATGAAGTATTGATGCTACAAGGTGAAGCACCAGCTTCAACAATGGCAGATGAACCATCAATGGATGCACCAGCAGACGACGAAGGTGATTCACTAGAAATCGAAGAGCCAGTTGACGCAGAAACAGACGGTGACGATTCAGCATCAGGTCCATTGGATGAGCCTCTTGGTAGAGCCAAGAAGGCATAATGCGACTTAACGAAATCTCAGAAAGCTATATTTCAAAATTGCGTACTGACGCACTCAATCTTCTTGTAAGATTAGTTGCTAAAGGTGATAGTGAAATTAATACTGATTCTATGTCAGATGAGCTTAATAAAATGGGGCATTCTGTAAATCCAAATTCATTAGCTGATTTAGTAAAAAATATGCCAATGGTTAGAAGTATTAACCAAAATAAAATCACTCTAAAACCAAATTCTAATTTGACACAGTTCTCAAAAGATGCTACAATGGATAATGAAAAAAAAGTTGATAAACTTGCTAAAAAAACCATTGATAAGAATCTTTAATTGTGACCAAATTATTAATAGAAAAATTTCAATATAAAAAATTACGTAGAACAACAATAGATGGCAAACGTCATTACGTTGGTGAAGATGGTAATCCTGTACCTAGTGTTACTACAATATTATCTCATTCAAAAGATATGACAGCCTTAAATGCTTGGAAAAGACGTGTAGGTAAAGCTGAAGCACAAAGAATAGTGACAGAGTCAGCAAATTTAGGTACAGTTACACACAAACATTTAGAATCATACATCGAAGGAGTTGAACGTCCGGGTGGTAGTAATCAAGTATATCAACAAGCAAAACAATTGAGTGATATTATTATTGATCAAGGATTTGATAAAGTCAATGAGGTTTGGGGGATCGAGCAGGGGTTGTGTTTTCCTAACCTATATGCCGGAACGGCTGATATGGTTTGTGTATATGACGGTATGCCTGTTATTGGTGATTTTAAAACTAGTCGTAAAGTTAAAAAGAAAGAGTGGATTGAAGACTATTTTGTTCAATGTGCCGCTTATGCCTTAGCACACAATGAAGTTTATGGTACAGATATACAAGCAGGGCTTATTTTTATAGTATCACACAGCGGAGAATACCAGCAATTTTTAGTCAAAAACGGCGAATTTAAAAAATATACAGATATGTGGCTTGACAAAGTAGAAGCTTTTTACAAAGCTACTAAATAGTACTATATTAAGGTTTTAGCAAGATGACAACAACATTTGTAAGATTAAAGAACAGACGTGGAAATAGAGATGATTTACCTCAGCCGTTAGCTGAAGGTGAGATCGGTCTAGCATTAGACACACGTGAGCTGTATATTGGTGGCGGTGATCAGTCAGCAAAAAACAGAATGGTGCAGGTAGGTAATTTTTTAAATGCACAATCAAGTGTACAGAGCTTAATTGATACAAGATTAGTTGTTTTTAAAATGGCTTCAACTCAGAGTTTTGTAGGTGATGGAGCAAATACAAGTTCAACTGTATTAAACGGTGGAACAGCTTTAACATTTCCTACAGGAAAAGACTCAGCAAGTTTTGGCTCAGATAAACTTGAAATCTACAAATACAATATTAATAAAATACCTTCTAAAGTTTCAACAGCAGGTTACTCTGTTAGTGTATCAGGATCTGATTTAACTATAACATTTAATTCAACAGGTAAGCCAGAAAACAATTCAGTGATTTGTATAACAAAATGGCTTAACACTGAAATAATTGATTATGTTAAAAAAGCTTATGCAGATGAAATGTCAATTACAACAGCAGATGTGACGACAGCAGTTTCAAAAACAGAAGATGTTATTACTTTTAGTGCTACAGGTAAAACAACATATACTTTATATAGTGATGTGACAACAGGAACAGGTTTTGTTGATATTGGAGATCAAGGTGCAAGTCAAGTAGCTAAACAGAATTCATTTGCTACACAGTTAGCACAAGAAAACGGAATAGGATCGGCTGGCATTAATACGGCTGTATTCATTCGTGGAACAATGGCAGGTTTAGGATATTCATCACAAAAGGTTTCAGTTCCTGGATCATTATTAGTTGAAATGGATAGTCCACAACAAGCAATATTATTATCTAAATTTTTAAATACCGCTGTTGGAACAGCAGAAGTTTCAGTAGCAAATAATATCAAAATCTTTACGCAAGATAGCAAACCAGAATTTGAAAATAATCAATATGTTGGACCAACTTTTTTAATCAAAAAAACTTTAACCAAAGGTGGTGCAACAGCAGACGTAACAACTTTTTCATTATCAGAAACTAATACTTACTTTTTAGATTATTCTTTGAAAATAGGTTCTGCCTATGCCGTAGGTTGTATAAGAATTATATCAGATGGTACTAACGTTCACTATATTGATGACAGAACGGAAACAGCAAGTACAAGTGATATAGTATTTTCTACTCCAGCAGTTAGTGGTGATATAATTAAATTACAATACAATAACGCAAATACAACTACTGATGCTACTCTATCCTATGTTTTAAAACGTTGGTTAACCAGTTAACTATCCAGATAACTAACATTTGTCCACGATTTTTTACAATTTTTTATTGACAATGCTTCGTGTTGTTTAGTAAAATAAGTTATATAAAAGCAAAAGGCAAAAAATGAACAAAGAAGCAGACCTGTACATTGTTAAACGAGACGGAAGAAAAGAATTACTCGACATTAACAAAGTACACAAGATGACTGAAGCCGCTTGTGAAGGCTTAACTGGAGTATCATCATCACAAGTAGAAATGAATTCAGGTTTACAGTTCAGTGACGGAATGTCAACACAAGATATTCAAGAGGTATTGATAAAATCAGCAAATGATTTAATTACATTAGAAGCACCTAACTATCAGTACGTTGCTTCAAGGCTACTCCTTTTCTCACTTCAAAAACACGTATTTGGTAAATGGTTACCATCAGATAATCATATTCCATTAAGATACCTAGTATCAAGAAATATTGAACGTGGTGTGTATGATAAAGCAGTACTAGATCAGTATAGTGATGATGAGTGGAATAAATTAAATGGTTATATGAAGCACGAAAGAGATTGGGACTTTACATACGCAGGTTTAAGACAAATAGTAGACAAGTATCTTGTACAAGATAGAAGTTCGGGTGCAGTATATGAAACACCGCAATATATGTATATGATGATTTCGGCAACATTATTTGCAAACTATCCAACAGATACAAGAATGCAATATATTAAAAAATATTATAATGCAATTTCTACTTTTAAAGTTAATATACCTACACCAGTAATGGCTGGAGTAAGAACACCTATGAAACAATTTGCTTCTTGTGTTCTCGTCGAAGTTGATGATACTTTGTCTTCAATCTTTTCTAGCGATATGGCTATTGGAAGATATATTGCACAAAGAGCCGGCATAGGAATTAATGCAGGACGTATCAGAGGTATTAACTCTAAAATTAGAGGTGGCGAAGTAGCACACACTGGTGTTGTACCATTCCTTAAAAAGTTTGAAGCAACTGTGAGATGTTGTACACAGAATGGTGTACGTGGTGGTAGTGCAACAGTACACTTTCCTATATGGCACGCCGAGATTGAAGATATACTAGTTTTAAAAAATAACAAAGGTACAGAAGATAACAGAGTTCGTAAATTAGATTATTCAATACAAATTAGTAAACTATTTTATGAAAGGTTATTAGCTAGTGAAGATATAAGTCTTTTCTCGCCTCACGAAGTACCAGGATTGTATGATGCATTTGGTACAGAAGCTTTTGATGAATTATATATTAAGTATGAAAAAAATAAAAATATTAGAAGAAAAAAAGTTTCTGCACAAGACCTTTTTAATAACTTATTAAAAGAAAGAGCTGAAACAGGTCGTATTTACATTATGAATATTGATCATTGTAATTCACATTCGAGTTTTAAAGATAAAGTTAATATGAGTAATCTGTGTCAGGAAATAACATTGCCAACTGTACCAATTGAACATATTGATGGTAATGGAGAAATTGCACTTTGTATTCTTTCTGCTATTAATGTTGGCCAGATAAAAGATTTATATGAATTAGAAAACTTATGTGATATTGCCGTAAGAGCTTTAGATGAAATTATTGATTATCAAAAGTATCCAGTAAAGGCGGCAGAGATATCAACTAAAGCTAGAAGAAGTTTAGGAGTAGGTTATATTGGACTTGCACACTATCTAGCTAAAAATTATGTTGGTTATAATGATAAAAAATCATTAAAGATTGTACACGAACTAACTGAAGCATTTCAATATTATCTAATTCAAGCATCTATGAATCTTGCACAAGAAAAAGGTAAATGTGAATATTTTGAAAGAACAAAATATGCAGATGGCAAATTGCCAATTGATCATTACAAAGAAGATTTAGATGAAGTTTGTAATACAAAATTAAAACTAAATTGGGAAAAGCTTAGAAAACAAGTGAAACAATTTGGTATGAGAAATTCAACATTATCAGCACAGATGCCTAGTGAAAGTTCTTCAGTAGTCAGTAATGCTACTAATGGAATTGAGCCTCCACGTGGATTCCTATCAGTTAAAAAATCTAAAAAAGGTCCACTAAAACAAATAGTACCACAATACAAAACATTAAAAGATTATTATACCCTACTATGGGATATGCCTAGTAACGAAGGTTACATAAACATTGTTTCAGTTATGCAAAAGTTCTTTGATCAAGCTATATCAGGAAACTGGAGTTATAATCCAACACAGTTTGAAAATAACGAAGTACCAATGAGTGTTATGTTTAAAGATTTATTAACAACATATAAGTTAGGTTGGAAAACAAGTTATTATCAAAACACATATGATTTTAAAACAGATGCATCAGTTGAAGTAGAAGTAGCACCAATACAACAAGCGGCGACTGAATTTGAAAAAGCAAATTTAGAAGTACAAGCCGGTAATGTAGATGACTGCGATGCTTGTAACATATAGGTAAATATCTCAAATGGCAAAAACAATTTTTAACAGAAACGAAATAGACTTCACTAAAGAGCCAATGTTCTTTGGAGAGGATCAGAATGTCCAAAGATATGACGTGTTCAAGTATCCACAGTTTGATAAACTTAACCAAACTATGTTAGGATACTTTTGGAGACCTGAAGAAGTTAGTTTACAAAAAGACAGAGCTGATTTTTCTACATTTAGGCCAGAACAGAAACACATATTCACAAGTAACTTAAAATACCAAACACTACTTGATAGTGTACAAGGTAGAGGACCAAGTTTAGCATTTTTACCTTATGTTTCTAATCCAGAACTAGAAGGTTGTATTGTTACTTGGGATTTCTTTGAAACAATACACTCAAGAAGTTATACTCATATTATTA